>Ga0308160_10008096_pt1 | contig 10286 bp, 6 predicted proteins | sample PhyFR1_FD_201036 | JGI IMG/M metagenome (GOLD analysis project Ga0308160, IMG submission 201036) | Phyllosphere microbial communities from UC Gill Tract Community Farm, Albany, California, United States - DLSLF.R1 | ecosystem: Host-associated > Plants > Phyllosphere > Unclassified | place: USA...
ACGCCAGGCCGCCTGGTTCGCCGAACACGGCGCGCAGTACGACCAGGTGCTCTACCAGTTCGGCAACAGCCCCTTCCACAGCCACATGTTTGCCCTGCTGGCGCGCCACCCGGGCGTGGTGGTGCTGCACGACTTCTTCCTCGGCGGCGCCCTGGTGCACGCCCAGATGAGCGGCGCCGCCCCGCGCGCCTGGGGCGACGCGCTGCTCTACTCGCACGGCTATGGCGCAGTGCGCGCCAGCCAGACCGGAGAAGGACGCGGCCAGGCGCACAAGGACTGGCCGGCCAGCCTGCCGGTGCTGGAAAACGCGACCCGGGTCATCGTCCATTCGCAGCACGCACGCCAGCTCGCCGCCGACTGGTTCGGCCCGGCCATCACGGACAAGATCGACGTCATTCCCCATCCGCGCACCCCGCCCGCCATCGTCGACCGCGCCGCCGCCCGCATCTCCGCCCGCACTGCGCTTGGCATCAAGGACGACACCTTCCTCGTCTGCAGTTTCGGCTTCGTCGCGCCGAACAAACTGACGCACGAACTGCTGCGGGCGTGGATCGGCTCCAGCCTGCACGGGGACCGCGATTGCGCGCTGGTGCTGGCCGGCGCCAATCACGACAGCCCTTACGGCGTCGAGGTCGAGGCGCTGATCCGCGGCGCCGGACCGAACGCCAACATCCGCATCGCCGGCTGGCTCGACGCCGAGACCTACCGCCAGTACCTGCAGGCCGCCGACGTCGGCGTGCAGCTGCGCACGAATGCGCACGGCGAGAGTTCGGGCGCCGTGCTCGACTGCATGAATGTCGGACTGCCGACGATCGTCAACGCCAACGGGTCGATGGCCGAATTCCCGCCCGACGCGGTCTGGCGCCTGCCGGACGTCTTCGAGATCGGGGAACTCGGCGCCGCACTGGAAACCCTGCGCGCCGATCCGGCGCTGCGGCGCGCCTTCGGCACGCGCGCGGTGGCGCACCTCGACGCCGGCATGCGTCCCGCCCGCTGCGCGGCCTTGTATCGCGACACGCTGGAACGTGCGCGCGCCGCCGTCGAGGCGGAACGCCATGCCTCGCAGGCGGCCATCGCCGCAGCCGGACCGCTGGACGAAGCCGCGCTGCAGCGCCTGGCGCAGCAGCTGGCCGATACGGCAGACCGGCCGGGACGGCGCCAGCTGCTGGTCGATGTCAGCGACTGGGCTTGCGAAGGCGCGCCGGATGCATCGGTGCAGTCGCAGTTACTTGAATTGATGGAGCAGGCAAGCAGGAGCGGCGTGCAGGTCGAACCGGTCCGCCTTGACGCCAGTGGCGAAGTCCTGCGCTACCGATATGCACGCAATGCGGCCGGACGGCTGCTCGGACTGGGCTGGCCGCCGCAGGACGAGCCGCCGGTCGATATCGCACGCGGCGACGTGTTGTATGCGCCCGACGCGTTCTCCCCTTCCCTGCAGGCGGCAATCCAGGCCGGCCTGCTCGCTGCCTTGCGCGCGCGCGGGATCGTCACGAATGTCTGCGTCGGTACGCTGCCCGCAGCGGGCAGCGACGCCGTCGCGCAGCTGACCGACATCGCCAGCCAGGCCGACCGTCTGTTGTGCAAATCGGAAGCGCTCGCCCGGCAGCTGGCAGGGCTACGCCAGGCGCCGCACCTTAGGCGGCCTTGAAGATCCAGTATTTACCGAGCAGGAAGCCGTTCACCGAGATCACCGCCAGCGAAATCAGCTTGCCGTACAGGGCGACGCCGGTGAGCGACAGCGAGATCGCGACGATCCCGAGCGTGATTACGTAATTGAGCGCGACGACGCACAGGTAGCGCGTAAACGTGGCGGCGCTGGTCACGTTCTTGAACGTCACCCTGGCGTGGAACAGGTAGTTGACGATCAGGCTCGTGAGGAAACCGGCGGTCGTGGCGGCGAAGGGATTGACGTGGTTGGCAATCAGCAGCTGCATCAGGCCGACGTCGATCCCGGCGCACACCAGGCCGCCGAAGATGTAGATCGCCAGTTGCGGCGACAGCAGACCCGCCCGGCTCATCGCAGGCGCCGCAGCGCGACCTTCTTTTGCAGGGGGCGCTTCGGCACCGACGCGATATCGTAGGAAATGAAAGCCAGGATCAGCTGGACGCCCATCAGGATCGGCAGCGCCGCCAGCATCACGGTACCGGCCGGCGTCTCGACGCCGGCGCGGGCCGACTCGAACCAGTGCACGCCGCCGTAGATCAGCCCGCCGAGCAGCAGCGCCACCCCCACCGGCAGCTCGACCGACGCCAGCGACATGTTGCGCAGGTAGTAGTTATAGAACAGGCGCTTGAAGAAGTTGCGCACATGCTTGGCAAAGAATTCGGTGACGATGCGCGACACCTTCAGGTTGCTGACTTCGTCGCCATAGCTCGCATCCATCGGCACGTCCACGACCACCGCCTGCAGGGTATTCAGGCGGAACAGGATATCGGTCTCGAAAAAATAGCGGCGGCTGATTTTCGAAAACGGCAGGTGGCGCGCGGCCTCGGCGTGGATCGCGGTGAAGCCGTTGGTCGGATCGAACAGGTCCCAATAGCCGGACGACAGCTTCGTCATAAAGGAGAGCACCGCGTTGCCGAACAGGCGCAGCGGCGGCATCGAACGGATTTTCTCGAGGTCGAAGAAGCGGTTGCCCTTGACGTAGTCCGCCTCGCCTTCGACGATCGGCGCGACAAACGAAGGAATCAGACGCGGGTCCATCTGGCCGTCGCCGTCGACCTTGACGAAGACCGTCATGCCGTCCTCGATGGCGGCCCGGTAGCCCGTCATCACGGCGCCGCCCACGCCCTGGTTTTCGGCATGGAAAGCGACCTTTACGCGCGGGTCGGTACATTCGCTGCGCACCAGCGCCCCCGAACCGTCCGGGCACTTGTCGTCGACGACGTAGATCCGGCTGACTTCCGGCCCGATACCGGCAATGACACCGAGGATATGCCGGGTCACCCGGTAGCTGGGAATGACGACGGCGATAGTGGCGTTGGGGATCATGCGCGGTCCGAAAATTTCAAAAAGTTTCGTATTATTACCTGATAGCCAACAATCGCCAAGCACAAGGCATATCCGGCCGTCCTCCGGGGCGGCGGCCGGGCGCATTTGCAACGCCCGGTCGATCAGACGAGTCGCACGCTTTATAATAGCGGGCGTACAGATCCATTCTCCCGAGCACTCATGCAAGTCAAAACCGATTTACCGGACACCGCGGCCGGCGCCGCTGCCGGCCAGACGGGACGCTATGTCAACATCGCCGCCTATAAATTCGTCAGCTTCGACGACACCGAGGAAAAGCGGCCGCAGTTCCAGGCGATCTGCGCCGAACTGAACCTGCGTGGCACAATCCTGCTGACGCCGGAAGGCATCAACATGTTCCTGTCAGGCCTGCCCGCTGACATCGAGGCCTATCTCGCCTGGCTGCGTGCGGACGCGCGCTTCGCCGACATCGAAGTGAAATACAGCCATTCGGAGGAGCAGTCGCACAAGCGCATGCTGGTGAAGATCAAGAAGGAGATCATCACCATGCGCATGCCGCTCATCAAACCGGAACTGGGCCGCGCGCCCTCGGTCGAAGCCACCACGCTCAAACGCTGGCTCGACCAGGGTCACGACGACCAGGGCAAGCCGGTCGTGATGGTCGACACCCGCAACGACTTCGAGGTCGACGTCGGCACCTTCGACAACACGGTCGACTACCGGATCGCCAAGTTCACCGAGTTCCCGGACGTGATCGCCGCCCACAAGGACGATTTCGCCGGCAAGACCGTGGTCACCTTCTGCACCGGCGGCATCCGCTGCGAAAAGGCGGCGATCCACATGCAGAACATCGGCTACGACAACGTGTATCAGCTCGAGGGCGGCATCCTGAAGTATTTCGAGGACGTGGGCGGGGCTCACTACACGGGCGACTGCTTCGTTTTCGACTACCGTACCGCGCTCAATCCGAAACTCGAGCCGACCGTCACCACGCAGTGCTTCGCCTGTCGCGCCGTCGTCACGCCTCGCGAGCAGTTGTCGCCGCAGTATGTGTATGGGGTGTCTTGTCCGCATTGCGCCGATACGGCGCCAGCCGCATGACAGTCGGGCGCGCCCGTGCCTGGGCGCGGCAACTGGCGAAGGCGGCAGCACTGCGTGCAGTGACCTTCGTGGTGGCGCGCCCGCGCCTCGATGACTTTCTGCGCCGCCAGATTTACCGCTACCCGGGCCTGGCCGGACGCGTGCGCGGCGCCGTTGCGCTGTCGCGCCGCGCGGACTGGCAAAGCCTGCCGATCCTGCTCTCGGACGAAGCCGAGCTGACCGACAGCGCGCGCCAGGTGCTGGCCGACCTGCGCCGCGCGCTTGACCACGAACCAACCCAGTAAGGCCACATGCGCATCATCCTCGACCTGCAGGCATGCCAGGCGTCCAGCATGCATCGCGGTATTGGCCGCTATTCGATGGCGCTGGCGCTCGCGATGGCGCGCAACAGCGCCAGGCACGAACTTCGTATCGTCCTCAACGAGGATTATCCCGATAGTGTCGCCAGCATCAGGCAGGCCTTCGACGGCCTGGTGCCGAACTCGCAGATCCACACCTTCGTGACACCCGTACCGGCAGGCGAAGTCGATGCGCGCAACGCATGGCGCGTGCACGCCGCCGAACGCATTCGCGCGCACTACCTGGCCGGTCTGCGCCCGGACGTCGTGCATATCGCAAGCCTGTTCGAGGGACTGGGCGACAACGTCATCGCTTCGGTGCCCACCTGCAATGAGAGCTTCGATACTGCCGTCACCTTGTACGACCTCATACCGCTGATGCGCAAGGAACGCTATCTGGGCGACCCGAACATGGCGGCATGGTATTACCGCAAACTGGAGAGCATGAAACGGGCCGACCTGTTGCTCGCCATTTCAGGCTCGGCACGCCAGGAAGGCATCGACCTGCTGCAGCTACCGCCCGAGCGTATCGTGAATATCTCGTCGGCAGTCGACCCGGTCTTTTGCCAGCGCGTGCTGGCGCCCGGGGAACGCGCTGAGCTTCTGGCCCGCCACGGGATAAAGCGCGACTTCATCATGTACACGGGCGGGATCGACTACCGCAAGAATATCGAAGGCCTCATCGAAGCCTACGCAAAGCTGTCGCCCGAGCTGCGCCGCCAATATCAACTGGCCGTAGTCTGCGGCATCCTGGACCCGGATCGCTTCCGCCTCGAGCGGCTCGCAGCAAAGAGCGGCCTGGCAAAAGACGATCTGGTACTGACCGGCTACGTTTCCGACGACGACCTGATCTCGCTGTACAACTGCACCGCACTGTTTGTATTCCCGTCGCTGCACGAGGGCTTCGGCCTGCCGGCGCTGGAGGCCATGGCCTGCGGCGCGCCCGTGATCGGCTCGAACACCAGCAGCATCCCGGAAGTGATCGGCCGCGCCGATGCGATGTTCGACCCCACCAGCGTCGATGCCATCAGCGCCAGCATGGCGCACGTGCTGCTGGATCCCGCACGTGGCGCTGCGCTGCGGGAACACGGCCTGACGCAGGCCAGCCGTTTCTCATGGGACGTCTGTGCGCAGCGCGCCATCGAGGCATTTGAGCAAACGCATCAGCGTCGCAACGCGGCCGGGCGCACGAGCGTCGCGTTCGCGCCCAACCCTTCCATGCGGAAGCCACGTCTGGCCTATGTTTCGCCACTGCCACCGGTCCGCTCGGGCATTGCCGGCTACAGTGCCGATCTGTTGCCGGCCCTGTCGCAGCACTACGACATTGAACTGATCCTGGCACAGGACAGCGTCGACGATCCGGCCCTGCAAACCTTCCCGCAGCACGACAGCGCCTGGTTCGATGCCAATGCGCACACATTCGACCGCATCGTCTACCAGTTCGGCAATTCAGCCTTCCATTCCCACATGTTCGGCCTGCTCGAACGCCATCCCGGCATGGTCGTGCTGCACGACTTCTACCTGAGCGGCGTGATCAACCATGCTGAAGCCGACCACCATTTGCCCAATCATTACTGCCGTTCGCTCTACCTGGCGCATGGTTACGGCGCATTGGCAAAAGAAAACGAAGGTGAGCGCGCTGCTTCCGTCATGGCCTATCCGTGCAACAAGCAGGTACTCGACCGCGCCACTGGGATCATCGTCCATTCGCACCATGCGGTCGAGCTTGCCAACCGCTGGTATGGCCCGGATTACACCGCAAACTGGCGCGTGCTGCCACTGGTACGCCTGCCGCCTGGCAAGGCCACGGCCGGCCGGGCGCAGGTGCGCGCTCAACTCGGCTTTGCTCCTGACGACGTCATCACCTGCTCGTTCGGCATTCTCTCGGCGCCCAAATGCAATGACAGACTGGTGAAGGCCTGGATCGACAGCACCCTCGCCCGCGATCCGCGCTGCCATCTGGTGTTCGTAGGCGAGATCGCACCCGGCCGCTTCGGCATCGCGCTGCGTGACCTGATCGCTGGCCATCCACGCATCCACGTCACCGGCTATGCCAGCACGGCGCAGTACCAGGACTATCTGTCGGCAGCCGATATGGCGGTGCAGTTACGCGCCGACTCACGCGGCGAAACCTCGGGCGCGGTACTCGACTGCCTGTCGTACGGAGTGCCTGCCATCGTCAATGCCCACGGCGCGGCAGCGGAAATACCCGAGCATGCCTGCGTGCGCCTGGACGACGCATTCACCCAGGACGCCCTGCGCGGTGCACTGGAACAGCTGCACGGCGATCCGGAGCTGCGCGCGCGCCTGTCCCGTGTCGGCGCGTCGTACATGCAAGCGATCCATTCGCGCGAACACTGCGCCGCGCTGTACCGGGACGCCATCGAAGCGTGCATGCGCGACGGCGCATCTGCAGCCGAACAAGCGCTGATCGCGTCGATTGCCGCCATTCAGGCCAAGGTTGCAGATTCGGATCTGCTGCAGGCGGCGGCTGCGATTGCCACGAATCGGCCATGCGAAAGCACCCGGCAGATTCTCGTGGACATCGACGCGTTTGCGCTGGCAGACGGTGCAGCGCAGCGTGAGCGGGACGTCCTCATGGCGATGATCAGGCAGACGCCGGATGGATGGCGTGTCGAACCCGTGCGCCGCGATGGCACGGGCTACCGTTATGCGCGGCGCTACACGCTCGATTTGATCGGACGCACGGATCTGCAACTCGAAGACGCCGTGGTGGAGGCGAAGCCGGGTGACGTGTTCCTGTCGCCAGGTGGCGATACCGGACAAAACGCCGACATGCCACCCCGCTGGAAGGCGCGCGGCGTGCAAGTCTGCCGGATCGCATTCGATATCGGTGTGGCAAATGACGAATGGGGCGGACGCTTGCTTGCGACCCTGAACCGGCTGCAGCCAATGAAAGACGACGATAGCGTTTTGCGCCCGTAGAATTCCTGAGATCGAACGGCCGCCAATGCGCGCAGTGGATAGTGCCGCCTGCCGTCGCGTGCTGTATCGGGACACGGCTGTTGGGCGCTGGTCGAGGAAGTGCAGCCCGGTCGACAAGCGAGTTGCCAGGCATAGCCGCGCTACCAGGCTGCCCTTGAAATCATCGCGCACTTGCTGGCCGATACCACCACCCAGCCGGCCTGACCGGTCCTGGAAACGCTACCAGTTCGTCTATAATGCTGTCGCGCAAAAGGCTGGCGCCACCATCGTTGCCCATTACCTGAAGACCAACCCATGAATTTTACTTCGTACGCTAAAGACTTCCATGATGTGACGCTTTGGCGTGCGCTCGGACAGGTCGCAGCCGGCAATTACATCGATGCAGTCCCCGGCAATTCTGACGACGCCTGGCTGGGCCGAGCATTCGATGACCAGGGCTGGCGTGGTGTCCGCCTGGTGGATGTCGCCGGTCCGGCACGTATGACAGCGGGGCCAACGCTGCTGGCGGCACGACTTGGTCGCGGTTCGCCGGACCAGGAGTATCCGGTGCCACGGGTGAGTCTCGATATGGTATTCGACGCATGTCCTTCCGGGCCGGTCCACTGGCTTCACGTCGACGCTGCCAGTCTGGATGACGGCATCCTGGATGGCTGGCGGCGCAGCGCGATCCGGCCCTGGATCATCGTAGTCAGCAACGCCAAGACGACGCCCTCTGCCTGGCATGCAGGACTGGCAGGCAAGGGCTATGATCTCGCCGGACGTACGGCCGACACGCTTTTCTATGTACTGCAACGACCAGCCACGCCTGGTGTGCTCATGGCCCATTTGCCGCAAGGCGCCTGGCACACTGGCGCCCTGCAGCACGCAATACGTTCGGCCGAGCAGCGCGTCGCCCAGGCCGAGCAGCGCACGGCGCTGGCCGAAGGGCGCGCAGAAGCATTGCAGCAGGAAGTGCTGGCGGCGCTGGCCCATGCCCGACATAACGAGCATCTGCAGAACCAGTTGCAGGCTGTCTTTGCAAGTACGTCGTGGCGGGTGACCAAGCCGCTGCGCTGGATGGCGCGCCTGAAGCGTTCACCCCGCTCGGCCATGCGTGAACTGCTGGTCAAATGCACTGGCAGCGGGCCGGGCACACCGCGAGCGTTGCTGCGGCGCGCCGTACGCGTGCTGCTGACCCTGCCCGTCGTGGGCGGGGTTGCCCGGCGCCTGATTGCGCGCCATCCGAAACTGGCCCAGCGTCTGCGGGCCCGGCTCTATCCTGACGCGACCACGCTGCCAATACCGGTACCGGTCATCACCAACGTACCTGCCTTGTCGGACGCGGCCAACGTGCTGGGCCCCCGCTTCCGCACCCTGATACTGCACGATCTCGCGCATTTTTCGCAGTCACCAACGCAACGAGGAGACGCTTGAGATGCGCCTGATATTCGACCTGTTCCCATGCCAGACCGATTCGCGCCTGCGCGGCATCGGCCGCTATACGCTGTCGCTGGCGAAAGCCATGGCCAGCAGTGCCGGTGCCCACGAAATGCGCCTGCTGGCAAATGGCCTTTATCCGGCAACCACCTCGCACTTGCGCCAGGAATTTGCCGGCCTGGTCGCCCCGGGCGCGTTCGCCAGCTATACCCACACTCCTCTTCCAGCGCACGACAGCGGTAATGTGCAGCTACAACAGGTCGCATCGGCACTAGTGCACGCGGCCTACCAGTCGCTTGGCGCCGACGCACTGCTGTGCGCCAGCCCGTTCGAAGGCTGGTGCGAACAGGGCATCGTGCCACAGGCCCACGAGGGCTTTCCTGCGGGCCTGAAAGTCGCGTTGCTGTACGACTTCATTCCCTGGCTGTTTCCCGACCAGCATCTCGACCCGGCGCCCCATTACAAACAATGGTACGAGCGCCGTCTGGCGACGCTGGACCAGTACGACTTGCTGCTGGCTATTTCCGAGGCGACACGGGACGACGCGATCCGTTTACTAGGCATTGCGCCTGAACGCGTCGTCAACATCTCGGGGGCGGCCGATCCGGTATTCCGGCAACTGGACACCGACGAGCTGGCTGCGATCGATCTCGGCCGCCTGGGCATTGATCGTCCGTTCGTGATGTACACCGGAAATGGCGACTACCGCAAAAACCTCGCTGGCATGGTATCGGCCTACGCGCTGTTGCCACCGGCATTGCGTGCCAACTACCAGCTGGTGGTCAACCAGGTAGGTGATTACGAACAGTTCCGCAAGCACTGCCATGCGCATGGCCTCAATGACAGCGATGTCGTCGTCACCGGCCATATCAGCGACGACGAGTTACTCGCGCTGTACAACCGGTGCACGGTGTTCGTGTTTCCTTCGCTGTACGAGGGCTTCGGCCTGCCGGTGCTGGAAGCGATGGCCTGTGGCGCGCCCGTGCTGGCGTCCGATAATTCATCCATTCCTGAAGTGGTGGGACGGTCCGACGTATTGTTCGACGCCACCTCGCCGACTGGAATCAGCGCCAGGCTCGAACGTGCCCTGACTGATTCGGCATGGCGCGCAGAGCTGCGCACCTACAGCCTGAAGCGCGCCTCCCAATTCAGCTGGGCACACTGCGCCGAGGCGGCATGGCACGCAATCGAGCAGGCTTTTCAGGTACGCCAGGCACGTGCCATGGCAGAACTGCAAGCGCAAGCGGCCCCACGCAAACGGATCGCGGTCGTGCTGGCCGTGCCGTCCGGGCCGGCAGCCGACCGCGCAGCCGCGACGGTAGGGGCACTGGCATACCACGCCGAGATCGAGGTGATCGCCGAACCGGGTCATGGCGTGAGCCCCGCAGGCTATTCACTGCCCCATGACTGGCACCGCTTCGACACCGTACTGTATATCGGCGTCCCGGAAACAATCACGTCAGCGTTCGTGAACCTGGTACGGACCGCGCCTGGCGTGCTGCTGCTGCTGCAGC
>Ga0308160_10008097_pt1 | contig 10286 bp, 4 predicted proteins | sample PhyFR1_FD_201036 | JGI IMG/M metagenome (GOLD analysis project Ga0308160, IMG submission 201036) | Phyllosphere microbial communities from UC Gill Tract Community Farm, Albany, California, United States - DLSLF.R1 | ecosystem: Host-associated > Plants > Phyllosphere > Unclassified | place: USA...
GCATGCAGGGCGCGTCGCACCGCATCGCGGCCCTCCTCGGCGCCCGGGCGGACCGGTGCGGAGGAGCGCACGATCGCCCCGACCCTGCGCTCGCGCCGGGCGGTGACGCGGGAGCCGGCGAACTCCGCTTCCACGCGATCCGTGATCAGGTGGTCGGCGGCCCGCTCCACCTGCGCCTCGGTGATCGCCGCCGCGGCGCGGATGACGGCCCCTGATCCGTCCGCCACCCGCCCGGAGGCGCGGGCGACATCGGCGACGGCCAGCCATTCGACGCCGGCGAGCGGTCCCCGCACGCCGGCGCGGGTTCCCGACGCCAGCAGGAACGTCGCTCCGTCAGCGGTGCGTTCGACCCGCCGGGCCACGCGCGCGGGGAAGGCGAGGGCGATCACGAGCCCCGCGTCGTCGGTCCCGGCCTGGGCGCGCGCGGACGGCGGAGACGATGGGATGAAGCGCCGCAGTCGCTCCGCCTCCTGGGCCCAGCGGCGGGCATCGGGGCCGCGGCCGTTCCGCAGGGCGACGATGGCGGCGGTGGTGTCCGCATCCGGCACGCGCAGGTCTCCGCCGAGGAGCGCGACGACCTCCGCCGCCAGCCGGGCGCCCACGAGCCCGCTGCCCTCGATCAGGGCGCGGGCCAGGCGCGGGTCGACGGGGATCCGGGCGAGTGCGCGCCCCTCGGCGGTGGCGCGGCCGTCGGCGTCCGTGGCGCCGAGGTCGTGCAGCACGGCCTGCGCCTCGGCCAGGGCGTCGGCGGGGAGCGGATCGATCAGCCGCAGTCCCGCTCCGCCGGGGGCGCCCCAGCACGCCAGCAGCAGCGCGGCATCGGCGAGGTCTGCGGTCGCGATCTCGGGGGCGGGCCGGGCCGGCGCCGCCGCGAACGTCCGCTCGTCGAGGCAGCGGATGACGGTGCCGGGCCCCTGACGGGTGGCGCGGCCGGCGCGCTGCACGGCGGAGGAGCGGGCAGCCGCGGCCGTCACGAGCCCGCTCATGCCGCGCGCCGTGTCGCGCTGCGGGAACCGGGACAGGCCGCTGTCGACCACGAGGCGCACGCCCGGCACGGTGAGCGACGATTCGGCGAGCGATGTGGTGACGATGATGCGCGGCGCCTCGGAGGGGCCTCGGCCGCGGATCACCGCGTCCTGCTCCACGGCCGGGATCTGTCCGTGCAGTTCGCGGACGTCGAATGCCGGCCCGCCGTCGCGGAGGCGACGGGCGATCTCGGCGACCTCGCGGGCCCCCGGCGCGAAGACCAGCGCGTCCGCGGAGGGGTCGTCGCGGACCAGGTCCCGTGCGGCGTCCGCCGTCGTGCGCGCCACGTGATCGAGGAAGCCCCGGGTGACACCGCGCTCGTCCAGTCGCGGGACGGGGCTCGGCGCCCAGCGCTCCGTGAGCGGATGCGCGGGGACGGCGTGCTCGACGATCGGCGCGGGCGCGTCGATGCTGCCGATCACGGACGCGATCCGGGCGGCGTCGAGCGTGGCCGACATCGCGACGATCACGAGGTCGTCGCGCAGTTCCCGCACCTCGCCGAGCAAGCCGATCAGGAGGTCCGTCTCGAGGGCGCGCTCGTGCACCTCGTCGATGACGACGGCGTCCACGCCGTCGAGGCCGGGATCGCCGAGCATCCGGCGCAGCAGCACGCCCGCGGTCACGAACTCGACGCGCGTGTCGCGGCTCACCGAGTGCTCGCCGCGGACGGTGAAGCCGACCCTGGTTCCGAGCGGGGATCCGTCGAGCTGCGCGAGCCGGCGTGCGGCCGCGCGTGCCGCGACGCGGCGCGGCTGGGTGACGATCACGCGGCCGGGGGTGCGGGAGGCCAGCAGGGGAGGGACCAGCGTGGTCTTGCCGGTGCCGGGCGGGGCGCTGATGACGGCCGCGGTCCCCGCGTCGAGCGCCGCCGTGACCTCGTCGAGAGCCGCGGCGAAGGACAACGATGCGCCGATCGCTCGCAGGTCGAAGGGCGCGGAGGTCATCCGTCCAGTCTGCCGCGAAACGCGAGCGGCGCCCGGATCCCGAAGGATCCGAGCGCCGTCCGTCGAGGGAGACTACTCCGCGGCTTCTTCGTCCTTGGCGGCGCGGGTGGCGGGCGCCGTCGCCCGCACCGCAGCGCCGCCGGCGTGCGCGGCCGGGTGGTGCGCCTCGGACTGGGCGAGGCCCGCGCCGAGGCCACGGCCGACGGCCTGACCCTGGAGGATGCCGGCGAGGTCGAGCCCGGTCGCGGCGTGCACGCTGTCGAACACGCTGCGCAGGGCCTTGGCGCTGTCGCCGCCGACGACGCTCGAGGCGCCGTCCTCGCCGGATCCGCCGATGATCGACACGCTCCCGATGGCGGAGTAGCCCTTGGCGAACTCCGCCATGATCGACGGCAGCACCTCGAGCACCCGCTGCGAGAGGAACGCCTCCTGGTTGGACGCGATGGCCTTCGCCTCGGCTTCGACGGCGGCCGCCTTCGCCTCGCCCTCGGCGCGGATCGCGTCGGCCTCGGCTTCGGCGCGCACGCGGCGGGCCGCCGCCTGGGCGTCGGCCTGCGCGCGCAGCGAGGTGGCCTCACCGGTGGCCGTGGCGACCGCGGCGGCCGCCTCGCCGTCGGCGCGGGCCTTGTCGGACTGCGCCTGCTGCTCGGCGATGCGGGTGGACGCCTCGGCCTGCTTGACCTGCTCGATCGCGGCGGCCTCGGCGGCGCGCTCGCGCGTGTAGAGCTCGGCCTGGGCGCGGGTCTCCGCCTCGTAGCGCTGGGCGTCGGCGACGCGCTTGACGTCGGCGTCGAGCTGGGCCTGCTTGTTCTCGGCCTGCTGCTGGAGCACCGCCTGCTCGGCCTGCGCGCGGGCGAGCTGCTCCGCCTGCTCGGCCTCGGCGCGCGCCCGCCCGACGCCGGCGGCGGCGTTCGCGGTGTTGGTGTCGAGAGCGGTCTGCTCGACGAGGTTCGCCTCCTGATTGGAGATGAGCTTCTGGTTGATCGCACGGTCGGCGTTCGTCTGCGCGATCTCGGCCGCCTGGCGCTTCGCCTGGATCTCCGGGGCGCCGAGCGACTGGATGTAGCCGACCTTGTCGGTGATGCCCTTGATCTGGAAGGAGTCGAGGATCAGACCCTGCTCGGCGAGCTCCTGCGAGACGTCCGCGGCGATCTGGTCGGAGAACTTCTTGCGCTCCCGCATGAGCTCGACGACCGAGAGGGTCGCGACGATGCCGCGGAGGGCGCCCTCGAGCTGCTCGGTGGTGAACTGCTCGATGGCCTTGTCCTGCGACGCGAAGCGCTCGGCGGCGCGGCGCACGAAGAGCGGGTCGGATCCGATCTTCACGATCGCGACGCCGTCGACGTTGAGCGTGACGCTGTCGAGCGACTGCGCCTCGGCGTTCAGCAGCACCTGGCGCGAGCGCAGGGAGATGATCTCGTGGCGCTGCGTGATCGGGTTGACGAGCGACTTGCCGTTCACGATGACGGTGACCGGAGACTCGGACATCTCGGAGCTCGTGGATCCGTCCGGCAGCAGGGTGGCGCGCTGCACCTTCTGCTTGCGGCCCGAGATCACGAGCGCCTCGTCGGCGCGCGCGACCTTGATCCAGCTGCGCGCGAGCAGCAGCACCACGAGCAGGACGATGACGACGCCGACGATCGCGGCCCCGATGATGATGAGCAACCCGATGAGGGCGGCGGGGTCCATATGCACTCCTGTTTCTCCGGTCGCGCCCGATGAGGGCGTCACGAACGACTATGCCAGAACCTATGAACCGGCCGTGAGGGATGTGGATGGGTTCCGGCGGTCGCCGGGCGGCTCCGCCACCTGGGCCCGCTGCCCCTCAGGCCGCGAGATCGAACCGGGCTCTCCCGCCGAGACGGGGCGTGCGGGCAGGGTCGACGTGCGGCGGCGGGATGAACCACACCCGGCTGTGCTGTCCTTTGCCGTCGATCCGGATCTCCCAGTCGTTGTCGTGGATGCGATGGTGACAGCTCTCGCAGAGCAGGATGCCGTTGCCGGTGCATTCTTAGTCTGCCCTTTTGTGAGCAGTGTGCTGGGGTTGGAGCGTCCGGTGGCAGTTCTTACGCGGGCTTCTGCGGATATGACGAGTGCAACGTTCACCGCAGGCGCCGCTCTGTCCGAGCAATCGAAACCGCAGCCCATAGCGCGCTCCTCCGTGACGCTCAGCCTCACCGCGGGCCGCCGTGCTCCGCGTCGCGGAGATTGCCCTCACACCAGCACAGATCGCGGGCTGCGTGGCCACGACATCGCCGATCGGCAGGCGGAAAGATCGGGAGAGAAAGAGAGGAGGGCGAGGACCTGATCTGGACTCAGCGTCGTAGGGTCAGGCGCCGCGCTCCGCTCCGCTACGCGCGCCACCCTCCCCAAGCGGAAGAAGGAGGACCGAGCGATCCTGGAACTCCCACTCGAGGCGGCAACCTGTCCCAATTTCCCTTACTTAGTCGAGGAGTGGGTGACAGCAGAGGCGAGGAGACTGCGGCGCGCGATCGGCTTCTCCTTCGCGCGAGCGAACGCGACGGCCCTCCGATCAAACTCCGCTGGGTGAGCCGCAGGCATGATGACTCCTTCACGAACGACTCTCGCCGCTCAGATCAGGTGCCCGCTCGACGGGGTTCAGCTCCGACCGACACCGCGGTGTGCTGTGCGGATTCCTGCGGTCGGTAGATCGGCCTCGCCTATCTGCTCGACCACTGCCGCGGAGCGTGTCGCGGGGTAGCCATTATCTCCGCGAGGAGTGCCAAAGAGGGACGCGTACCTCTTCGCAAGAACGTCCGGTGGTGGCACCGCATTCGATCCGCGCAGCCAGGAGTGCCGAGAGAACGTGACGCGCCGGGCAAAGGTGCCAAGGGGATCTATGGTGACGATCAGAGTCGTACTGCGAACACGCAGCTTCAGGCGACGCTCGAAGACCAGATCGTCCACGTGGATCACGAAGAGCGCTCCTTCGTCGCCGACGACCCGCAGCCGCCCGTGTAAGTGGAAATCGCCGTCGATCGAACGCACTCCCTGGAACCACTCCGCGAGCCACAGCGGATCCGTTAGGACCGCCCACGCTGCTGACGGCACCGCGGAAATTGTCACTCCCCTGGTCGTGGACCTCCACCTCAACTGCTCTGAACTCCGATGACTCATCATTCCCGACCTCCCCGACTCAACATCCCGGAACTGGCGCCATGCGTCGAAACAACGCACAGCGCCTCCGGCGCGCGAACCTGAATTCCGGTGACGAGGAAGACCGTCCCGGCATTCGGGTGTCAACAGATCGAACGCGTTCAGCCAAGGCCCGCGGTGCGCGCGGAGACACCCAGCGACTGCCCGAACATGTGACTGAGAAGTTCCGCTGTGCCGGCGAAGACCGCCAAAATGATGATCGCTCCACCCAGATGAAGGCCGACGATAGAGCCGAACACCACTGCGACACGAGCTGGCGTCGTCTCAAGCGCAACGTCATCAACCTCACTGACATCGACAAGCTCTATCAAAAGCCCCGTCCCCTTCTTCTCACGCCCGAACCGCTGCACGGAACTCAGGCAAATCGATGGTCATGACTACACGCGTGTAACGAAGCGCCCGCTGGCCCTGCAGGGCGCTGTCGGCACGGCGGGTGCGGCCGGCCGGACTGAGACCAACTGCACCCGCCGTCCGATTGCGAGCATGACCAGGAAAGTAACGGGCACGATCTGGGAAGGCTCGAGCCTGCGACCGCCATGCTCACTAAAGAGACGCGGCAGGACGCGATCTATTTCTTAGTTCGCACGCAAACAGGAAGTGCGTCGCGAAATGCTGCCAGGAAAGTCGCTGTTCGTACGTCCAGCATCGAACAGACCGGAACGATCAGGCCTCGAATCATGCTTGGATTCGCGTGATGTTGTCATCTCGAGAGTGGCAAGCCCATGTTGAAGTTGGGTGGAGGACTCCCGGGCGACCTAAAGCGGAGAGTGATCATTCGGCACACGTCTGCACCGACTAAAACAAAGTCCTCAATGCCGGAGGTGGACAGCGGCGCGGCGCGAGGAAGTTTCATCTCGCTATCAAGAAAATGTCGTCTAACAGTCGGATAGCCCGGGACAGCCCTCCGGCTGATTAGCGTTCCGGTTCCGGGGCGAGCGCTGGTGGAGGCCATTGAGGGATCGGCACAAGTGACGGGCGGAGTATCACTTGAGGGCGAGGCGAACTTCGAGTCGGGTTCGGCCCCGTACGAACCCCGCCAGCCCCTCGCCGCTTGACAAGGTCGTGGGCCCCCGCCAGATTTCATCGAGGCTGAACGTCAAGGCACTCCTGGCGGAGCTCCACGAGTAGCCCGGCGGCTACCCGGGGTGGCGCGCGAGGGGCTGTCTCGGGGGTATCCAGCCTCGTCCGCGGCTCTTCGCTCCCACAAGCTAGCGCACCGGAAACATCACTTCAGTTCGCCAGCGCCCTTCGCGCTCCAGTTCATCGCACGGCAGGCTAAAGCTCCAGCGGCCCGCATTATCGACCCGGGTGAGTGTGCGACCGCTCTTCTCGCGACGGTCGATAGGGAGACGCTCCCCTCGACGCCAATACGCTGGAGAGCTGGCACGGAGGATCTACTGACGCACGTCTGGGGGATCCAGATGAGATCGGCGCAAGGCGGATCTCATCTGCTGAACGGAAGCGAATCCGGCGACATGCGCAACGTTGTCCATGGTTGCGCGGCTGTGCTGTGGCGTGCCTTCCAGAAGTGACCGGGCCGAGTCGACCCGGGCCGCTTCGAGAGCCCGTCGCGGGGTCGTGTCGATGTGAGCGAACAACCGGTTCAGGAATGATTGGTGGACCGACAGGGAGGCTGCCAGTTCTCCGATGGTGAATGTGGAATCGCGATGCCGGGCCTCGATGAGATCCAATGCTCGTTTCAGCACTTCGATGTTTGTCAGTGATAGCGAGGCCGGAAGGCCCAGACCGTCCAGCACCGCGGCATACAATGTTGTGTTCAGAGCTCCGGTCAACGCCCGCGCCCCCGGCGAACTCGATAGTCCGGGCTGCGAACAAAAGACGTTTGTGGTGTTGGCGACGAGACTAAATGTGTCGTCTGAAAGCCTCAGGAGCTGCATGAAGAGTTCGCGGCGCCTCAGCGTGTGAAAAGGCGTGGTCAGCTGCCACTCGATCCATGCCCAGGTGCCCGAGGTTGCGACTGTTAGCGGGATTTCTCCGTCTACGACCACCATCTGCTGGGGCATCAATCGGAACGTTTCTTCAACTCCGCGCGTGAGCTCGACCTCGCCATCGACACATACGATGACTCTCTGCGCGTTAGATCCGAGGGCGCTGGCGGTCAGCGAACACGGAGCAACCCAGTTCCGGCTGACGAGCCAGGTTGTCGAAGCTGTCCGTTCTACCGCCCCGTGCCGTGGCGGCACTCCCACAGAGCGCCACGCTAGGGCTTCGAGATCTGTGGTCAGCACCCCGGGGTGTGATTGGTTCGACATCTTGATCCTCGAATTGGACGGACTATGTGCCCCCTCGCTGGTCTATTGAGCAGTCAACGAGCGTGGCGGGGGCAGCGTCAGGCTCACGACACAAGCCATGGCAGGACCGGTGTGATGCCTATATCCTGCGCGGTTGAGGGGGAGAGTCAAGCTTCATCTGGGACGGGGCGGCCCCTCCCCCTTGTGCGATTCCCGAGAGCTACACCATTACTTTGCTGATCTGTCCCGTCCGGACTCGTGCCACGCCGTCGTTCTCCCCGTTCGACGTCGTGCAGTTCGGGGACTGCGTGAAGTGCGGCACGTAGGTCACCGTCATCGAAGCCGAGAAGGGCTCAGAATTGGTGTCGTACCCGACCGGCACCGTCGACATGTCGATCGTGCCCGTCGCGGCCGCGGACAAAGGGATCGCCGTCGTTCCAGGAGCGGTGTTGGACGTCACAACGGTGCTGGAAGGAAGATTGGTGTAAGTGAACTCATACACCCAATTTGTGCCGGATTGTGTGCTGCTCGTCAGCTGCCAGCCCGACGGAATCGACGTCCACGTCGCCACCCTCCAAGGGAGCGTGTACGTGTACGTGATCGACACGACGTCGACGGTGACGGTCTGGGCGGACGAGAACGCGAGCGCCGGATAGCCCCCCGGGAGGTCATTCCCGAACGTGAGATACATCGTTCCGGTCGTCGAGGATGTCGTCGTTTGTTGTTTGGTCAGGTTGGTCCACTTGTCGTGGACTGCCGCTCCCCAGTAATAGTTGAGTGTGGGGCAGGCCGTGCCGCTCGCCGCCGCCATAGGTGCGGCCGTCGCAGCCGCGATCACGGGGATCGACCAGGCCGCGCCCTTCACGATCGTGCGGCGCGTGATCCGCTGCCGCGGAGCGCTCGTGGGATGTTCCGAAGTCATCTGCAATCTCCATGCTGTCGGGCAAGGGAAGGCCGTGGTGATGCTTCGATCAGGTCGTCAGCCGATGCGGCTGATCACACCGTGATTCTTCGTCCCCCGCGACGCACTCCCCAGTGGCGTCAGAGCGGCCCGGATCGGACCGCCTTTCACCAGTAGACCTGATTCGGCGCCCCCGTCCCGCCCTCGACGGCAAACTGGCGAGAAACCGATCGTCCAGGGTAAAATAGGTGACCGAAGAGTCGCTTCTGAGCTCGGCACCATGTCTCAGAACATCCGTAGAAACAGATCTGCGAGCGCCGCATCGTCCGCGATCAGAGTCGGTACGAACGTCCACGGCGAGCACGCCGATCTCTTCGCGAATGAACCGTCAGCCGGAGTCGTCGCCGATCAGGGTGCCGGCTGACGCAGGAACTGAGCGCGGACGATGCAACTAACAGCGTTAGCCAGAACGGTGATGGCGGCGTCATCATCACCGCCGATCTGGATGCTCTGAAGGCCTCGACCAAGGCGGAGGTCCCGTCTGATCCTCACCACACCGCTCACCGATGACCTGGCGTGCCACGGCTCAGCATGCCGCCGAGCGGATCATGATGAAATGTCGCGGGGGCGTCCACCGGAACTACCGTCGAGGTGGTCACCCGCTTAAGAGCTATCTCATGCATGCTGATGGTGCGGCCGGTGGGAAACACCGGCCGCACCCGCCATACCCTCGTGGCGTCGCACGGCTGATGGGAAGACGCAGGCCGAGCATCTGGATCTCGACCGCGTGGACAACCATGCAACTGATGAGATCGACGGGACGCGATTCCATGACGTGCAAGTCATCAGAATGTCGCGATTTGGGCGTCAACGTGTCGCCTAGCAGGGTTTCCGGCTGAGCGTTCCACCCCTCGCCATGAGTTCTCCATACGGGAAAGCTGGCGTTCACCATGTGACGAGTCGCACGATTCCTGCCAGCCCTGTCAAGTTGAGGGGTTCAGCATGATCTGCCATCGGTTTGCCGCTCCTGATTCGAGACCAGACCGGGTGCTTCCGGTTCAACCTGTCGACCCAATTCGGGATTGCCTGTGTCGCTGGCCTCGTCAGAATCGGGGCTGGGGATCGGGTTCCCGAGGCCCGACGACGACGTAGTGTGGTTCCGCTCGATGGATGAATTCTGGACGCAAAGGTATGCGGGACTTCGCCCGCCTAACTCGCCGAGGCAACGGGTAACGGGAAGGTGAGCCTCTACGACGCTCTCTCGTACGAGCGAACGCTCTTCCACCAGTGGCTGAAACCCCACCGCCAGCACGGGACCGAGCCGGCGCAGGAGTGAATGGGGCGGCGAGGGCCCGCGCGCGAGCGCATCTCGGCCGCAGATGATCAACAGTGGTACATCGATGAGGGCACACGCTCTGCATTTGCGGTGGCCGTCGACGAGTAAGGCGCTGGTGGGACGCCCACAGTGTAGGCAGCTGAGTGTAAGCCGCGGGTGATCACGTGAGCCAGTCCCTATCGAGCCGGCAGAAAAGGTCCTCTTAAACACTTGTGGCATTCTCGAGGTCCGTCGGCCCCGCATCGCGTTTCCACCAGCGGATGTGATGCGCCCGGGTCATCGACGGCGGGAGCCCGCACATGGCGCAGCCGCCGTCGCGCTCGGCGAGGGCAAGACGCTGCGCCGTGGTGTAGAACCTCAGTCGTCGGCCGTAGTCGAGGACCTCGCGGTCGGTCCCGAGCACGCACGGGATGACGCCGCCGCTCGCGGCGAGCTGCCGAGTGGTGGCGATGCTGAGGGGGAGGTCGGATCCGTCGATCGTCGCGTATCCGGTGCCGTCGGTGAGGTCCTTCAGGTCGACCCGGACCACCACGGTTGCGCCGGCCAGCGCGGGCGCCTCGTTCTCGCAGCCGAGGGCGTGCGCGCAGATCGTGCTGAGCGCCTCGGCGCGCAGCGCCGCGACCGAACGATGGTCTGCATCGGGGGCCTCC
>Ga0308160_10008098_pt1 | contig 10286 bp, 10 predicted proteins | sample PhyFR1_FD_201036 | JGI IMG/M metagenome (GOLD analysis project Ga0308160, IMG submission 201036) | Phyllosphere microbial communities from UC Gill Tract Community Farm, Albany, California, United States - DLSLF.R1 | ecosystem: Host-associated > Plants > Phyllosphere > Unclassified | place: USA...
TCCTCTCCGTAGGTTCTGGCTCCCCGCTCGGCTCGGTTATACAGTAATCCCACTACTACTACTCACACCTGGGCGCGCGGGACAATATTCAGCCGATCCCCGAATCGGTGAGGGATTGTACCGATTCTGCGCATCCAATGCCGTTGGACAGCGAGAAGGGGTTTCGGTCTTGTATATATATACCACACAAGCCAAGGCATGAATGGGATGTCCATCTTCGGGACCCGATGAAATCTTGTTGTTCTCGCAGATATTCTCGTCGACGCTGAATACAACTTGAAACGAAACGAGCGGAACTCATACCAAAGTCAATAATCATGTCGGACTCCGCTAAGCCTTTCCCCACCATCGTAGGTTCACCCTTCTCTCTTTCTTTCTCTTCTGGCAACTAGCCCAGCTGACAAGCCCGTCCATCTTATCTGTTATCGATTTCTAGACCTCCATCGAGACCTTTGTTCCTTCGTCCGAAGGAGCCGGTGGAGATTACCACCGACAAAAGACTGATCACTGGAGTGAGTCCCACCATCCCACTCCCATCCGGGATCTCCGCAGCCCTGGTCGGGCCAACTGTTACTGATGTTCGAATATGTAATGATGATCACAATAGTCGTCCAAGGAAACATCTCGAACCCTATGAGCATGTTCCCTGAATGGGCTTCATCCCGTACCATCTGGGGAATCGGTGTTCTCGTACGTTTCCCCCGACCCCCCTACTTCCTCACCTCCCGCCGCCTCCGGCCCTCCGACCTAAACTCATCCTCTCTTTTTCGCCTCGATCGTGTACTCGTAGGGATCCTTGTTCGTCAAGATCACCGCCTCGGATGGTACTGTCGGTTATGCGACAGGATTCGGTGGACCTCCTGCTTGTTGGTTGATCGAGGAGCATTTCAAGCGGTTTGTCATCGGACAAGATCCTAGGAACACCAACGTCATGTGGGAACAGGTAAGTCTACCCTCCTACAAGAAATCGATGTGGACACGTGACGGAAGCTGATGGGGATTGAACCTTGCGCGTAGATGTACCGAGCCTCGATGTTTTACGGTCGACGAGGCTTGCCGATCCTAGCCATCTCCGTGGTCGATCTTGCCATCTGGGATTTGTTGGGCAAGATCAGGAAAGAGCCTGTTTTCAAGATGATTGGAGGAAGGACTAAGCCTGAGATTCCTTTGTATTTGACTGGACCTTTGCCGGCTGAAGCCAAGAGGATGGGATTCTTCGGAGGAAAGGTGAGAGTCTTTTTGAAGTTGGGATCCGGTGGGGAATGGAGCGGGTTTTGATATTGCTCTTGGGTTTGGTGCGATAGGTTCCCCTCCCGCATGGTCCTCACGAGGGTGACGAGGGTATGAAGAAGAACGTCGAGTTCCTCAAGAAATGCCGAGCAGACGTCGGACCCGATTTCCCTATCATGGTCGACTGTTACATGTCCCTCAACGTCCACTACGCCGTTCAACTCGCCCAGAAATGTATCGACGAAAAGGTCAACATCAAGTGGTGGGAAGAGGTTTTGAACCCGGACGATGTGGCCGGTCACAAGTTGTTGAAGGAGAGGATGCCGACGACTACTTGGACGACGGGGGAGCATGAGTATAACAGGTATGGATGTAGGGAGTTGATCAAGGATCGAGCGGTGGATATCTTGCAGGCGGATGTGATGTGGGTCGGTGGATTGACCGAGTTGATGAAGGTCAACTCGTTGTGCATGGCACACGACATTCCCTTGGTTCCCCACGGATCCGGTCCTTACTCGTACCACGTGAGTCTTGAGCCATCAGTCATGGTCCGTCGCGCATGAAACTGACTTCTCCCCTCTGCATCTCGCCACAGGCCATCATGAGCTTCCCCAACAGTCAATTCTGTGAATACATCGCCAACAGCCCAGACGGTAAATCCATCCACCCATGCTTCGGTGACTTGTTCTTGGACGAGCCTCTCCCCATTGGCGGAAAGATCGATCTGGATGAAACCAAGTACGGTTTCGGGATGACTTTGAATCCCAAGGCAAAGTTGGTACCGTACAACCAGTTCTTCAACATGAACCCTTCGCATACCTTGGGCAAAGTGGATCAGGTCCAGCCCGAGGAGACGCATTAGGGAGGGGGCTTTGAGGAATTGGGACTTACACAAGCATGTATCAGTAAAAGTCTAGTAACGATGACAATGGCATACGATCAAGAATGCAGCACCTTCCTGGCCGCAACTCCGAGAGCGACAAGGCAAGCGGCATTAGCTGGTGCTCTGCCTCCCATGTCTCCAGTTTCAACTTGGCAAGCTCCACCTTCCATTGTCCTGCCGCCAACTGTTCCTTGACTTCTACAATCCTAGCAGGATATATGGCGGGTGAGGCAGGTTGGGGCATCATGGTCCTTTTCTTCCCATTGTCAAACACCTCGAGGAGCAAACATGCCGCCGACGTAGATGTGACCGCAAAGCCTGTTCGGCACTTTGATCGGCCGAAGCGCTGAGCAGGCGACGCGTAATTCGTAAGCCGCGGTCACCTCCACCTTCGGCGTGACGGGCCTCCACCTTGTGATGTGTCCGAGGGACGTTTAGGTGTTGCTATATATATAAGGCCATAAGGCCTGCCTTTTTAATCTATCGTCTTGCGTTGTCCGACTAGCTCAACTACGACGAGAAACCTAGTGCCATTCAAATCACTCAAAGATGTCCTCACCCACGCTCAAACTCAATGACGGTCATTCGATCCCCACTGTCGGTCTAGGATGCTGGATGAGCAAACCCGTCGAGGGAGATAACCCGGAGACCTACGAGATGGTCACCAAGGCTCTCAAGGTAGGATGACCTTCATTAGTCGTCCCGTCCAATGCCTGAACTACAACTGATCTCTTGCATCGTCCACTAGACTGGTTACAGGCATCTCGATACCGTGAGCCTTCTTAAGGCCCTTTCGATCGTTCGGTCGCTCATTTGCTTGCATCCCCTGGGGAATCGTCTTGTAGGCCTCGGGATACGGTAACGAGATCGCTGTGGGTCGAGCAGTCAGGGATAGTGGAATTCCTCGGTCCGAGATCTTTGTTACGACCAAGTTATGGTGAGTTTCCCTTGGATAGCTATGAGGACAATGGCTTGTGAACGTTGATAAGTTCATCCTTGTTTTGGGTCATCCTGAATAGGTCGGACGCTCATGATAACGTTCAAGGTCAATTTGAAAAATCTCTCAAAGCGCTCGATATCGAATATATCGATCTTTACGTGCGTTCCTCCCTCCGTGCCTCGAGTGCAACCCGATGCTCAGTGCTGACATCAGAACAATCCGACCTTTGCTCCCGTTCGCTACTTGGAACGTGTGAAAACAGCTGATGCATTGGCCTCAAGCTCAAAAGGATGGCAAGTGGGTCCCTAAGTCCGATTCACCTACCTTTGTCGAAACCTGGAGATCCTTTGAAAAGTTGTTGGACAGCGGGAAAGTCCGTTCGATTGGGTAAGAATAGTCGCGGGGTTCAGTATCGGCGAGGCAAAGGCAACGAGACTGATCTGTTTCCTTCCCCTCCCCCGGTTATGATCTTCGCTCGACGCAGAGTATCCAACTTCTCGGTAAAAAACCTCGAAGTCCTTCTCGCCGAGACATCCATCGTCCCCGCCGTCAACCAAGTCGAAGCCAACATCTACCACCCTCAATCTTCCCTCCACACTTACTGCTCTGACAAGGGAATCCATTTGACCGCTTATTGTCCTCTTGGACAACCCAAGGGGGATGCCGGGTCGGCTGTTTTGAAGGAACCGTTGTTGAAGGAGTTGGCGGATAAGTACGGGAAACCTTTAGGATCTGTGAGTTTGGAGGTTTGACTAGGGAGATGATGGGTGAAGCTTTGGGACTGATGGTGGGGTGTGATCACGCAGGTTGCACTGAGCTGGTTGGTTCAGAGAGGAAATTGGTCTGTCGTTCCCAAGAGCGCCAACCCAGAACGAATGGCTCAGAACCTCGAAGTGAGTCCCCCCCACTCATCCCGCTCTCACAATCTACGAGATTAACCTTCCCCCTCTTCACCTCCCAAACCACACTCCAGATCTTCAAGCTTTCGGAACCCGACTTTCAAGCCCTTTCCGTTGTGCATAGCCAGCCGGGGAAATTGATGTATAGCTGTGATTATGGTTCGGGGGATATCGTGGCGGCTGATGAGATCTTTGGGTGGTCGTTGAGTGAGATGGGATGGGAAAAGTTGGATTAGGAAGGGATGTGTGGGGAGGTTTGGATAAGGGCCGACGTGTCGATGAGGTTGTAAAGATTGAATTGAAATGGGACGTCATATGATGAGGGAGAGATAGAGAGCCGGTGAAGGGAGTGTTGACGGTTGTTTATGCGCTACGAAGGGCAGTGTCGTGGATAAACTCAGCTGTGGCGAGCGACACAGCCATGATGAGATTATCTGAATTGATCATCAGTAATCTACTCAGCGTTAAATCACTTAACTGCTTGAAGTACACAATGCGAGGCCATACTCCACAGGTAGTGACAGGTAGATATCCTAGATCCCACTTGGCCATACCCGACGGCCACCTTGTCTTGGCTAATCATAATTTGATCCCGCTTCCCCTTCGCCCGCGCGCTTGTTCGACTCAGCCTTAACAGCGTGATCACAGCAAAGAACCAAAACTGACTGACAACGGCGAGCACGACTTTGACCTATACAGCTCTATCATACTCACAGACCGTCTTGAGCACCTTACCAGTCGAGAGGCGAGCCTTCTGTAGCTTCTCGTTCATCTCAACAACGGTGGATAGTCGTGCAGGAACACGGACTGAACTTGGTTGGGGAAACGACTACAAGTCGAGGGAACGAACCTCGTCATCAAAACCTCATCTTTCTTCCCCCTACCTTTTCCGCAGTTACGAATCTTTCAACCTCTATCAACTCCTTTTGTGACCCGAACATCGGATCTTCTACCAACCAAGACTAGACCATAAGAGGCGTCTCCCTGAAGGTCTCCCTTGGAGATTACATATCGACCCGATACGCACACCCATCATGCCAGGATTCTTCAACTCCCTCAGCTCATACTTCTCTCAACCCTCCCAACCTTCCTCCAACAACCCTCACACCCGAACCCGATCTCACCGACCTCCACCCGACGTCCTCTCTTCCACTCGGGACGCCTTCTCCTTGCCTTCGCACTACGGTAATGGCCGTTCGGGCAGCCCGGTTGGAGGTGGTTCGGCGTATGGAGGAGGAGGTTCAGGGAGGAGGTCGTACCAGGACGATGCGTCGGCGAGTGCGAGTCGGAGTGAGAGTCCAGCTTATGGGGAGAACGTAGGGACACTCAGTCGACCAGACCGGGCGAATTTGGGTGTGAGTACATTGTTTCACTGTTCGGGACGGCTGGAGGGGTTCTGGGGTTGTTATCTCGTTTACTGATAAGGTTGTGATGGGTCATGCTATTTCGCTCACAGGGTCTAAACGCTTCGACATCTCGACATGATTCGTCTGTCGGTGGGAAAGGGGGTCCTGGGTATTCTTACCCACCTCCTGCTCGGGAAGGAGGATACGAGTATAACGCTTCTCGGAATGCTCTGTAAGTCAGCATTCTGTCGATGACGTCCAAGCTCGGTGATTCTGGCTTATAAGAGACCGTGTCTCACGCTCGATCAACAGTGGGAGCTACCGCAATGCTAGCCCTTCCGGCTCGACCAACCGATCCCGTCACTCTACCCGAGAAGGCGGTGCTGGTGGACCCAACGCATTCTCACCCAACGGTCCCTTGATCTACTACCCACCCTTACGGACCACTTGGAACCGAATCCAACGGGTTTTAGCCAATACCGTCCCCGAACTCCTCGATACCCTGTCCGGACCTGTTGATACCGCGACAGTCAATGACGCCGAGGCGCAATTAGGCTGTGTTCTCCCTCCCTCGGTCCGGGATTCTTACGCCTGCGTGGATGGACAAGATCCTTCTTCCGAACTCAAAGAAGGCTTGTTTTTCGGACTCACTTTCCTCAACCTCGAAGACTCGCTCAGGGAATGGAGCTTTTGGAGACGGGTCGAGATGGACCCGGGATCCGGGAATAATCCCGACGTCTTGATCATGATGTCTTCCATCCCATCCGGGTGGATCCGATCACAGTACGCGTGTCGAGGCTGGTTACCCTTGATCACGGATCGATGTGGGAATTACGTCGGGGTGGATCTGAACCCGGGGGAAGATGGAGGTTCTTGGGGACAGGTCATCGTCTTTGGGCGGGAATTCGATCGAAAGTGCGTCCTCTTCCGAGGCGAGGGTGAAGGTGGTTGGGGGAGATGGTTGGCGGGTTTCGCGGAAGAGTTGGAGAGTGGCGATGGGTGGGAGATTGACGGGGCCAAGAAATCGTCGGGGAGCGATGGATCGGATGAGGAGGATGATGTGGGGTATCAGTCGTATTACTACGATGGGAATGGTTCCGGAGGTGGGGATAGTTATGGAGAAGTCGGGTCCGCGCTCAGGTTGACCGGCGAGTATAAAGGATGGGGAGTGTTGGAAGCTTGGTGGGATAGGAGTGTGAGGCGGTGGGACGAGCTAGGGATGGGGTTGAGTCAAACAGAGATCAGGAGGCAGCAGGAAAAGATCGATAAGCGGAGATCGGCGAGGATGAGTTCAGGGGATTCGAATCACCTGCTAGGGCTTGGTTTTGGGGGAATGCGTTTGGCTACTCCGGGCGAGGATGCTCAGGTGGCTATCCCAGGTACGTCACATGGGCGTCGTCAAGACTGCTGGGAGAGAACGAGCCGCTAATATACTTTTTCACCGTCCTTTGCTGCCCGTCTCCGCAGTCCTTAACGACCCTCGTGGGCTAGTACCTTCCATCCCCGCGCCTCAACCTTTGGCTATGCCTCACCCTCCCGCCTCACCTGGACCTGAAACTGCCCTCTTGGTTCCCCGGTCACCCTCATTATCTCGGGACGACGAGAACACTGAGACTCCTACTATGCATCGCAATGAATCCAGCAACTTTCGAGATTACAGCTCGGATGCCCCGGTCGCTCCTACCCCTAGGCGTCTCATTACGCCTTACAGCCCGACGACTTCACCAGAAGCACATCAAGGTGGATCGATGCAGAGCCAGCAGAGTCAGGCTCGGAACTCGTTGACGACGTACGCTTCCTCGCATGATGGACTACTCTCGCCTCCTTCTGCTTCTCCTCTGGGCTCTTCATCTCGACGACAGAGGGTGAGCGCTCCTCCACCCGCCGTGGGTCAGATCGACCTGCCGACTCGAGCCGACGTTCAAGCCGCTCAGGCCGTCGCTATGGCTGAGGAACAAGGTCTGCGTGGTGGCTGGGTCATGTCGATGGAAGCTGCTGGGCCACGACGAAGTTTTTCGTCCATGGATCAGTACCGCAGCGGAACGCCTCAAAGCAGGTCTGCTCGACAGGATGACCAAGAGATGGTTGATGTCGATCTTGAAGGCGGTCGTCAGGAAAAGTTTGGCTCTTCGTCGCCCTTGGCCTACGCTGCCGACAACTCACCCGTCAAAGAAGGTTACCAACGTGCCGTCTCGCCCCTCGCTTCTGGATCGATGCACAGTCGGGAATCGTCTACCAACACGACGACCGGTCTTCGTACACCGGACAATCTTCGTATCCAGACGGAGGAGATGACGACACCTAAACCCCGAGCTGCTGCCCCCGATTTCTTCTCATCTCAACCTTTTGATGAAGACGAACCCGAGATGAAAACGCCCATCGGAAAGGGAAAAGGACGAGAAACCGAGTTCAAGTCGGTCGCACTTGAACATCGAACCTCGACGGACGCAAGCGGCCAGGCAGACCAGGCGGAGGTGACTCACGAGAACCGAGATGAAGCCGTACCCGACTTGTCCAGTCTCTCCATCACGGCATCGTCTTGAGACCAATCTCGAGACTGCGGCCCTCTAACCATGACACGATGACATGAAAATTTATACCCAGGTAGATGATGATGGCTTCGTAAAGATGGTCGAGTACAACGTCGTGTAAGGCAGAACAAATTGGATTTACTCAGGGTCGTGCGTAGCAGAATCAGGCCGGCGTAAGACAATCGATAGGGATAGGTCAGAGCAAAGGGTTGTGAAAGTAATGCGGGGCGATCTTTTCAGTCGACCGTCATGGGGGCGCTCTCGGCGAGTTCGTCTTGCTCGAGCAAAGAACGATTCTGAATCAGATTGAAGATGTGTTCGACCTGTGACGATGGACAGCGGATCTTTGTCAGCCTCAGATGCTGCATGCTGGAGGATCGACTGACCTTGGTAGCCGTCTCCTTGATTCTCTCATCCCAGCGTTCCGTCAAGCTGATTCCCTGAATAGGCTTATCGACCTGCTCAACACCGAGTCCTCCAGCTGTCCCTTGCAGGTCGTCCTGATCGTGATTCGAACGACCTTCGAAGTAAATCAATCGATCGACTTGGTCGATCCAAGCTCGAAGCCTGAAGGGAAGACTGCAGTTGAGCTTGCGTGCGCGTCAGCTATTGTAGAATGCTGGAAATTTACCTTCCCTGTTCAATCATACTGCGAGCGGCGTATGATCAGACCGTGATCTTAGATTGCATATGAGTAGAACATCGAATACTCACGTCCTCGCCATAGCCTCAGCTGCATTGGGTGTGAGATCCAAAAGGGCGCCTAGCCCATCAAACCTGATATTGTCATATACCTAGGATTTCTCAGATTCAGATGAGCAACTGCTACTCTTGTTTCGAGACGGATTTTCAGCCCAACTCACCTTGGCGCATGCCAACACGTTGTGTTCCATTACAGCACGGTCGAGGACGGTTCTCGGGGCCCTTCTCCCTGTGACACCGACCTCTCCCTCAGTGCTCACTAACAATCTCTTGTCGACCTCCAATTGAGCCAACTGATGCTCCGCGAGTCCAGCCTCGAATTCTTTGACCTCCTCCGAACGAAGGATTTGGTCCAAGAACATTTTGCGCAAAATGGATGTCTGATGAGGCGCAATCGAAGTGCTGGTTCGATCATCACGGTAGAGATTTGCGAGGATTCGAGACCGTTGAGGACCTGCAGGGCCGAGAATCGCACAAGTCACAGCTGCAGAGCTGGTCACGCATCCAAATCAAAAGCGTGGACGGTCAGAGCCACCTTGCGGGTCCGAACGTCTCAAACCCTCATCTGTCACTCACAGCATGAAGATCCTTTCCCCTTCATCGATGTCAGTCACAAAGCTCAATTCATGATACCGACTGGCCGCTTCGTTGAATTTTCTTGAATGATCTAGTAATCTGGCCTACATTCGTAGATCGGATACTGCTTGGGTCAGCTCCTCCACCACCCACGCTGGAAGTCGACACCCAGCCCTCGGACCTACCTGGCAGAGTTTGTAATTTAGGAGAGTAGCTTTATCCTCTGTCAGATGGATCAGCAAGGCCGCTCGGCCGAATGTTGTTTGCGCCAATCCAGATTCTCCCGCCTACGAAAAGTCAGAGATGAGCGTCCAGCTCCGGTATCATCTCAGGGAAGAAACCAGCGAGACCACTTACTTCAAGGTAAAGTCTGACGATCTTGATATACACGGCCAATTTGTGAAGATCTGAGATTGCACTGTGTCCAGGGGAACCCACAGACCATCATTCGAAAGCAGAAGCATGAGCGAGCCTTCATCCGTCAGCAGATCGACCGAGACTAACGTACCGACTTCCACCCTCTGAGAAACCACTGGCTATCGTACTCAGAGTCATAGCGGCTTGCCGGAAATCCTCGTCTTGTTCTTGGATGTGGGCCGATATATACTTCAAGGTTGTTTTCTGTTTCGAGAAGGAGGATACGGTGTAAGACAAGACCAGAACGAAACACAAGCGCAGACGTTAGCCGCGGAAGAGAGAGCAAAGTCGGACTCACACATTCATCTACCCATCCTCCCTCTCTCATTCCATCCCCAGCTGTTCGAGCCGAACTTCCTAACGCGATAATCCCATCCACCACCTGTTCTCTCTTCTCCTCTCCTCCTTCTCGTCGAAAATACTCTTCGCCGGTATTCAGCCAGCCTTTTTCCACTGGATCCAACGTAGGTTCTTGATTCGATGGGGAGGAAGAAGTCGCAACGCTGGCACTACTATTGGGCGAATTCGGTCGAATGAAGTTTAGATCGATTCCCGTTCCGCCGCAGAGGAACACGGTGAGGGTGTCGATGACGCTTCTACCGACCACGATCGGAACGTTGGGGTTGGTGAACACATATTCAGCGAATTCGATCAAGGCTTGAGATTCCGGGGTAGCTGATGAGCTGACGATACTCTGAAGATGGCTGAGCGTGGAGTTGATCTTATCTTGATGGGGATCGCTGGGAAGGGAGAATGGGTGGT
>Ga0308160_10008099_pt1 | contig 10286 bp, 12 predicted proteins | sample PhyFR1_FD_201036 | JGI IMG/M metagenome (GOLD analysis project Ga0308160, IMG submission 201036) | Phyllosphere microbial communities from UC Gill Tract Community Farm, Albany, California, United States - DLSLF.R1 | ecosystem: Host-associated > Plants > Phyllosphere > Unclassified | place: USA...
GTGATTATAGTCTCCCATGATGAAGCGGTGATATCCGGTCTAGAAGCAGATGACGAAGGGACAGTCGATTCCGGAGGAGAGCTCGGACCCGGTCCATGACGAGAACCGGTATTCGAAGCGAGACCATTCGTCGAGGGCTTCAGAACTTTCTGTAACCAGCCAGGGGAAGATTTCTTGATTCTGACCTTGGGAATCTCTCCTTCGGGCTTGTCCTGTTTAGTCGAGAAGCCAAAGATGGATACCTTGGGTTTGGCTCCGGATACACCCTGCTTTCGAGATTCAGGTAGACCCGAGTTAGAAGCCCCGGGAGTCTGGATGTCTTCTTCGTCCTCTTCGTCGATGATACTGCCGTCCTGCTTGCTTCCCTTGATGCTAGTATCTGTAGAATCGGTGCGTTTTCCCGCTGCATTACCGCCATTCCCCTTGATTCGGTCAATCAGACTTCCAAAGGATGAGGAGCGTTGTTGTCTCGGCTTGGAACCAGTAGAGGCAGGTGATCCAAGACGAGTAGCTTGTAGGAGAGGTGATAGGGAAGCAGGGGAATTCGGTCCAGACGCTACGACTGGGACTTCAATTATTGGAGTAGGGTGACGTTCCACCCCCGAGACCGGAATGGGCGCGGAGTGGATGATCTTTTCTGCTTCAAGATTGTTTGGCATATTGCTGCATCAGTCCAGGTGGTGAAATGATGACGCCCTGTTCAGCTGGATGGAAAGATTAGACAGGCATCCAAAGGTGAATTCAAGTATTCATACATTTGTTGATGGTTGTGCGTGGGATGCATATCGGTATTGATCACAGCCGAGAGCGAGCATTATCCTGTAGATCTAAACGACGAGACTGGGTGCGTGTGACCCGCGGCACCGAATCGAGTTCCTTACGGCAGGTGCAGGCGTGTGCTTCCCCCTTGCCGAGAAGCTCCACAATCAATCACCGAGATCATCACGAATGAAGAGGTTCCTTTGGCCTTTGGTCGTCTTGAACCAGCGACGATCCTTTTTCGGTTGGCTCGCGTGATTTGAGTGATGTTGCTACATGTCGGAGTAGTCGTCTTTGGCTTGAGCATGATGGCGGATATCGAGACCACCTGTACTATCACTGCGATCTGAACTTGAATGAGCATCACTCGCAAAGCCCGAAAGTACAACACAGCCTGAATGATCGTCGTCCCAAAAGAAAGCTAGGTGATGATTCTTTCTTGATGAGCTGATCTTTGATGAGCCTCAAGTGAAACGCGAAAGGGGATTCACCGAGAAAAGTTGCTTCCGCTGCGAGCACACCGCGGATGATCAATCACGCGTTCATCCCTTGGATTTCTAGAAACCTCCATCTCAAGTCAGTATCATGACCTCATGATGACATTAGGCTAGAAAGTATATCGGCCTTCAGAAGCCAAATCTTCACCTAAACAGCGTATTTTACAACCCTACCAATACCTCAAAACGACAACATGCCGTCCGATCAGATTGTATCTGGGCCCACCACGCTCACGCCATTCCAGGTGGGTTCAATCATCTCAACGCGCACATGTCGCTGGATTCGTCATCTCGACAGTTGTGTAGTAAATTGACTCCCTTTCCTTTCGTGCCGGAACGCAGGCCACGTATCATTGGAGGAACAAGAACTGTTACCCCTGGGCCGCTCAATGGGTCAGTCATCTCGAGAATCATGGTTCACGATGCCTCGTAGCTGAGCGCTCATTATTCGATCAAAACGAATTACAGTTCAAGACCGAGTTGCCTGGAATCTCGATTGACCGAGACGGCCATTCTGCCGAGATCACGGAAGTCAATGAGGTTGATGGTGATGTGGATCTTGGACAGAGGAAAGGAAAGTGAGTCGATGCCGAGCTTCGGTCCTATCATGGTCGACGTATCGCAGGGATTGATGCAAAGGATGGCAGGATCTTGACCATTTATGACTGTCGGATTGTCATGTCTTGGAAAGGTGAGCCTTTCTTTTTACTGCGACCACATGGTCAGACATACTCACAACAGCTCTTCCTCGACATCTTCAGGAAAGACCGCATCGGGAGATGAGGTGACCGGAAAGGTCACAGTCCCCGAAGTATCGCATGAGATGATCGACGGTCACAGCGAGTACACGGTAAGCCCATGTTCGCTCCTCAGTCTGCTGATATCGGCTCCACCAACCAATGATCTTGTCCATTCTCCTACGTAGTACGAATTCTCCTTGATCGACAACGACGCCTACCGAACTTTCCTTCGATCGGCTTTCCCTCCCCTCCTTGCTGAAAAGTTCAACGCCTTTCCCAAAATCCTCATTGATACCCACGGGGGACCATCTGCCAACTCAGGCTCCACCACCCCCGACGTAACTGAAGCGCCTTCCTCCAGCTCAGCAGCTGTACCCGAAAAGAAGGTCGAGGAGAAGAAGTCTGTGGTAGGCGGGACGAGCAGTGTGGAGGTCGAGTCTCGGTTAGCGGCTAGTGCAGATGATATGTGGGCTTTCTTGACGGATGAGAAGCGAGTACCTGCGTGGACGCGAGCCCCGGCAAAGGTCAGTGCAAGATGCAATATGCTACGGGGTGTCCCTCCCGTCAGGCCTCATCTCTTACCGAATACGATACTCATTTTTACCCGTCCTCACCCTGCCCCGTGTCAGATCTCAGCCCAGGTTGGCTCCGACTTTGAGATGTTTGCAGGTAACATCCGAGGAAAGATCATTTCGGCCGAACAGGGCAAGAAGTTGGTACAGTCATGGCAGTTGAGAAGCCCGAACTGGCCTTCAGGTTCGTCGGGATGTTGAGGCGGAAATGCATGGCCGTCTACTCACGCGAACAGCGATTTGCAGATCACTTTGCAACGATGACGACCACTTTCGATCAGGGCAGCGATTCGACTCTCGGTAAGCATAGGTGTGACACTGCAGACTAGAACGAAGCCGATGAATTTTCGATTTGACGATATCTAGTCAAGTGGAACCTCGCCGGTGTACCAAAAGGTCAGGAAGAGACACTGCGTGGCGCGCTGGAGGGTTATTACGTCAACGGGTACGTGTTCAATCACCGGTCCTCTTGTGCGACGTCGACTGAAAGACCTTCACTTTTCTCCAAAGGTTCAAGCAAATTGGGTTAGTGTGCTCTCCTCCTGTCTCTCGTATCTTCGAAGATGTCGCTGTGAGACCGAGTACCAAGCCAAAGATCGAAAAGGTCAGACGGAAAAGGCAGAAACCCGCACCCGCTGGCGTTGCGTGGGGCGATCTTCTGGGCTATGGCCTCGTTGCCGGCTCCATTGTTGGTTTCGTAGGGATCGTCTGGGGGAGTTTCCGGCAATAACTAAGGTCCCATAGTCTCACGCATAATGGGTCGACCTGCAGTAGAATGATTCTCTACCATGACTTCCTATGCAACCGCATGCGTGACAGACGATCGGAATCGCTGACTTTGGGTCTTTTCTCTCTCCTTGCTTTGTTATCCTCGCTACCGTCTATAGACTTGCGACCGTACTTTAGATGAAGGCTTTATCACGATCTCCATGCATAACAACATGCCATGCTCATAGCTCTGGGTATAAAGCGCAAGATCATCGTAATGATGCAAAACCGACGCGACCTTGCTTGTAGTCAAAGGTCGTATACCAATTTCTCAAGGCGTACTCGCCTATGATCCAGTACGACAGTCTTTCCATGCCAATAAACATGCCTGTGTCGAAACGTCGGTCTTTAGTATACTTTCCGGGCGACATTATCTCGTTCTTACCAAGACAGTAATCAATGCCGTTCTTCTTGCCCGTAAAATCGGTGTTTGTGAAAGAGCTCCCCGGTATCACGAAGTCTCTTCCTCCAAAAGCTGATATTGCAGAGGCAGTCTCAACATGCTATCGATGTTAGTACTGTAAAAGGCGGGATTCTGACCCACTCAGAGCAATATCCTCCTGGTAGCATGGTACCTCCCAGACACCTGCAGCGAGATTCCTTTATTATCACGGGTAGGAAGCGGAAGGGCTACTCGAGACTACCTACCGTCTTCACCCGTACGATGACCGCCAAGCAGGGCGTAGATCTGCTCCACATCTACGGCAGGTCCGACAACATAGTTACTTCCTAACCGTGGCACCTCCTTCAGCTCTAGGCATGGAGACGAGCAAAACAAACACGACGCACCGGTATCGATGACCGCAACTCTATAGCCCAGCGCAATCTTGCCGTTAACCTTGATAGCGTCTAGCGGTATCTTCCATAGACCACGTTCTTCTCCCGGTTGCAGCACGAGATCGGTCCACACGAAGTCGCCCTTGCAAAGGTCAGGGTTCCATCCGTCGAGATAAAACTCTCCACCAGAACTCTGAAACGAGAAGCTGAACTGTCCTGAAGTTTCGCCCTGCTCGACCATGGTCGCTATGGGCTGATAATCAGCAGGTACATTCCCATGTCGATCCGGTTCGAGAGTAATGCCTACCGTAGACTGAGGCACTCTTCCTCGGCTGAAAGCAGCTCACGGAAGGATAAGCCAGCCCGAATATACTAGGGAAAGAAGCAGACCTCGGTAATTGTACGAAACATCACTCAGCCAGGCTCGCGACTCACGCTTCGATGTCCCCCATATTCTCGACTATCGAGGCCGCGCCAAAGCTGGCCTGGGTCACTTGGTAATCTCCCAAAGTGATAGTATCGCAGGCGACTTGACCTTGAACAGTCGAACCGTCTTGATAGCCAATATTGAAATTATCGCGAGTCGTACTTGAAGAACTGGATCTTCTGGGATCATACTATACAAGCGGTCTCGTCATGTGAGTTCTCGACTTTGTCCCATCTGCTAAATGATCGACGAGGAGTACGGACCTGCAAATGGCCAGCGCAATCCTTGCACAGCGACGACATGACCCAAGCATCGGTAGAACCTGTGTCCAGATCAACACGGAAGCGGACAGGAGGAGTGCCGATGTCGATGTCTGCTGACCACCAGACTCCTCCTCTGACAGGACTCAATTCCTCGACTTCGGATGGATCGCGTTTCATGAGTGCGCGTTGCGCGATCGATAGCGCGCCGCTTGAAACGTGCCCAGTGTTTATCTCGAAATTGTCCAGGCTGCGATGCAATTTGGTAACCTGAGCAGATCCTGCCATTCGCAGCGCCTTGCTCGAAATGTTGAAGTTCAGCTCATTTCGAGATAACGTGATAGCGGGACTTTTGGTGCTTTTCGGTTTGAGCGGGGACGCAGATGTACAGGTCATCGATAACGCAGCGATGGTTATAAGGCGAGCCGAGAACGCGACCATGGTAGATGTGAGGGGAGATGAAGTGGGGAAGGGGATCGGAAATTGGGAAAGGGCTTAGGAATGGGACGTCGGACAATCGACAGCCACGCTCTGGGTAACAAGATCCTCTGATCGAGGTCTCCTCCAGCGGTTATGTAGCTGGTCATTGTGCTCGCACGAAAGTATGCCAAACAGAGTTCCTTTGATTGCCTCCTCATACTATATTCGATGCGAAACTCTACCAATGTGACGTATTATCATGATGCCATTTCCCCTCAGCGTGTCGCAGACACCACTTCGAGGTAAACCCAATACAAGTTCCCGCTACCCCAACCTATAAAGCTTTGTCCCTATCAAGCCGGGCTAGACCTTCGGCGTACAATCTCTGCCTGTCTTGCAGCATAGCACGCTTGTGAACAGTCTCCGCAGCAGCAGCGGCTCGGAATGCCCTCGTGTTGCGCTTCGCCAGACGAATTGCGTGATTCTCGAGCGATCGACGTCGGCTACGCTTGCAAGTCTTCGATATCGCGGTCTTCACAGCGCCGTTGGTCGTTGTCGAGGCCTTTGACGGCCCGAGCGCACTTGTGGACGAGACGATGACGGAGGTCGGTTTCGAATCCTCGCTAGTCGTAACTGTTGATGAAGCGCTACCTCTGGAAGTAGCAACGGCCTGCTCGTTTGAAGCGCTGGACGCTTCCCCTGTAGAAGTCGGAGACGCTTGCGCAACTGAACTCGAAGAGGCCTGTCCCGTCAAGACCAGAGAGGCCTGTGCGACAGAAGAGGAGGACAGCTGTACAACGGAGGTAGAAGAGGCTTGAACGACGGAAGAGGAAGCCATTTCCGTAGTTGATGCCTGTGCGACCGTCTCCTCGGGGGTGTTCGAGACGACCACAGACGTTTGAACCGCGGCGACCCCCTTGAACAGATCAGTCTGCGCTCCTTGCATGAAACCGTACTCGGAGTTCTGTAGACCGAACTTGGTTCAGCGTGCGTTCTGTCATCCAAGATCGCTCCAGCGTGACACTCACGTAGTAAGGAGGGTCGTAGTAGTCCTGGAAGTTGTTGTTTCCTCTGCCAGACATCATGAAGTCAGGCGCGGTATCGACATCACACCTTGGCAATGCAGACCTACTCTTTCTGCAACCAGTAATGAGGCTGTTTCCCTCCTACTGTACAGTTGGCAGTGTTCGACGGGTAGTCACATTTGTTCGCAGTCAGAGCTGTTCATGAGGCGAGGGCTTCGGGTCAGAGAGATTGCGCCGTCTGTCACAGTGTAGATCGCTTACGAGCAGGTAGAGCTCGAGTTTCGGTCGCTCCTGTCACGTTACAACGGTACACCTGTAATACCGATCGAGAGCCAATGGATCAGCAACTCGATCCTCATCAACCCGATACTCTTGGCTTACCAAGTGGTACATCTGTTCCGAACCACTGTCTGGCGAATGAATCCAGCCCCATGAACCTGATCACAACGGCTCGTGGGTCAGTATCTCTCGCAGAGTGCAACCAGGTGCGAACAACTCACAAAGACATCCGCCCTCAGGGCATGCTGGCAGGTCCGCCGGGACGGGGAACTCGACGTTTCTCTTCCAAGGACAGTTGTGATCGACGCTGAATACGGTAAAGTCCTCTGGCTTGACCGAGTTCTCATCACTAGTGTAGGCGATCGCGAGACCACAGCCTTTGAAAGAGGATCGAGATCAGAGGCGATGTGCTCGTGATTGACTCTGCATGACTTACCCTTGACGTTGGTCGGATTGTCGTTCGGAAACGTGTCGGTAGTGTGCAGCGGACTGACCGTGTCACAAGCGTATTCCCGTAGTTGGGATTCGTCTGTGATCTCAGGGTTCCAGGTGGTCTGTGCCTTGTTGCACGCCTGATATGAGTAGCGGTCAGTACCTTCATGGAAAACGGCGGGTATCAGGGTCGACTCACGACTTCCCCTTTGACGACACCGCCCGCAGGCTATCAATCATAACGAGAGCCGGTTAGTCCACGCAACGGGGGTCGCTCTTCACAAAGATCAACGTACCAGCTCCAAGAAAGTTCCAGCAGCGGGCTTGCGGTCCTTGTAGCCATGGAACCACCATTGATCAAAGGTCATATCCGCCAGAGGGGTCACTGCATCGTTCTGGTTGATGTTGTTTGCATCCCATCCGAACATGGCGGGGTGCCTGATTAAAATCATCAAGTTTAGCGATCTGAACCGAAAGGTTCGCCGAAGCAAGCTTGACATACCAAAAAGCGATGTGAGCGGTAGCCTCTTGGGCCACCAGGGCTAAGGCAACGAAGCTCAATTTTGAAAACGAGAGTTGGACCATGATGTCGACAAGGAGATTTTAATTCCGCCAGGGAAAGTCGTTGAAGTGGAGAAGATCGATTGAGGATGCCTTTTCTCGATCAACAAGAATAGGTTACCGTAAGAAACTTCGGAACGGATGCTCGAAAAGACCGTGAGTGAACTGGATGTCGAATTCCAATAGGAAGAGCGGAAAGATGAAGAATTAATCACAACGTCAGTTAAAGGTTCATCCTAGATATGTGTCCGTCATGGGAAGTGTCCTTGCATCAACTGATGACGAGGGCGGTCAAAAAGGGGTTTGTTGTGTCATTTGTTGTTCTATCTTGTCGTGTCATGCCGAATCCACCATCATCAAGGGGTTTTCCGAAACGCGTTTCAGCGAATTGGGGTTGGACGCCCGGGTCGTAACTCGTGGCCCCTTCCTTTGGCTTCCTTGTGATTCGCTCCATGACATCCTTCCGCGTGACCGGTGGCTGAACCCCTCACAAGGCAGCAGCTCGTCCGAGAATCCTTCCTTTGCTCACCTTTGTTTGGACAATCGATCAAAAGGATGAAGAGTTTGCCAAATTGTTTTTTTCTTTTGATGAGGGGATATCTCAAAATAGCCGTGCCGTCAAGGCTATAACTTCAGCGACCAGCGCAGATAGCAGAAAGAGTATATTAACAAAAGGTGGAGTCGTAACGTTGAACAATGGGTTAATGTTGATGTCTTGTCGATGATGATCTCAGTCTCACAATTATCAAGTGATATGCAGAGTGATGTCGAGTCGAGTCGTCCGAGGTGTTTGGTAGCAAACATCGGCAAGACTTTCCTTTCCCCCTTTGTTGACTTTGTCCCCGATCGTCGCGTCGGTCGACACCGAGAATGACGGCATCGAGGGAAAACAGTCACACGCCACTCCCGTCCACGCGTTTTCACTGTCTCTCTCCCTCCCACGCTGTGCGCCTGGAGTGCCTACATCCAATATGGTTCGTCATATCCGATACGACGACATGCACTCTGATCCCTATCTCTGACAGCCTCCACGTCCTTGTTAACGAAGCCACCTAAGGCCAGTTTGAAGACGTTTGCAATAAATAAGGTTCGCGCGAGGATATTTTGCGCCCTTTCCCAGGTCAGATTCGATCTCCGTACTCGGCGGACCAGCCCTTAACCTCAGCCGAGCGATCGGAACCACGATTGCAATACCCGATTATAATGATCATGGGCACGTCTGTGTACATGTTTCGGTTTTATTATCTTTGTCTGTGGATTGTCCTTTCACGTCCTGTATATGTGGAAATTTCAAGTACTCATCACACCCATACCCAATCCTTGCCCCGCTTATTCGCTGGTACGCGCATGACGGACACCTCGGAACAAGCTGGTTGTGTTAGAGGCGGAAGTGGTGTTGGCATCCACAATCGTGATGAGTGGGCACGTAGGCTGAACCAAGAACTGGCCATATTCGCCAGCGGTCCAAAGAACGACACCGTTGGTCCAACCGAATCCGATCACGACCTCGTATTCTCCCTGTGAGCAATAGATGAAATTTCGGGTGACATTAGGTTCTGACTTGAATTGCGGTTGTTCCGTAGGTACTCACGCCACCACCAGCAGCATCGACGTCAGTCCTGCAGAAGAGGGCACCCCGAACATTATCAGCTTGATCAGGCTGCGAAGTACTGCAGCGGAAAACTCACAAGTTGAACTTCTCGAACATGTGACCAGCGTCATCCGGGTTGCCTCCTCTGGCCTGGTCCGGCAGAGCTTCTAGCAGGCCGGGAATAGCTCCACCGGTAGCGTACCAGCTACAGAAGCTGGAAAGCATGTACCGGTTGGCATATTCGATAGCAATCGCTGAGTTGGGTTCGCTTGCGTCAGTCTAAGATCGAGAATCGTCGCCGGGCCGGGTCCGGTGCTCACCTTGCCACCAAGGCTTCCCAGCTTGGATTTCAGCGACGTTGTTCGTGAAAATCTCGGAGTTGGGTCCGATAGCGGAAGCGGGCTGTTTGGGCAAGTCGGTCTCGTTCATTCCAAGCTGTCCGACGGGAATTGCCGAGAAGTTGCTGGAGGTGACCGATTCCAGAACGGTACCGTTGGGATACAGTCTACCAACGGCTTCAAGCGCCTTAATGCTGGTATAAGTGTGAGGCTACAGAGAATGAGGTCGGTATGAGTTTTGAATCATGTGGTGGATCGCTGCAAGAAAGTCTTACAGGCCAAACATTCGGGAAATCCCAGTCTGTGTGGAAGGGATCAGTACAGTCTGCAAACAGCTTAGCCCGGATGCAACTCACTGAGACCGGTCTCGAGCAGCGTTGCCACACTGGGCGATCCAGCATATTTGCCGGCAATGTATCGGATGCCTTCGAACACTTCCAAAGCAGCAGTCTCGTTCGTTTCGATTTCGGAAGGAGTAATGTTTTGCCATAACGGGAACAAGCCTCCAGCATGGAAGATATCGGTACGCTCGTCACCAGTCTGTATGTGAATGGCGATGAGTCTCCTTTTCGTGACTGCCAGCAGCATCTATACGGAGATGACTCACAATGTTGAAGTCATAGAAATACTTCTTGTCGGCATCCCAATGCAAATCGAGAATCGCAGCTCGAGTTTCATTCGCGATCATTCGGTGTTGAGTGACCTTGCTGGTCAAGTTTGCGGATGCCGTGTCGTTCGAACCGGATGACTCGTTGATGTAACGCTCGTACAGGTCAGCGAGCAGAACGTGATCTCCATACAGTAGGGCGTTCAAGTCGACGGGAATGATCGCACGAGCGT
>Ga0308160_10008100_pt1 | contig 10285 bp, 9 predicted proteins | sample PhyFR1_FD_201036 | JGI IMG/M metagenome (GOLD analysis project Ga0308160, IMG submission 201036) | Phyllosphere microbial communities from UC Gill Tract Community Farm, Albany, California, United States - DLSLF.R1 | ecosystem: Host-associated > Plants > Phyllosphere > Unclassified | place: USA...
TTCAAACAACAAGGTGGATTCGAACAACCGAAACAACCTCGTCAAGAAGGGTGGGAATCGCCAAATGGAGGTACTTTGAGAGGTCAGAACGATGTAGTTCGAACTGAATCCCCCGCTTCGACCCATTATGACAACCACAACAACACGGAACCAGTCACTTCCCCCGCTCCTCCAGCTCCTACTTCTCCCGCACCTACAAACAATAGGAAACGAACTGAAACGAGTGCGAGAGGTGCAAGTTATCCGACTACGACTTCGGCAGATTCGGATGAGGAGGGAGAAGGGAATTTGGGAGGAGGGGATAATGGATCAGATTTACCGAAACGAACTTTGAGGGGAGCGTTTACGGCGGAAGATTTCGATCGAGGACAAAAGAAGATTCAGTATGGAGAAGGAGCGACGGGAGTTACTACCGGTTCGAAACATACTGGAGCTGGATCAAAAATGATGAGGAAGGTGTTACATCCTGGTCATTCGTCTTCGTCGGGAACTGAGAAGAAGAAAGGTGGAATGGGAGGAGGTTTGACGAGATCTTCTTCGGCTGGAGAAGGATCGAGATCTCCTGGTGGAACTCAGATGGAAGGATCTCAAACGATCGATGGTGGAAGAGCTAGATCTCTACGCTCGAGAAACGGAGGAGACGATGAAGATTGGCAAGAAGATGAGGAAAGAGATCAATTCGATACCGACGCACCAGCAGGTCCTCGTTCGATAAGTCAAGCTCGTCGACCTACTTCTTCATCCGGCAAGAAGAACTCTTGGGCGAAACTGAGAACTGCTGCCGCAGCTAACGGAGGAGGAGGAGATCATTCTGGTACTTCGACTCCGAGGGAACATAGCGATGACGAGGGAGCTAGTGAGAGACCTGGACCCGGTGCAAAGAGACCTTCAAACGCGAATGCGAGGAGAGGGAGTGCTTGGGAAGTAGTAAGGAAAAGGTTGGGAGGTGGAGATGAGAGAAAGAAACAGAAAGCTAGGCAAGGAGCTAGTTTGACCGGTCATGAACTCATCTCCGTATGTCCTGCTCCCTGCCTTCTTTCGCTTTCGGTGACTGACTCTGTTCGGCACTCTTCAGGAACTCACTACTGGTGTACTACCTCTCGTCCTCATCAAGATGGCCGTCATGGATCGAGATGAAAGAGGAGATCATCGTATTCCTATCCTCATGAACTACCTCAGTGAGTCCTGACGATCTCAATCTAGCTCCTGTGAGCTTGTTCTTACGAGTTCTCGTTCACAGAACTTCGAATCACCGATTCCGTCTACCCTTTCCACGACCGACACGCAATCTTCCGAATCGAGCTCGAATACGGAGACGGAGCCGTCAAATGGGTCATCTACCGTGAATTGAAAGATTTCGTCAACCTTCACGCTCATTACCGAGTTGCGAACCTTCGTTTAGGAGTCGACAAGTTCCCTACTTTCCCAAAGACTAGTCTTCCCTACTTGAACTGGTTGAGGGGAGAAGGAAAGGGGGAGAAGGAAGGTGGAGAGAAGAGTAAAGAACAGAAAGCGAAGGAGGTTGGCAAAGCTGAATTCGCGAGAGGTCAGAGGGAAGCTCTCGAGAACTATTTGCTCAAATTGATCAAAGCTACCGTCAGTCAGAACTTTCGTCATACGCTGTACCTGACAGAGACTGACGATAACGACCTTCTGACAGATGTTCGGACCAAGTGCGAATCGACTTTGCAAATTCCTCGAGATTTCCGCCATGTCGATTCAACTCGCGACGAGAGGAGGAGAGCAAGGCAAACAAGGTTACCTCGTAAGCTTACTGCTCGCCTCTTCCCTCTGCAAGAGTACAGCTGACATGATGGAACCGAATAGCGTATTACTTCCGGAGGAGCCTCTCGCAAGAAACCCTCAGGATTCCACCCTTTGAGCTGGAAGAAACGTCACGATCCGAAATGGTTTATCGTACGAGATAGCTACATCGTAGCTGTCGATGATCCTGCTTCCGTGCGTCTCGAGATCCTGATCAGCGCTGTCCCTTCACTGATTCGTCTTCGGAAGCACAGACTGAAGTTTACGAAGTCATGCTCGTCGACTCTACCTTCGAAATCGAACGACCTACGCGAATGTACCGTAAAGGAATCAAGATGTTCTCCGGTGACAACTCTTCATCCGAAACTCTTCCCACGAACGATCCCAGCGCTCGAACCGATGGACTCCTCTCCGACGAGAAGAAGCCTCAAGGACATCACGGAGCGGGAGACCCGAACGATCCTTCTTCGACAGGGAAAGCTCAAGGTGACGAATCGGATCTCAAGGACACCTCGAATCATACTTTTTACCTCAGATCGAGTGAGAGGAAGTTGAGGTTGGTCGCCAAGACTGAACGACAACAAGATCAATTCATTGCTAGTATCGAGAAGATGTTGGCGAAGACGATCTGGGCCGGAAGGAACAGGTTCGATTCGTTCGCTCCGATCCGATTGAACGTCGCTGCTCAATGGTTGATCGATGGTGTAAGCTCTCTCTAACTCTATCGATCTCGTCTAGTACTCACTCTACTACTGCTATAGCGTGATTACTTCTGGTCTCTCTCAAGAGCTATCGCTTTGGCGAAACACAAGATCTAGTGAGTGTAGTCTTCTCGATCATCGATTTTCGGAATCCGACTAATCTTGATTCTGTTGCTCACAGCATTCACGACTGGTGGCTCTCTCCCGAACTTTACCTACGCCGACCTCCTCACGAGAACGAGAAATGGCGTCTCGATCGACTTTTGCAGCGCAAAGCGAGAGAGGGAGTTCAAGTCTTCGTTATCGTTTACAAAGAGGTCTCGAACGATTTCACGTGAGTCCTACTTGATCACCGCTCTGTCTGAAAGCGATGACCGACTCGCTCTGTTCATAGTCCCGTCGATTCGAATTGGACAAAGACTCGACTTCGAGGACTTCATCCCAACATTCACGTCCAGCGTTCACCTTCTCACACTTCGACGGGAACTCTCCTCTGGTCTCACGTATGCCTGAATCCTCTTCATCTGCTCATAAGACTATCGCTGATTACGCGACTCAATTAGCACGAGAAAATGTGTGTTATCGACGAAACGATTGGCTTCATGGGAGGACTCGATCTTTGTTTCGGACGGTACGTCTTCCGCCTACTCTCTATATCTCGTTTACTTCGTATTGATGGCTTCGACGTACAGATGGGATTCGCCTGGTCACGTTATGGTTGACGACGGACCGAATATCGTCAATTCTGATGATCCTCAAAACTTCGACCGTGATCAAGCTGCGAAAGCTCAGATCTGGCCTGGAAAGGATTACTGCAATCAGCGTGTCACCGATTTCCACACTCTGAACAAGCCTGAAGAGGATATGTACGATCGAGGGAAAGTCCCTCGACAACCTTGGTGAGTTCTGTCTCGTCTTCCTTGTTTCGGAAGAGCTTGTTACTGACAATCTACGTCGTTGGAGATAGGCACGATATCGGTCTCCAGATAATCGGTCAACCCGCTAGGGATCTTTGCCGTCACTTCATTCAACGGTTGGTTGCTATCGCCTGCTATTTCTCAGTTTTGATTGACTGACGTTTGTCCACGATATAGATGGAACTACCTCCTTCGCACAAAGAACCACACCGTCAAGATGCCTTTCTTGATTCCTGCTCCCGATTTCACTCCGAAGCAACTCCAAGATCTTCGAATCACTGGTACTTGCGAAGTTCAAATCTGTCGATCTGTCGGTCCCTGGTCGATGGGTATCACTCATGTCGAGCATTCGGTACGTTTTGCTCATGCAGCTCTCAGCGAAGTGAACTGACTCTTCTTCTTCTTTCAGATTCAAAATGCCTACATCAAAGCTATTCAACTCAGTGATCACTTTGTCTACATTGAGGTAAGCTCCTCTCTTGCTGATTTCGCCTCATCAGTGTCGCTCACCTATCGTTCGCTCGCAGAATCAATTCTTCATCTCTTCGACTGAGGTTGAGGGTACTGTCATCGAGAACAAGATTGGAGCAGCTCTCGTCTCTCGTATCGTTCGAGCTCACACCGAAGGTACTCCTTGGCGAGCAATGATCGTGTGCCCTCTTGTTCCCGGATGTAAGTCTCTCGTATCTCTTCTCTGTTTCGCGACATGCTCTGATCGAACATTTCCTAAATAGACCCCTTCCCGATCGATCACTCCGAGGCTTCCTCCGTTCGTTTGATCATGGAGTGTCAATTCCGTACCATCTGCCGAGGAGAACACTCGATCTTCGCACGACTTCGAGCAGAGGGAATCGACCCCGACGAATACATCACCTTCTTCGGTCTTCGAGGATGGGGCAAATTGAGTTCTGGCGCTCTCACGACTGAATCTGTAAGTTCTTGGTGCTCTGATACGTCTTTCGAGCGATACTGATCTTCGGAACACCTCTCGCTCGCAGACCTACATCCACGCCAAAGGTATGATTGTCGACGATCGTATCGCTATCATCGGTTCCGCCAACATCAACGAACGTTCTCAACGAGGAGATCGAGATTCGGAACTCGCTTGTATCATTCGAGACACCGAAATGATCGACTCGACTATGGGAGGAAAACCTTATCAAGTTGGTCGCTTTGCTCACACCATGCGTGTTCGATTGATGCGTGAGCATCTCGGTATCGACGTCGATGAACTCGAAGCGAACGAAGGACGTGAGGAACTTCTCGCTCGGGAGGCGACCACGATGAAGACTCGAGACGATGAATGGGACCCCGACAACGAACAGAAACAAGGAGACGATACCGGTACAACTCCCTTCACCAAGCGAACCGTCGCTCAGAATATCAAGTCTGGTACTGTCGAGTACACGACGGGAGTTATCGGAGGAATGAAGGAAGCTGCCGCTCTCGGAGTTCAGAAGACTTCTGACAAGATGAAGATTAATACCGAAGTCCACCACGATCGAGTCGACGATGATCCTGTCAAGCGTTCCCTTCGACAAGAAACTAAAGCCGATCGAATCACTCGAGGAGAGGAACCTTCGAAAGGATTCGCTTCTTCCGTTGTACCGACGCTCGAAGAGAAGATGATGACGGAGGATCGACCGAAGAAGGAGCACCGAGCCGAAAACGGGGATCAACCTCAAGGTCGTCAACAAGCTGATCGAGAACGCGACGAAGGACCTACCGTTCAAGCTGGATGGCAGAAACGTCAGATCAACGAAGGACGAGACGATGCTGCAGAGGAGGAGGACGAACTATCGCCGAGATCGAACGGAATGGACGGAGCCGACCCGAAGAACACTGTTCAACGACTTCAAGGATTCAAGAACGAGAACTCTCCTTACACCGATGCCGACAAAGAACGATTCAAGGGAGACCCAGTCGATCAATCCAGTAAGATGGACGACACTCGCAAGCTCGGAAGATCCGATTCTCAAGAGAACGGTGCACCTCTCTCTCCCATCTCTGAAGGTGAAGATGCCGACAACAGTCCTCCTTCGAAAGATCGCAAGCTCAACGGAGACTACACTCATCCTTCCAGTCATCCTTCAGCAGAGAACGCTCCTCCAGACATCGCAAACGCAGACCTCACTTACGCTTCAATGCTCGACGGACAAACAAGGGACAAGGAGGCTAAGCCTGAAGTTCAACGTCGTGGCAGCAACTCGCAAGCAGATTCGAATCAATCCGCAGCCAACCGCAACAAGGTCACTTCGAAGATTCGCGCCAACCTCAAGGAACGAGGCGCTTACACCGTTCCTCTCGCTAAACCCAAGGTCGACCCCCATGGTTTCGCCGACCCTCTCGTCGACACTTTCTACAAGGAAGTCTGGCTCGCTGCTGCCGTTCGTAACACCCAGATCTTCCGTAAGGTATTCCGAACGATGCCCGATGATCTCGTTCAGACTTGGAAACAATATCGCGAATTCCAGGTGAGCCGCTTTCGCAACGACTTTCCTCAGACTACTTGCTGATGCTGCAATTCTTTGCTTCACAGGCCTGGGCTGAACGTCACAATAAGGTGAGTTGTGCTTGAATCTCGCTCTTTTCTCCTCCATTGCTGATTCAGCTTCTTTCTCGTTTGCAGCCTCCAAAGGATGTCGTTCCTCCCGGAGAGGAAGCACCTCACACTGAAGCTTGCGGCCACTCTTGTCAACACGGTGCTGGAGGAGGAGGATCTTCGGGAGGAGTCATGGGTCAAGGAGCCGACGAACCTGATCAAACCGAGACGATCGAACAACAAAACTCGCGATTGAGTTCGACTATGACCGACGAGAAGGCTGGCTTCGGTGACGACGAGAAGGAACGAGGATCAGGATTCTCGAAACGAACTAGGAGTTCGACTCTAGCTGGAGAAGGAGATTCGAAGCAGCATGGTCGAAACCGAAGCAGTACTCTCGCTGGTGGAGAGAGCCATGATCATGACGAAGCTTTCCCTAAGGAGGAGAGGGATCAAATGGAGGAGCTCTTACACGAAGTTACCGGTCAACTTGGTGAGTTTTTCGAGACCTGCTTCGTTTCTGAGAGTCCGCAACTGACTTGAATCTCTTACTGAATAGTCGTCTTCCCTACTCGGTAATGAATGATCTCTCATTTATCTCTGAACGCTGCTGACCTCCTTCATACTCTTGACAGCTTCCTCGAAGCCGAATCTGCTGGCAGCAACTTCCTTTTCTCAAAGGATCGTATTCCGTAAGTTTCGCTTTTTTATATCTGTGACTACTCGGTCCGTCACGCTGACAATGACTTCTATTGTTCCGTCCATAGCCCTATGGCTGTATGCTTATTCCCTTCTCTCGCCATCAACGAGTATCACAGACTGACTCTTCTTTCTTCCTTTGACAGATCTACGACTAATCTCCATTCATTCTAATCTTTGTACATACTGGTTACCCCTATCTCGACTCTTACCTATTCTACTTTTGTCTATATGATTGCTCGCAAAGGATCTCTGCTATTTCTCTGTCTTTCTCCGATTCGCTCCGAGCAATTGCGAGAGTCAATTAGTAGCGAGCTCGGCTATAGCTAGACTTGACTCGAACGTCTGTCGCGAGAGTCGGTCAGTAGTAGTGCGGTTCTACCCGACCAAGGCGAGGCTAGCTTCAATAGCCGAGAGAGCGAGTTTCGACGTTTCGCAACTAGTTGGAAAAGTGAAATCGACGACAGCGACCACGAAACGCGAAGGTCGGATGTAGGGTCGATTGCTAACAATGGAGGAGTGTCGCATTCAGAAAGAGAGAAAAGAGTCAAAAACCGATAGCCTTGCGAAATCATTCGCAAAATTTGTTCGAAACTCGGCTACCTCGGTTGGCTTCTTTCCCTCCTTTCTTCCTTCTTCTTCCTCAACTCTCTCACTCCTCATACCTCAACACACTCCTCTACCTCAACATGGTCAAGTCATTCGAATCTCAAGAAGATGAACTCTTTCAACAGCAAGTCAAGCAAGTCGAGCAATGGTTCAAGGTGAGTTCACTCCTCTCCTTCTCCGGCGGGTGAGTATGCGTACTGACTACTCTCATGGCTGCAGTCTGACCGCTTCAAGGGTCTAGTTCGTCCTTACTCTGCTGAACAAGTCGTTTCAAAACGAGGAACGATCGAGATTCAATACCCCTCGGCCCAGCAAGGCAAGAAGCTTTACAGTCTACTCAAGGGTAAAGCCGCAAAGGGAGAAGTTTCCCACACCTATGGAGCGTGAGTCTCCCTCTTTCTCTCGTTCACTGCTATCGGACTTTTAAGGAGGAAATCGGGATCCAGCGGGGGCGGGGCACCAAGCTATCTCCTCTTCTCTCTTCCTTGAAGAAGGAGGCTGAGCTCCGAGATGGAGCCTGTGTGAGAGAAGCAGTTGGAACGACATTGGAGAGACTCAATCAACGAGTCAAATTCACCGGAATGGAGAAGCTGAAATTTCCCTCGCTTTTCTCTCCTTTTCGCAATATAGACTCGACCCCGTTCAGGTTACTCAAATGGCCAGGTATCTCGACACCGTCTACGTTTCCGGATGGCAATGTTCGAGTACCGCCAGTTCGACGAATGAACCTGGACCTGATCTTGCCGGTAAGCTTCCGTACTCAATCTTTCTCGCAGCTCGCATCGTTTCCGTTCTGCCTAAACTTGAGCTGACATGTCGCGACAAACCGTAGACTACCCTTCGAACACCGTTCCCAACAAGGTCGAGCACCTTTTCATGGCTCAACTCTTCCACGACCGAAAACAACGAGAAGAACGCTCTCGTCTCACTCCCGAACAACGCGCAAAGACTCCCTACGTCGACTACCTCCGACCCCTCGTTGCCGATGCCGATACCGGACACGGAGGATTGACCGCTGTCATGAAGCTTACCAAGCTCTTCGTCGAAAAGGGTGCTGCCGGAATTCACATTGAGGATCAAATGCCTGGTACAAAGAAGTGCGGTCGTTAGTCTGATTCCTTCGTACCTAGTCGAGGAGATTCGTGTTCGCTGACGAGCTTTTACTTTCGCCCTTCGCAGACATGGCCGGAAAAGTTCTTGTTCCCATCTCAGAACACATCAACCGATTGATCGCAATCCGTCTTCAATACGACATCATGGGTGTCGAGAACCTCGCTGTCGCCCGTACCGATGCTGAAGCCGCTACTCTCCTCTCTTCGAATGTCGACGAACGTGATCACCCTTTCATTCTCGGAGCAACCAACGAATCTCTCGAAGACGACCTCGTCACCGTTATGAACAAGGCTGAACAATCGGGAGTCAGTGGTGACGATCTCCAAAAAGTTGAGGACGACTGGACGAAATCTGCCAACCTCATGCTCTACTCCGACTGCGTTGCCGCCGCTGCAAAGAAATCGGGTGCTTCTCAAGCCAAGGTCGACGAATTCAACAAGGCTACGGCTCACGTGCCTCACTCGAAGGCTGTTCGACTCGCCAAGTCGATTCTCAACATCTCGGTTCACTGGGATTGGAACGCTCCTCGTACTCGTGAAGGCTTCTACCGTTACCAAGGAGGAACTCAATGCGCTATCAACCGTGCCGTAGCTTTCGCCCCTTACTGTGACCTCCTCTGGATGGAGACCAAGTCACCTATCCTCGCTCAAGCCAAGGAGTTCGCTACTGGAGTCCGTGCTGCTCACCCCAACAAATGGCTCGCCTACAACTTGTCTCCCTCCTTCAACTGGTCCGCTGCTGGACTCGACGAGACTCAAATGAAGGATTACATTTGGGAATTGGGCAAGCTCGGTTTCGTTTGGCAATTCATCACTGTGCGTTCTCGCCCACTCTCTCTGTATTCGCTTCTATCTCTTGCTGACTCTGTCTCTTCTGTTCTTCTCTACAGCTCGCTGGTCTTCACTCGAACGCTTACATCAGTAACGCTTTCGCCAAGTCATTCGCTACCGTACGTCCTCACCTCTTTTTGAAGCTTTTCGTCTCTCATACTGATCGCTTCTTGCTTGCCTCCAAATAGGACGGAATGAAGGCCTACGTCAACCTCGTTCAACAGAAGGAGCGTGAGAGTGGATGTGATGTTCTCACGCACCAAAAAGTGAGCTCCTTCAATTGTCGTCTGTCTCGCGAAGATTAGAAACTGATCTCGCCTTCTCTCTTTCTCACAGTGGTCTGGCGCCGATTACGCCGACAACCTCCTCAAGACTGTCACTGGAGGAGTCAGCAGTACTGCCGCGATGGGTGCAGGTGTAACCGAATCTCAGTTCAAGCACTGAGCAGCTTTTCGACTACTCTACGCTTTCGGGTGAACGAAGACTCGCCTCGATCGTCGTTTCGTTAATGTACTTTCCTACCACGTTATTTCTAGCCCTCTTCGACTACTAAGCTGTGCCGTCGTTTCCTCCTTTGTAATCTTTTCCCTCTTGCGTTGTTCTGAAACAAAGTCATTTGTCAGCTTTCCATCTCTATCGTTCTACTCAACGATACGTTGCGACTGAGCTATACACTACACGATGGTTCCTCTTTCAAGGCAGACGAGGAAGGAAAGCTTTTGAAAAGCGTCTCAAAGAAAAGCTGCTTTCCGAGTCGCCGAGTTTGAGCTGTCTCTTTCGCTTCCTTTACAAGAACGCACTTCGTAACGAGGAGCAAAAGAGTGAGTGAGGAGAGTTGGAGCAAAGTGAGAACTCAATCTCGATTTGTTCTCCTTCTCAAGTCGGAAAGTGGCTATACTCTTCTTTCGCTCGAAGCTCCCGTCTCCCAAATGCGTTGTAACGTCGATATGGACGCCTAGGCAAGTCTAGGTTGAGGGATCGCTTCTCTACACTTTGTCTAGCTCTCTTTCTCTCTCCTCTTTCTCTCTCTCCTCTTTCTCTCTCTCCTCTTTCTCTCTCTCCTCTTTCTCTCTCTCCTCTTTCTCTCTCTCCTCTTTCTCTCTCTCCTCT
>Ga0308160_10008101_pt1 | contig 10285 bp, 12 predicted proteins | sample PhyFR1_FD_201036 | JGI IMG/M metagenome (GOLD analysis project Ga0308160, IMG submission 201036) | Phyllosphere microbial communities from UC Gill Tract Community Farm, Albany, California, United States - DLSLF.R1 | ecosystem: Host-associated > Plants > Phyllosphere > Unclassified | place: USA...
TCGACGAGGACCGCTGCACCCACTGCTACGAGCTCGAGCTACACTGGTGCACGAGGGCGTGGCCTCTCCGTCCTCCTCGAGTGCCACCTCGCGCCCTTCGCCGGCTCCTGGGCTGAATGGCCGATCGAGGTCTCGATCCTCGACCACAACACCGGCTCGCTCTCGCTCCAAGGCAGCGTGCACCTGCTCTGCTACGAGCAGCTCGCTTTCGTGAGGGCGCTGCGGCGCGCATGCCGCACAAGGGCGCAGAGGAGCGGTGCAGCTCTTGCCTGCGCGGGCGGCGAGCCCTCGGCTCGCTCTGCCACCGCGCATGGGTACAGTCCTGCTCTGCTAGCCTGCGATGAACACACCGTGCTCTAGATGTGCTACACTTGCCTGCGCTTCGCTCGGCGGATCGCTGCGGCCGCCGGGCTCGAGCCGACCACCTTGCTCGGCCGGCGAGCCTTTCCTGTGCGACCTCGCCTTGCTCTGCACGCTTCGTCGGTCCGCGTCGAGCTCTGTCTGCGAATGCAGCTGTGTGCCCGCAGCGCCGCACATTGCCACAGGCGGGTGCGGTCCGGCTGGAGCGGGCGAAGCAGTGCGCCGGCTCCCCTCCTAGTCTCTCTTTGCGCAGCAAGCGAAAAGGCGGTACGAGGGGCTCTGCAATCGACTCGTGTAGCCGCTGGAACAGTCTGAGAACGTGCAGAGTGCGTGCGAGCGCCGCAGGAAATGATGAGTCGCGACGAGGCGAACGGCGGCCGGCCGAGCAAACGCTGCTCTGCCTCTCGCTCGAGCCAGCTTCTGAGCACCTAGCAGAGCAGAGCAGCACCCGAGTTCACCCCAACGCGCACCCCGAGCCGCTCCTGCAACTCGAGGCGGACCCCTCTCGTCGCTCCCGACCGACCCTCCTCCTCCTCGCGCTTCCAGCTCGGCAGCACCCTCGCCGACGCGTGCGACTGCAGCACGACGCGCCACCGAGTACACAAGACCAGCCTCGCACCAGCCCCGACGCGTCCAGCATGGTCAACGAGCTCGTCCCCGTCCCCGCTCCCCTCCCCGCCGACGCAACCTCTCCCCTCTCCACGGCCATGCACGCTCGCCCCGACGCGCTCGCCGTGCCAGCAGCCGCTCTCCTGGACCACGTCGCGCCCGGCGAGGACTCGCCCATGGTCGACGGCACCGGCACGACCGACGCGACCGTGCGCGTCGACAGCCCGGCGTCGAGCGCGGCCCAGAACGGCGCGCTGCAGCCGGCGTCCAGCGCAGAGGACGACATGCCTCCTGCCGCTCAGCCGCACAAGCCCAAGCCCGCGACCCCGCCGCGCACCTCGTCGCTCGGCACCCTGCCGTCGTCGTCCTCGTCGTCGCAACACACCATCACGTCCGCCATGGCGACCCTCTCGCAGGCCCGGTCGACCTCGCAGCAGCTCACGCAGACCGAGCTCGCCGACGACTCGCCCGACCCGCTCCGCATCGTCCCCTCGTCGTCGGCCGCCAGGTCATTGAGGACCCGCAGCCCGTCGGCTGGCCCGAGCCACAACCGCCTCCTCAGCTCGCCGACGCTCACACGCCCGCGGCACCGGTCCAAGACGCCCTCAGCCGCGCACGGCGCCGGCGAGAACCTCGGCCTGCCCTCGTCGTCGTCGTCGTCGACCGCTCGGCGCCGCAGCCGCGCCCCCTCGGCGCCGCTCTCGCTCGCCGGGGCCCGCGCGCGCGGCATCAGCGCCGTGCCCGAGGGCGACGCCCCCGACTCGGACGACGAGCTCGCGCTGGGCAGCGCGCCCGTCCACCGGCGCTCGTCGGGCGTGTCGACCGGCGGCCGGCGCGTGCAGACGCTCGCGTACGTCGAGATCCCGCCGGCGAAAGGGTCGGCGGGCATGCCGAGGACCGGCGGGGCGTCGTCTAGGGCGCAGCAGGGCAAGGGACCGGCGAGCGGCGAGGGCAAGGCCAAGCTGAGCAGTGAGCCCGAGGATGGGCACAGGAGGACGAGGACCGAGCAGCCGTTCGAGTTCGACTTTCCAGCGGTGCGTCCCTCGCTCTCTCTACTCATGCTTGTGCTCTGTGAGGTCCTGCTGACGCAGGTGCCCCTGCAGCCTCGCTCGCGCCCCTCGAGCGGCTCCCCTCTCGCCTCGCCCAACCCGCCCAACCCGCCCGCCGCCGCCTCGACCCCCTCGACGACCGCACCCGCACCAACTCGCCCCAAGGCCAGCCCTCCCCTTCCCTTCCGCCTCCCCCAGTCGCAGCACGCGACCCCGCCGCGCGACCCGATCCCGCCCACGTCCCCCCTCACCTCGCTCCCGCCCTCTCAGCTCGACCGCACCTCGCCGGCACCTCCCTCCGCCGCACGCGCAAAGCGTCCCCGTCGCTCGGCCGCAGCCGCCGTCCCCGCCATGAAGGACGACAGCTCGAGCGCCGACGAGCTCGACGGCAGCGACGACGACGAGGGGCCCGTGCGCGGGCTCGGGCGGGACAGCGGGCAGGGCGGCAGCTCGAGCGCGACCGAGCTCGCTGCCAGCCCGAAGAAGAAAGTGCGCGTCGCGGGGGCGCCCGCGCCGTCGGCGGCGGCGAAGCCCAAGAGGGTGCCGCCGACCGTCAAGAAGGCGACGGCCGCTGCGCCGGCCAAAGCGCCCGGGTCGGCCGGGCGTGTGCCCAAGGCGGCGAAGGCGGCGGTGATCAAGGGCGGCGCCGGTTCGAGGCGCATCTCGGCGGCGAGGTCGAGCTCGTCGAGCTCGTCGAGCGAGGACGAGGGCGAGGACAAGGCGGCGAGTCGGCGGGGCAAGGGCAAGGGCAAGGCGCCTTCGTCGGTCAAGGGCAAGGGTAAGGAGAAGGAGAAGAACGGCGCAGAGCAGGGCATCGAGTGGGACGAGGCCCAGGCGCTCAAGCTCGCGGCGGCCGCGGCCAACCGCAGCACGAGGCGCCGCTCGAGCATGCGCTCGACCCTCAAGGAGGCGTCGTCCTCCTCATCGTCGTCGTCGTTGAGCGAGCAGGACTCGGCTGAGGAGGACTCGGACGCCTACTCGGTCGACGCGCCGACGACCAAGCAGCAGGTGTCGCCCAAGAAGCGCGCCCGCCCGCCGACCAAGACCAAGGCGCGCCCGTCCTCGAGCGGGACGCCAAAGCGGGTCAAGTCGTCGAGCGCGAGCGAGGTCAAGGACAAGGGCAAGGCGAAGCCGTCGGCCCGTGCGTCGCTCGTCCTCCAGCTCGTCGGCCTCCTCGCGCGCCCTTACTGACGCCTTGCTCCTTCCCTCTCGCAGATTCCTCCTCCTCTCCGATCAAGAGCTCGTGGCTCCCTCCTCCCGGGTCGTTCGGCAGCCAGATCGGCGGCACCGACCGCGCCGCCGCACCGCAGACGTCCGAGGAGCGCGCGCGCGACTGGAACCTCAACGCGCTTCCGCGCGACCGACCCGTCTGGGCTCACGTCGTCAAGGAGGACGGCAAGGACGGTTTCTGGTGGCCTGCTCAGGTGCGTCCAGCCCTTTGCCTCGCTCGCTCGGACCGGCGCTGACGCCGTCGCCCTCGAAGCTCGACTGCCCGCACTGGCACACGCCCCTGCGGGTCAAGCTCCTCCTCGACGCCGACTCATCCATCCTCAACTACAGGTGCGTCTCGAGCTGCTGCCTGCGAGTCCTTCTGCCGTTCTGACCCCTCGCTATGACCGTGCCCGCAGCCCCGAGACGATCGAATTTGCCTCGCCCAACCACGACGACCTCGCCACGTTCCGCCACCAGCTCAAGCTCCGCTTCGACCACGTCACCTTCCGCGACTCGGCCGACGTCGCCGCGCCCTTGGACGCGGCCTTCAAGAACGTGCTCGGCGCCGCCGTCATCAAGTACGCCGGCCCGGGCGAGTCGGACGACGACGACGAGGGCCTCCTGCCGCCGTCGAGCATCGGCACGAGCGGCACCAAGCTGGGCAGCCAGGCGCGCGCGCCGGCGGCGGTCAAGCGGGACGGGTCGAGCGAGTTGAGCGAGGACGAGGAGGTCAAAGCGCGGGCTCGGGACGACGACGATGATGAGTGGCTCGATGGCGGCCGCGAGGACGCAGGGTGCGTCCATGCTTCTCTTCGCTCTCTGCGCTCTACGCCGAGTGGTGCTGACGTTGCTTGACCGCTACAGCGTCCGCTTCCCCTTCTTCTGCCTCGCCCGCCAGCAGCGCACGTGGTGGGCTGCCCGAGCGGCGAGCTACGAGCAGCCGTCGCCGAGCAAGGGCGGCAAGCGGGCCATCCCGGGCAAGTTCGTCGTCGAGTGGACCGACGGCACGTCGGGCAAGGTGTCGCGCAAGGACCTCCTCACGCCGACCGACTCGGCCTTCTTCACCGTCGCAGTGCGTCCCTCTTCCTCTCACCTTCTCGCCTCTCTCGCCTCTCGCACAGGAAACTGAATGTCGTCCTCGTTCCCGCAGATGGGCAAGACCGAGCTCGCCGTCCCCAAGTCGTACGTCGCCAACCTGCGCGAGTTCTGCTTGACGTCGCTCCCGCCCGTCTTCGACAAGATCATCAAGGAGCAGCTGCCCCTCGCCGCGCCGTTCAACGACGCCTTCCACGCCGGCGGCAACAAGCGCGAGCACCTCGCCAAGATGTCGGCGTTCGGCGAGCTGTCGGCCGAGGCGCTCGACACGGTCCAGGACGCCATCGACCGCTGGTCGAGCGGCGAGACGAGCGGCGACGGGCAGCGGCCGACGGGCTCGGAGCGCTACGAGGCGCTCGAGAGCACGGAGCGCAACCAGTACCGCGTCGACGTCCTCCTGTCGATCGCCGTCGCGCTCAACTACGCCGACGACGAGGGGCTCGCCGAGAGGGCCGAGGCGGACCTCAAGGCGCGAGGCGTCGCCGAGCCGAGCGAGGAGCAGGTCGAGGAGGAGGCGTTCAAGCTTGCTCGAGGAGAGCTCGATCTTCGCTCGGCGACCAAAACGAGTGCGTCCTCCTCTCCCTCTTCTCTCTCTCTCTCCCTCTCCTTGTTGCCGGCCTCGCTCGCGCTCTTGCTGACTCTTCTCTCTCGCTCGCAGTTGAAGCCATCCGGCAGTCTCGCCACATCGTGTCGGCCTCGCGTGAGCAGAAGGCGAAGGAGAGTCGGACGAGGACGAAGTGAAAGGACGTTTCTAGCGATGCAAATTGCGAGGATTAAAGCTGCGAGGGGATCTACGAGAACGAGAGCTACTCTGAGAGAGAGCGAGAAAGTATCATGCTGTGCTGCGCGAGTCGGGCGTCGGCTCGTCGTCGTCGCTCGAGTCGGCAGGAGTGGCGGGCGAAGCGTCGAAGAGGGCCTCGAAGTCGGCGACCGAGGATCCGCCTGCAAGCAGAAGTGTCAGGAGCGCTCGCGGCTCGAAGAGGGAGTGAGAAGAAAGAGAGGGAGAGCGTACCGATGATGCCGAACAGGCGCTGGAAGCTCACGCCGATGTCGCCGAGCTGCGAGATCACGTCCTGCGCGACAAGAGGAGAGTCAGCTCGAGCTCGGGCGCGGAACGACGAGCAAGAGCACGACGCACCTTCATCGAGGTCGTGTAGGCGTAGTAGAGGAGCGACTCGCTCCCGCCTCGGACGAGCCGGCGCCGCACGATGTCGAGGTCGCGCAGGCGCGCGACGAGGCGTTCGCGCGCTTCTGCTGCAGGCGGAAGGTAGGCCGGCATGGGCGTTTTGAGGACGACGGCGGACGAGAGGAGCGAGAGGAAGAGGACGACGTTTCCGACCTGCTCGCGAAGGGAGTCAGCTCGAGCTCGCCGAGGAAGCAGAGGCGGACGGACTCGCCATCTCGCGGCGCTCCTTGTTGACGGGCAGGACGTAGTCGCGCCGGATCACGGCCCACGCCTCGCGCTTGGTCATGCGCACGATGGCCGTGAGCGAGTCGAGGATGGCCTGGCACGCTGCGAGGACGGGCCGGTACTCGTTGACGGGGAACGGCCCTTTGAGCCGAGGCTCGTGCTTGGTGGACGCGAGGAGACCGCTGATGCGGATGAGCGTGAGCTGAAGCTCGATCTCCATGGCGACAAAGTCCTCGTCGGGCTGCGGCGGCGGGCGAGGGAGGAGGTCCGTGCGCTCGCTCGCGGCGCCCTGGATCGTCGTCTGCCTAGACAAGGCCGAGTCGCCGTACGAGTAGGTCTTGATGATGCGCTCGTAGAGGTAGGAGGCGTTGAGGAAGAACCTGCGCGGGCTTTGCGTCAGTCTGGCTCGGAGGGAGAGAAGGGAAGGCGAGAAGGGGACGCACTCGGACAACCCGCTGCGGAGTTCTCGGCGCGCCTCGAACGGCCAAACGTAGCTGCTGACGAGCAGGCCCCAAAGTACGCCGACGGCGACTGCCTGCGGGCGAGGTAGCGGACGAGTCAGCTTGGGCGAGACCGTCTAGACGGTGAGAGAGGGACGCACAGCGAAACGGTGCAGCGCGATCGACTCGACCCGGATGTCGGCCTCGCGCAGGTTGAAGCAGTACAGGCAGGTGAGGTTGAACGTGAGGAGGACGAAGCGCGACGCCGGCGCGTACTGCGGCTGCGGAGCATCAGGGAGGAGGTGAGCAAGTGCAGCAGGGCAGGAGCAGGAGCAGCGAGAGGGGACGCACTCGAGTGATGGCGACGTAGAAGCATGGCGTCGAGAAGATGGCGCCGAGGACGGGCAGGACGTAGGCGTTCTCGGGGAAGGCGACCGTGCACCCGACGGCGACGAGTGCGCCGAGCGCGGTTCCGACGACGCGCCCGGCGGCGAGGAAGTTGGTGGCGCCGAGAGCGGGTGCCATGACGACGATGAACGAGATGAGGGCCCACTCGCCCCGCCACTCGAGCCAGAGCGGGCGCAGGCGCGGGATGAAGGCGGCCGAGCACAGGACGGCGGCTCCGAAGCCGGTCTTGACGGCGAAGCGGACGGCCGGCTGCCGCAGGCGCCATCCGAAGCGCCAGAACTTAAGCTTGAGGCGGGCGACGAACGAGAGGTTGTCGTCGTCGACCTGGTGCGAGGAGAGAGCGCCGTCGACGATCTGCGGGAAGATGGACCGGTGCTTGCGCGCCGGCGTCTGGAGGGCACGAGCTGCGGACGGGCACGAAGAGCGAGTCAGTCAAGACTCTATGCGGGTGCGGGAGTGAAGGTAGGGGGAGAAATGGACGCACAGAACTGCTTGCGGAGGAGGGCCGCCTTCTGGTTCAAGCTCGTCTCGGCCGCCCTCGCGCTGCTCGAGCCGACCAGCAGTCCCGCGAACCGAGCGAGGCCGGCGACCGGGCCCCATCGACGTCGACGCTCGACGAGCTCGCGCTCGACGATCTCCTCGGTCGCCCGGATCTGGATGAAGACGGCGAGGAGGTGCAGGAGCTCGGCGCTCCACTCCTCGTAGTTGAAGCAGCTGCGAGGTCGTTCGTCAGCAGTGCACGTGCGCGAGCTTGAGAAAGAGAGGGAGAGAGAGAGGAGGACGCACAAGTGGTAGATGCGGAACAGGTTGTCGTTCGGGGCCTGAGCGCTCGATGGCGACGACGACGGCGAGTCGGCGAACGGGTCGATCGGCAAGCCCTCGTTGCCGAAGAGCGTCTTCTCGGGCAGGCTGCGGTACAGTACCTTGACCGCCTTCGAGTGCTCGCGCTTGAAGAGGTGCAAGCTCTGCTCGAGCTCCGACTGGAGCGTCAAGAGCTCGTCGGCCGAGAGGGCCGCCTCGGGGTCGTCGCGGCGCAGCTCGGCACGTGCCGACGAGCCGGCCTTGGTGCGGATGAACGAGGTGCGGAGGAAGGCGAGCGACTGCTTGCTGATTGTCTGCGCCCGCAGAGGAGGAAGGTTAACGGCCGCGAGCGAGAGCGGGAAGGAAGGGCGGAGGGTGGACGCACCGAGAGCTGCTGCAGCGACGGGCCGACCCTCTCCTTGAACCGCTCGAGTACGACCATCTCGTCGAGAAGCTCGGCCTTCTTGTCCTCGCTCATCTCGTCGCCGCCCGCCTCGCTCCCGCCGAAGTTGCCCTCGTCCCGCGCCCGCAGTAGCTCCCACTGGAGCGTGCACCCGGCGCGCATGCCCGTGAGGCCCTGCGCGAGGCGCGTCATGCTCGCGACGACCTGGTCGTACGAGGTCGACGTGCCGGCCATGCGCGAGTCGAAGACCTCGTACTTGGCCTGCGACAGGGACGCTTTGAGCATCGTGAACGAGGCTTGGTGAGCGTCGATCGCCTTCTTGAGGGCCTCGGGACGAGTAGAAAAGTCGGTGCTGCACAGGGGAAGGGCTGCCCTTCAGCGCGAGGACGAGGAAGGACAGGGAGGAAAGAAAGAGAGGACGGACTCGAGGAGGAACGTCTTGGTGAGCATGTCGAGGAGCGTGCTGAACGACGTCAAGGTGTTGTTGAGGTCGATCTGGAGCTTGCTCGTTGCGCTCTGGGGCCAGACGAGGAAGCAGATGGCGTTCGAGATGGCCGATCCGAACGCGGCGAGGAGGAGGACCTGCGAGGTGGCGCGGCCGTCGAATTTGCCGACGTGGATGGCGCCCTCCTTGGTGAGGATCGGCGAGCAGACGAGTGAGACGAGTGAGCACGCCGTCGCGACCGTCGGCTTGCCCATGGTGACCTTGACGTAGGCGAGGAAGGCGTACCCGCCGCCGAGCCAGAAGAGGAGGATGAGGACGTGGCCGTATCCCTGTACACAGGGACCATCAGCCCCGGAAACATCCGCAAGCGACGAGCCCAGAGAGAGAGGGACGCACAAGAAGGTCGTAGTGATCAAAGAGGACGGCCGACGCCATCGAGCCGCAGATGAGGAAGGCCGAGTACGCCGCGCCGACGACCAAGAAGAGGTCGGCCTCGATCATGCCGCCGATGGTGCGCGCCGGCATGAAGTAGACGGCGACCGTCGCGACGACGTGCGCGTTGCGGACCGGGCCGTCGACGTCCCAGGGTGCGCCGACGAGGTCCGAGAGGAAGGGGACGAAGGTGAACAGCTCGCCGATGTAGTAGGCGAGGACGCATTTGAGAATGTTCTTGACGATCGGGGAGGGCGGATAGACGTGGCGGAACCGTGCAAGGAGGGAGGAAGGCCTGGCCGGACCGGCTCGATGCAGGAGAGGCGAGTGCTCGTCGTCGTCGTCGTCGTCGGTGTCGCTCTCGCCCTGCGAGTACGTGCTGCTCGCTCGACTCTTGACGTCGTCGTTGCCCGAAACCGCCGCCGTCGCCGCCTGCGCGTGCGCCGCCGCCTCGTCCGAGCCCGTGCCGAGGTCGAAGGACGCGTCGGCGACCGAGTACGTCTCGGGCTCCTCCTGGAGCGTCGACTCGGTGAGAGTGCGGGCTCGAGGTCGATCCGTGCGCTCCCTGCTCGGCGACTGGACCCGCAGGCTCGTCCTGCTCCTGCGCCGAGTCGCTCGCCGAGGTGAGGCAGCCGCGTCCTCGCTGCTCACGCTCGCCCGCCCGAGCGCGGTCGTGAGGACGCCCCAGCTCTCAGGGTTGCCCTCGTGCTCGGCGCGCTCGGCGGGCGTGCGGTACCGCCCGGCCTCCCACAGCCCGCTCGGCCGGCCGACGTCGACCGCGGGGAGGGACTGGCGGTGCGGGCTCGCCCTCGTCCCCCAGCTGGACGGGCCGAGAGACGCAACTAGTCGAGAGTAGGTCGAGGCGTCGTGCTGGGCGATGGCGAGGGGCTGAGCGCGGAGAGGTGTCGCGGCGCCGGAGGCGGTGGGGGAAGGGCGGGTGGACGAAGGGCGCGAGGGCCGCGGGAAGGTCGCGTAGCTGCGATTGGACGCCAGGTCGAAGTCGCTGGCGGTGCAGAAGGCGGAACTGGACGAGCGAGAGAGCGAGGCGAGGCGCCGCGGATCGCCGTCGTCGTCGTCGAGGGGGAGCAGATGAGAGCGGCGGCCGTCTCCTCTCGACCAAGGCGAGTCCTCTCGAGGGGCAGGGCGGTGTGCGGATGCCGTGGTCCACCTCTGTCTGCAAGCCAGCCAGTCCCGCTCACTCTGCGCTCCAGAGACGAGGCGTGTGCTCTCGCTTCCGCCGGCTCCTCGTCGTCGCCCTCGCTCCTCCTGTCACGCTCAGACTCGATCAGCATGGACTCCGGCATGGTCGATGCCGCGCCTTCTCTCGTCCAGCAGGTCCAGGACCAGACCGAGCGCGACTGCGAGACGGTGCGCCCTCCCTCTCCTCCTCCCGAGGTGATGACGAAGTCCTGACTCGCTCTCTACTCCTGCAGTGGCAAGAGCGCGCTCAATCTCCTCCTTGTACCCTCTCGCACACGCTGACCCACCACCCCCACTCCGCTCGCAGCCTGATCACGGCGCAGGACGACTTTGTCGCGACCCTCCTCCAGAACCGCGCCAAGCTCCAGCAGCGCCTCGTCGAGGCCCAGCAGCACGCCGCCGCCGCCAAGGACACGACTA
>Ga0308160_10008103_pt1 | contig 10282 bp, 9 predicted proteins | sample PhyFR1_FD_201036 | JGI IMG/M metagenome (GOLD analysis project Ga0308160, IMG submission 201036) | Phyllosphere microbial communities from UC Gill Tract Community Farm, Albany, California, United States - DLSLF.R1 | ecosystem: Host-associated > Plants > Phyllosphere > Unclassified | place: USA...
CCGTGCGGGCAAGACCGGCATCGCGGTCACGTTCGTCGACTGGGACGACCTGCACAAGTGGACGCTGATCGACAAGGCGCTCGAGTTCGGCATCCCCGAGCCCGTCGAGACCTACTCGTCGTCGCCGCACCTGTTCGAGGAACTCGACATCCCGGCCGGCACCAAGGGCCGTCTGCCCGGCGCTTCGGCGCACGCGGCATCAGCCGGCGGCCCCGCCGAGAAGCAGTCCGGCGACCGTCCGCGCAGCGGCTCGCGTCCGCCCCGCACCCGGACGCGGTCCGGCTCGGGTTCGGCATCCGGTTCCGGCAACGGCTCGGGAGGCGCGGCACGGTCCGCCTCGCAGCCTGCGGACGCCGAGTCCCCGGTCCAGTCCGGTGGTACCGAGGGCGCACCGGCCGACGGTTCGACGGACGGCGCTGCGAAGCGTCGTCGGCGGCGTCGCCGCCGCGGGAGCGGCAGCGGCTCGTCCGAGGCGACCGCCTCGGCGCCGCAGGGATCGTCGGACGGCGAGTAGCGCCTCCAGGCCGTCACCGAAGGGTCCGTCGCCGACGCGACGGGCCCTTCGTCGTCCCCACCTGGCGGAGCGGCCGCGCTGGTCAGGCCAGGCGGGAGCCGACGCCGACGACGGGCGCGCTGCCGGTCGCCTCGGAGCGGATGGCGTCGAACGCCGCCGACGCCGTGCGGTGCTCGCCCAGCCGGTTCGGCTTGCCCGTGCCGTGGTAGTCGCTCGACCCGGTGACGAACAGGCCGTACCGCGTCGCCCAGTCGAGCAGGGTGCGCTTGCCGTGCGCGAGGTTCTCGCGGTGGTCGACCTCGAGCCCACCGAGCCCGGCCTCGACCAGCTCGCGGAGCATCGGCTCGTCGATCACGATCCCCCGTGACGACGCGGCGGGATGGGCGATGACGGGCACGCCGCCGGCCTGTCGGATGAGCTCGACGCCCCGGAGCGGGGACGGCGCCTCGTGCGGCTCGTAGTACCCGGAGGCCGGGTGCAGGATCCCCCGGAACGCCGCGCTGCGGTCGGCCTCGAGCCCGCGGGCGACGAGGGCGTCGGCGATGTGCGGGCGGCCGATCGTGGCCCCGTCGCGGGACTGCGCGAGCACGTCGTCCCAGGTGATCGGGTGGTCGCGGCCGATGCGGTCGACCATCCGGCGGGCCCGCGCGAGGCGTCCGTCGCGGATCCGTTCGGTCTCGGCGACGAGCGCCGGGTCGGCGGGGTCGACCAGGTAGCCGAGCACGTGCACGCTGCGGTAGCCGACGCGGGTGCTCAGTTCGAGACCCGGGAGGAGCGTGACCGGCAGGTCGCGGACGGTCGCCGTGGCCTCGTCCCACCCCGCGGTCGTGTCGTGGTCCGTCAGGGCGACGGCGTCCAGTCCGGCGGCTGCTGCCGCCCGGACGAGGTCCGCGGGTCGCTCGGTGCCGTCGGAGACGCTCGAGTGCGCGTGCAGGTCGATGAACGGATCGGGCACGTCGACAATGCTATCCACAGGTGAGCGGGCGCACAGGCCGAGGGGCGACGGGCGGTGCGATGATGGGTGCATGTCCGACACCACGCCCCGCGCGACGAGCAACCGTTCCACCACCCCCGGATCCTCGACGTTCAAGGACTACATCGGCTCGCAGTGGGCCGATCGTGACCGTCCGCTGCCCGAGCCCCGCGAGCAGGCCGCCTTCGCTGCCGAACGCCGCGCGAAGCTCTCCGAGCTGCACCCGGGCCGGACGATCGTCGTACCGGCCGGCCAGGCCAAGGTGCGATCGAACGACTGCGACTACCCGTTCCGCCCGCACTCCGCGTTCGCGCACCTGACCGGCTGGGGCACCGACACCGTCGTCGGCTCCGTGCTCGTCATGACGCCGAACGGCTCCGGGCACGACGCCACGCTGTACTTCCGCGCGACCGCCGGGCGCGACTCCGAGGAGTTCTACGCCAACCCCGAGATCGGGGAGTTCTGGGTCGGCCCGCGTCCCTCGCTGGACGAGGTCGCGGCGGACCTCGGTCTCGCGACGGCCGACCTCGGCGCGTTCGACGCCGTGCGCGCCGGGCTCGACGCCTCGGCCCTCGTCGTGCGCGACGCCGACACCGACCTCACCCGTGGGCTCGACGACCGGATCGGCAGCGCCGTCGGTGGCGCGCCCGAGGCCGACGGCGTGCCCGCGACGGACGATGCCCTCGCCCGTGACCTCTCCGAGCTGCGCCTCGTGAAGGACGCGTACGAGGTCAACGAGCTCCGCAAGGCCGTGAACGCGACCAAGGCCGGGTTCGACGACGTCATCGCCGACTTCGACGCGGTCCTGGCGCACCCCCGCGGCGAGCGCATCGTCGAGGGCACGTTCAACCGCCGTGCCCGTGCCGACGGCAACACCGTGGGCTACGACACGATCGCCGCCTCCGGCCACCACGCCTGCATCCTGCACTGGACCCGCAACGACGGCGCCGTCGAGCCGGGCGACCTGATCCTCATCGACGCCGGGGTCGAGGTCGACTCGTTCTACACGGCCGACATCACCCGCACGCTCCCGGTCAGCGGCACCTTCACCGACGTGCAGCGCCTCGTGTACGAAGCCGTGCTCGAAGCGGCGGACGCGGCCTTCGCCATCGTGAAGCCCGGCATCACCTTCCGTCAGGTGCACGCCACCGCGATGGAGGTCATCGCCCGCAAGACCGCCGAGTGGGGCTTCCTGCCCGGCAGCGCCGAGGAATCGCTCCAGCAGGACAACCAGTTCCACCGTCGCTACATGGTGCACGGCACGAGCCACCACCTCGGCCTCGACGTGCACGACTGCGCGAAGGCCCGGCGTGAGATGTACATCGACGGCACCGTGCAGGCCGGCATGGTCTTCACGATCGAGCCCGGCCTGTACTTCCAGCAGGACGACCTCACCGTGCCCGAGGAGTTCCGCGGCATCGGCGTCCGCATCGAGGACGACATCCTCGTGACCGAGGACGGCGCCGAGAACCTGTCCGTCGGCATCCCCCGGACCCCCTCGGAAGTGGAGGGGTGGATCGCCCGCTCCGGCCGCTAGCCTGAGCGGGTGACGACACCGGAGGTCTCCCCCAGCCCCAGCGAGAGCGCGTTCTCGATCGACGTCGAGCACTTCGACTCCCCCGACGCCCAGCGGCTCCGCGCCGCCCAGCGCCTGGAGATCGACCGTGCGTACGGCGGCGACACCGAACCCGGCGACAAGCCGACGGCGGACTCCATCGCGGTGTTCTTCCTCGCGCGGGACGACGACGGCACGCCGCTCGGCTGCGGCGGGCTGCGGGTCGTGCAGGACGGCATCACCGAGATCAAGCGGATGTACGTCCGGCCGGAGTCCAGGGGTGCCGGTGTCGCGGCGGCGCTGCTGCGTCGGTTGGAGGACGCTGCGCTCGACCTCGGTTCGCCGGCGCTCGTGCTGGAGACCGGGAACGAGCAGAAGCGTGCGATCGGGTTCTACGAGCGCGAGGGGTTCACGCGCATCGCGAACTTCGGGCCGTACGTCGGGGTGCCGACCTCGATCTGCTACTCGAAGGTCCTCTAGCCCGGGCCCCGAGCGGGCGAAGTACGTCCCGCTCGCAGCACCTCGGCGGCCGTTCCCGCCCGCTCGACGACGTGCGCGCGGCGTGTCCCGCCCGCTCGACGACCTGCACGCGGCGTGTCCCGCGCGCCGAGGTCGCGGAAACGGCCGCTCCCCGCGACGGGGAGCGGCCGTTCGTGCGACCTCGGCGGACGTGAGCGGCGCGTCGTGCGACCTCGGCCCCGGCCTCGCCCCCGACCCTGACCGCGCCCCCGGCCCCGGCCCCGAGCTCGGCGGCCGCCAGCGACTCAGCGCGACTCGTCGTCCTTCGGGGGCGCGGACTCCGCGGACTCGGCGGAGCTCGGCGCCGGCGGCGTCGCCCCGGTCACCCGCTCCCCGTAGCGCGGCGGCTCCTCCGCACGCGGCTGCTGTGCGGACGCGGGCGCTGCAGGCGCGGGAGCGGTCGCCGGGGTCTCCCCGTAGCGCGGCCCCTCGTTCGTGCCGTAGCGCGGCGTCCCCGTCTGCGCGCCGGAGGGCGGCGTGCCGGGCTGCTGCGCGCCTCCTGGCTGGTGGTGCGGTGTGGCGTGCCCACCGTACGGCGATCCCTGCTGACCGGCGCCCCACCCGCCGCCGGACCCGGCCGACTGCCCGCCGGAGCCGGGAGCACCGGAGCCGGCCCCGGGCCCCGGACGCCACGGCTGCTGCGGCGGCTGCCCCTGGAACCCGGCCCCCGGGCCGCTCTGCGGTCCCGGTGCACCCGGCGTCCCGGGGTTCCAGTGCGTGGTGGGGGCGAGCCCGGCCTCACCGAGGATGCGACGTGCCTGACCCACGAGCTGCGGCTCGACGACGATCTGGTAGTTCGTCGCGAGGACCTGGTGCACGCTCGTGAAGTCCCGCTGCCGCTTCGTGATCGCGAACGAGACGATGCCGTAGAGCATGCCGAACGCCGCACCGATGATGGCGGCGGCGAGGATGAGGCCACCGGCACTCGGCGAGAAGAGCGTCAGCACGATGCCGAAGAAGATGCCGAGCCAGAGGCCGGACAGCGCGCCGGCGATCGCCGCACGGCCGTACGTCATCTTGCCGGTGACGCGCTCGACGGTCTTGAGGTCGTTGCCGACGATCGAGAGCTGGTTGACCGGGAAGTCGGCCTCGGCGAGCTTCGCCACCACGCGCTGGGCGTCGGGGTAGCTGTCGTAGGTGCCGAGGACGTCGCCCTTGGGCAGCGTCGGGAAGGCCTGGGCGGTCCGGCCGCCGAACGGGCTCTGATTGCTCACACAGCCATCATTCACCGCACACCTTGCAATCGCACGTGCACTCTCAGGGAAGCCGCCGACCGCCACGGCGGATCCGGCCAGACGCACCGACTACGCTGGGTCGGGTGAGCGCCACGAAGGTCTTCGTCGCCCGCCTCGCCGGGTGCTCCGTCTTCGACCCCGCGGGAGACCGCGTCGGCCGCGTCCGAGACGTCCTGGTGGTGTACCGCCGGGCCGATCCGCCGCACGTCGTCGGTCTGATCGTCGAGGTCCCGGGCAAGCGCCGGATCTTCGTGAGCATCGGCCGCATCACCTCGATCGGTGCCGGGCAGGTCATCACGACCGGCCTCGTGAACATGCGCCGCTTCGAGCAGCGCGGTGGCGAGGTCCGGGTGATCGCGGAGATGCTCGGCCGCAAGGTCCTCATCAAGAAGGAACGCATCCGCGCCACCATCGAGGACGTCGCGATCGAGGACCGCGGGCAGGGCGACTGGGAGGTGTCGCAGCTCTTCCTCCGCAAGCCGAAGACCACACCGTCCCCGTTCGGCAAGGGCCCGACGACGTTCGCGACCTGGAACGAGGTCACCGAGGACGAGCTCCCCGGCGAGGCCCAGTCCGCCGAACACGTGATCGCCGCCTACTCCGACCTGCTGCCGGCCGACCTGGCGTCGACGCTGCTCGACCTGCCGGAGGAACGGCGGTTCGAGGTCGCCGAGGAACTCCCCGACGACCGGCTCGCCGACGTGCTCGAGGAGATGCCCGACCAGCAGCGGATCGAGATCCTCACCCGGCTCGTCGACTCCCGTGCGGCCGACGTGCTCGACCACATGCAGCCGGACGACGCGGCCGACGTCCTCGCGCAGTTCTCCGACGAGCGCAGCGAGGCCCTCCTCCAGCTCATGGAGCCGGAAGAGGCGCAGGACGTCCGCATGCTCCTCGAGTACGAACCAGACACCGCCGGTGGTCTCATGACGACCGAGCCGGTGATCGTGTCCGCCGACGCCACCGTCGCCGAGGGGCTCGCACTCGTCCGCCGCCACGAACTCGCGCCGGTGCTCGGCGCCGCCGTCTGCGTGACGCTGCCGCCGTACGAGCCGCCGACCGGCCGGTTCCTCGGCCTCGTGCACTTCCAGCGGATGCTCCGCTACCCGCCGAACGAACGACTCGGCACGCTCATCGACCAGCAGACCGACCCGGTCCGCGTCGACGCGAGCGCGGCCGAGGTCACGCGCATCATGGCGACCTACAACCTGCTGTCCGTCCCCGTGGTCGACGATGCCCACCGTCTCGTCGGGGTGGTGACGATCGACGATGTCCTCGACCACGTCCTGCCGGACGACTGGCGAAGTCAGGGCGAGGGGGAACCCTCACCGCTTCCGCGCCAACGCCCACGCAGGACGCCCGTGACGACGGGAAGGAGGACCACCCGTGGCCCGAACGGATGACAACCGCCGCGATCGCGAGCGGACCGATGCTCGACTCGACTCCCCCAAGGGCATGCGCACCCGCGTCCTGCCGACCCGGCGCCGAGGTCGCGGTGACGCCTTCGGTCGCGCGACCGAGGGCATCGCGCGTGCGATGGGAACGCCCTGGTTCCTCGTCGGCCTGACCCTGTTCTGCGTCGTCTGGATGGGCTACAACACGCTCGCCCCGAAGCCCTGGCAGTTCGACTCCGCGGCGATCGGCTTCACGGCCCTGACGCTCGTGCTGTCCCTGCAGGCGTCGTACGCGGCACCGCTCATCCTGCTCGCCCAGAACCGGCAGGACGACCGCGACCGCGTGCAGTTCGAGCAGGACCGGCAGCGCGCCGAGCGGAACCTCGCCGACACCGAGTACCTCGCCCGCGAGGTCGTGGCGCTCCGCCTGGCGATGCGGGACATGGCGTCGAAGGACTTCATCCGCGCCGAGATCCGCTCGCTGCTCGAGGAACTCGACCGGCGCGACGCCGAGGACGCCGGCTTCGCCGACGAGTCCGGCACGACGGCCCGTGGCTGACGGCGGCCGGTCGGACGAGCAGCTGGGCAGCGCGGTCCTCGCCGCGCTCGGCCGCGTGATCGACCCCGAGATCCGCCGGCCCGTCACGGAGCTCGACATGATCCGTGGTGTCGACGTGCAGCCAGGAGGCGCGGTGCGCGTCGACCTGCAGCTCACGATCGTCGGGTGCCCGGCCGCCGACACCATCGAGCGCGACGTGCGTGCGGCCGCCGGTTCCGTCGACGGCGTCTCGAGCGTGGCGGTGGACGTGTCCGTGATGGCCCCGGCGACGCGTGCCGCGCTCACCGAACGCCTCCGCGCGGGGAGACCCCGGGGCGTGCAGTTCACCCCGGACTCGCTCACCCGGGTGATCGCGGTGACGAGCGGCAAGGGCGGCGTCGGCAAGTCGACGGTCACCGTGAACCTCGCCGCCGCCCTCGCGGCCCGCGGGCAGCGCGTGGGCATCGTGGACGTCGACGTGCACGGCTTCAGCGTCCCCGGGCTGATGGGGCTCACCGACGCCGCGGGCGCGGCCCCTCGCCCGACCCGGGTCGACAGCATGATCCTGCCGCCGGTCGCGCACGACGTGAAGGTCGTCTCGATCGGCATGTTCGTGGACGACGTCTCGACCGCGGTGTCCTGGCGCGGGCCGATGCTGCACCGCACCGTCTCGCAGTTCCTCACCGACGTGTACTTCGGCGACCTCGACGTGCTCCTGCTCGACCTGCCGCCCGGCACCGGTGACGTGGCGATCTCGGTCGGCCAGCTGCTCCCCCACGCCGAGGTCCTGGTCGTCACCACGCCCCAGGCGGCCGCTGCCGACGTGGCCGAACGGAGCGGGATCGTCGCCCGGCAGACCGGGCAGCGGGTGATCGGCGTCGTCGAGAACATGGCGGGCCTCGTGCAGCCCGACGGGTCCGTGCTGCACCTCTTCGGCGAGGGCGGTGGCGCCGAGACCGCCCGCCGGCTCTCCCGCGACCAGGAGACCGCCGTCCCGGTGCTCGGCAGCGTGCCGCTGTCCGTGCCGCTCCGCGAGGGCGGCGACGCCGGCGTCCCGGTGGTGCTCGGCGATCCCGAGGACCCGGCAGCGGTGGCGCTGGCGGCGATCGCGGACCGCATCGGCACGATGGGACGGGGGCTGTCCGGCCGGAAGCTCGGGCTGACGCTGTCGTAGGGTCGGGTGCATGAGCACTGATCACGTCAGCGTCGACTGGGAGCAGGCCCGCGACACCAACCGCGCGAACTGGGACGACCGGGTGCCCATCCACGAGGGCGCCTACGAGATCGATGCCCTGACCGACCCGGACCACCGCTCGACCGTCGTCCGCGACGACCTGCCCGCGCTGCGGCCGTGGCTGCCGGACGGCTCCCTCGCCGGACTCGACCTCTGCCACCTGCAGTGCCACATCGGCACGGACACGGTCTCGCTCGCGCGTGAGGGCGCCCGCGTCACCGGCGTCGACTTCTCGCCCGCGGCGCTCGCCTCGGCCGCCGGGCTGTCGGCGCGCCTCGGCCTCGACGTGACCTGGGTCGAGACGGACGTCCTCGACGCCCGGGCCGCGGTGGTGGGCGACTTCGACGTCGTCTACACGAGCATCGGGACGATCTGCTGGCTCGACGACCTCGATCGGTGGGCCGCCCAGGTGTCGGCGCTCCTGCGACCGGGCGGTGTGTTCTTCATCCGCGACGGCCACCCCGCGCTGTACGCGCTCGACGAGGACGCCGACGGGCTCGTCACCCGCTACCGGTACTTCGCGGACGGCTCCGCCCAGCAGTGGGACGACGCCGGCACCTACGCGGGCGACGGCACGGTGTCGAACACCCGCACCTACGAGTGGCCGCACCCGCTGTCGGAGATCGTGAACGCCCTGCTCGGCGCCGGGCTCCGGCTGCGCCGACTCGACGAGGGTCGGACGCTGCCGTGGCGGTTCAGCCCGCGCATGGTCGACACCGGGGACGGCTCGTGGGAGTGGCCCGGCGAGGACCGCGACCGCCTCCCCACGACCTTCACGATCGTCGCGTCGAAGGACTGATCCGCCAGCCGATCGACGCTGCCTGTACGTCCTTTCATGGACAGGTCGTTCCACCGCGGAGCAATATGCAGGGGTATTCCACAATGCTCCTGCGGAATCGGGTCCGCAGGGGCTCCACCCGTGTCCGGCAACGCCGCCGGACCGAGGACAGGAGAACCGTGTGAACAGCAGGACCAGACTCAGGATCGGACTCGTCGCGGCCCTCGCGGCTGCACTGGCGGGCGGGTCCGTCGCAGCAGCACCGGCCATGGCGGCCACACCGGCGTGCGCCACCGCGTGGAGCGCGGGCACCGCCTACAGCGGCGGCGCGACGGTGAGCGAGAGCGGCACGAACTACACCGCGAACTGGTGGACGCAGGGCGACGACCCCGCGACCCACTCCGGCGCGACCGGCAGCGGCCAGCCCTGGACGTCCACGGGAGCCTGCGCCGGCACCGGCGGCGGCGGTACGACCAACCCGGGCGGCGGGACCACCACCCCGGGCACCGGCGGCAGCGGCGGAACGGCGAAGGGCCTGGTCTTCAGCCCCTACAAGGACGTCACCGTGAACCTCGACTGGAACACGAACGTGATGAACACGGCCGTCACCGGCACGCGCATCCCGGTCGTCGGGTCGAGCAACAGCCTGGTGTCCACCCGGGAGCCGGGCCTCAAGGCGATCACCCTCGCCTTCGCCACCGGCACCTGTGGCAACGAGAACTGGGGCGGTGTCGCCGCGGACGCGTTCGCGAGCGCCAACATCCCGAAGCTCGACGCCGCGGGCGTGAACTACATCGTGAGCACCGGCGGTGCGGCGGGCTCGTTCAAGTGTTCGGGCACCGCGCTGCAGAGCTTCATCGCCCGGTACGCCACCCCGCACATGATCGGTGTCGACTTCGACATCGAGAGCGGGCAGTCCGCCGCCGACGTGCAGAACCTCGTCAACGCCGCAGCGCTCGCGCAGTCGAAGTACCCGGGGATGCGGTTCTCGTTCACCCTCGCGACCCTGGCCGCCAGCGACGGGAGCTTCGGCGGCCTCAACAGCACCGGTGACGCCACGGTCAAGGCCATCAAGGCATCGAACCTGACGAACTACACCGTCAACCTCATGACGATGGACTTCGGCCGCGCGACGACCGCGAACTGCGTCCTGTCCGGATCGACCTGCGAGATGGGCAAGTCCTCGATCCAGGCCGTCACGAACCTCGAGCACACGTACGGCATCGCACCGTCGAAGATCGAGGTCACCCCGATGATCGGCGTGAACGACGCCTCCGACGAGGTCTTCACCCTCGCCGACGTCGACACGCTGTCCGCCTACGCGAAGGCGAACGGGCTCGCCGGAGTCCACTACTGGTCGCTCGACCGTGACACCCCGTGCTCCTCGACGACGGCGATGTCCACCTGCAGCTCCGTCCCGAGCGCACCGGCCCTCGCGTGGACGGACCGCTTCCTGGCCGACCTGCAGTAGTCGCCACCGTGAACGGACTGGAGGCGCGGGGCCCCCGGGCCCCCCCCCCCCCCCGCCGCAACGGCGCACAG
>Ga0308160_10008104_pt1 | contig 10282 bp, 12 predicted proteins | sample PhyFR1_FD_201036 | JGI IMG/M metagenome (GOLD analysis project Ga0308160, IMG submission 201036) | Phyllosphere microbial communities from UC Gill Tract Community Farm, Albany, California, United States - DLSLF.R1 | ecosystem: Host-associated > Plants > Phyllosphere > Unclassified | place: USA...
TACCCATAATATAGGCGTTCTCAATCTTTGTCCCACGGCCGATTCTTGAACGAATACCAATAACGGCATGGCTAATCGCCTCAGCCTGTAAAATACATCCTTCCGCAATTACAGCTTTATTTAAAGTTGTACCGAGAATCTTAGAGGGAGGCAACATCCTTGGGCGGGTAAATATGCTTTGATGGCTATCAAACAGGTTAAATTTTGGAATATCATCAGTCAGCCCTAAGTTTGCTTCAAAGAAGGAAGAAATGTTACCTATATCGGTCCAATAGCCTTCATATTGGTAACTTAATACGCGATACTGATCCAGTACCATCGGGATAATTTCCTTCCCAAAGTCTTTCATACTTGGATTCTCATCGAAGATTCTTACCAAAAGATCACGATTGAATATATAGATACCCATAGAGGCCAGGTAGTTTCTACCTTCCGCCTGCATTTCAGGGCCGGTATCAGAATCCCATTCTTTGATTAATTCTGCATTCGGCTTTTCAGTAAAGGAGGTGATGATATTTTCTTCATTGGCTTTAAGAATCCCGAAATCAGTACCATCTTTTGCAGTTACCGGTATGGTGGCCAGTGTTACTTCTGCTTTACTGTCAATATGTGCATTAACCATATCATTGAAATCCATCTGATACAGCTGGTCACCGGAAAGGATCAGCACGAACTCAAATTCGTGATTCAGCAAATGGTGCATGGTCTGACGCACGGCATCTGCAGTACCCTGAAACCAGGTTGGATTTTCAGGTGTCTGTTCCGCAGCAAGAATATCTACAAACGCATCACTGAAATGGCTAAAATGATAGGTGTTCTTAATGTGTTTATTCAGGGAAGCAGAGTTGAACTGCGTCAAAACAAACATGCGGTGAATTCCAGAATTCAAACAATTTGAAATCGGAATGTCTACCAATCTATATTTACCTGCAATAGGAACCGCAGGTTTCGATCTGGTTTGCGTAAGCGGTGATAACCGGGAACCCTGGCCGCCGCCAAGGATTACGCCTAATACTCTTTCGGTCATATATTTAAGTTTATATTTGGTAAAATTCAATGTATTCTTGTGCCGCTCGGTCCCAGGAATGATCTAGTGTCATAATATATTTTTTTATCTCTTTTATTGCTTTTGTATTCTGGTAAAGGTTAAAGGCCCGTCCTATTGCATGTTCCACATCAGCTACACTTGCCTGATCGTGACAAATACCGAAACCACCGTCACCGATGTCTATAACAGTATCTTTTAGACCACCTATACGCCTCACAATAGGAATGGTGCCATATCGCAATGCATACATCTGGTTCAGTCCACAAGGCTCTACTCTTGAGGGCATGAGCAGAAAATCCGACCCTGCATAGATCTGATGCGAAAGTTGTTCATGATAGCCTATATAGGTATTATAACTACCCTGATATCTATATTTTAACTGCTCTAAGCCGGCTTCTACTTCCTTCTCCCCTGATCCAAGAATCAAAATATTCAATGCCCGGTCACTTTGGGATAAAACACGATCGAATATTTCTGGCAATAGATCAGCACCTTTTTCACCAACCAACCTTCCAATAAATGTATATAAGGGTTTCGAGGGATCCAAATTGAAAACATCACATAGGGCTTGTTTGTTTGCCTTTTTTCCGGCCTCAATGGTACGGACGGTATAATTTTTGGTTAACATGGGATCTGTAGCCGGGTCCCAGACTTCATTATCGATACCGTTAAGTATTCCTCTGGATTTGTTGCGCTCACGCTGAAGCAGATTTTCCAATCCATTCGCCTTATAACTGATTTCATCCATATAACTCGGAGAAACCGTTGAAATCCGCCAGGCACATTTTATTGCAGATGCTAATGGATTGATATCTCCATCCCACTCCAGTTTGCCGGAATTACGAAGATCGAATACAGGTATCAGGTGAAGCTTATCCCAGCCAAATTGCCCTTGATATTGGGCATTGTGAATGGTTAAAACGGTAGGGACATTGTTTAATTTCCAGAATCGAGCACAATTTGATGCCATAAAAGGAATCAATCCGGCATGGTAATCATGGCAATGAATTACATCTGGCTTGTGTTGCCACTGATTGATCCAATCAAGTGTTGCGATTTGAAAAGCTAAAAATCGCTCCAGATCGTCGTCATATCCATATACTTTCGGCCTGTTTAGCAAACCAGGTATATGAACCAGAAAAAGGTCAAAGCCTAACTTATTGGTCCGCTCTCTTAATATTCTTACTTGAAAATTACGTGTACCAACTTCAATCCAGCCATCATAAACGCCTTCAAATTCATTCTCATGCATGAATTTATTGTCATAGGCAGGCATAACCACTTTAGCAAAGTGTCCCAGCCTGTTCTGGTATTTCGGTAAGGCACCTACTACATCCCCAAGACCGCCAACCTTTGCTATAGGGTAACACTCTGCACTAACGTGAATGATTTCCATTTTTTATGATTTATTGAAAGAAAACTTGTTTAAATACAACAACCGAAAAGACGTTCGGGTTTGTCATTCGCCATACTATACTTTTATGCTGGTACAACCAGCTACGTAATTTATTTGTTGATAGCTCCAGCAGCATGATGAAAACATTTAAAGTCTGAATATAGATAAATTTATTCTTAAGCATAAACATGCATCAAAATATCAAAATCGATGAATTTGTTTTCTTAAAACACAATTAAATATCTGATTTCAGTTAAAGCATTGATTGTGATCGTACTTAGTTTGAAATTAAGTATAACAAAATCTCAAACCTAAGTATATGTCAACAAAGCAGAAATGTTTACTTCTCAGTATTATCACCATCATGCTCTTAATTGTAACTGCCTGTAAAAAGAAAGAAAGCGTTGTAGACCCCAATACGCCCACAAAACCAGAACAACCAGTCATACCAGATGTGCCTAAGTCAGATACAAAGTCCTACATTCCACTTTTGTTACAATCCGATAATGAAAAAATTGAATTGAAGTATGCAGAAGATGGCCTCCAGCTCAGCGAAATAAAATATAGTACGGGAATTCGGGAAGTAATCACCTACAAAGACAAAAAGCCAAGGGAATATCGCCGGTATTTAAAAGATGAGCTGATTTACAGTGTCGACTATATTCTAAATACAGATGGAATGCCTATTCAGGCCAACAGATTTCAAATTGAACTTAATGGGAAAGTTTTGATACCGCTCGGTAGTTACCAAATCAGTTATGACGAACAAAAAAATATCAAGTCAATTAATTGGTTTGACTTCAAAAATAATCTGCAATCGAGTTGGCAGTATACTTACAATGAAAGCCAAAATCTAACACACAAAACGTATACCGACAAACTACCATCAAATGCGGAATATGCCTATGATGGTAAATCTGGGTTATTAAAAAATGTAACCTCGGTTACCCTGTTTTCCATAGAAAACGATGCGTTTTTCTTAATTAACACCAAATCTAACTTGAGCAGTATTATATTCCCTGGAAGTCCAGAGAAAAACATCAGTTTAATCAACGCCTACAATACGGCGGGATATCCCAGCAGCTTTTCTAGGATTGTTGGAGATAACAAGACCGTCTACAAAATAACCTATAGATAATAATTACTGGCTATCCAATAAAGAATGCTTACTGAGAAACGGCCCTATATACCATTTCAAAAGAAAATCTGACTATTAATATCATAGCAGATACAAAGATCCCCAATACAAATGGGTGCCCCATGGTTTTACCTTTGGCAAGTAAAGCCTTGACGATCCATACGGCAATAAAGTAATTCAATAGTACAACCAGCGCAACACTGTTATAATTTTCAGAAATTATCTCGTATACAAACAAAATGATACAAAATGCCATGATGCCCCATTTGGCTGTTTTCCAGGACTCCACTGGATCAATAACTGTCGGTTTGCTCAAGCCGGCCCTTTTCTCCTGCATCCTTGAGCTTAATACCGGGTTTTCCTTGATCCGTTTATACATTTCCTGATCTGCAGCAGCCAGCGCCTCCGGCAAATAGTGCCCCCGTTTTTCAATAATGATTTCCAAAAGCTCTTCGTCTGTACGGGATACCATGCTGGCACTGAATTTATTTTCCATGACTTTTTTGTATGCTAAGCGATATGAGCTCTACTTTGGCCAAATCTAAAGCTTTTTTGAATTCCGCTGTGCTATTAAAAGACAATTGATTCAATGTCCGGCATTCATACCATACGGTAAAAGCATCCGTTTCAAAAGGCCAATCCTGTACCGTAATGCAATCATCAGCTAGTGCAGACAACATATAAGTCTTTTGGTCGGGCCCATTACTGATCTCAATTTTCCGACCTTCAGGCTGTACAAGATTTTGACAGATTAATAAACTGAAAGCATCGCAGAACTCTAACAGCGCATAAGAAGCATCTATCTCTTTTTCTGTTGTATCAGCTTCTGATAGCCAAAGCTTTTCCTTGCTTTTTAGTGCTTTCAAAAAATCCATCGCTGCAGGCTCCTTCCCAAACACAAAACGAATATGCTTGGCCATCAATAAGGTGATGTATCTGCTTTTACTAATAGCCCTTTGCAATTGACGCTCACAATAGTCCTGACGGAACCGGGACATCTTGAAGTTTACCGGACCACCGTTTTCATTCAGCAACGCCTCATCTTCGAATTCGTTATAAACATCGTCATGTTCTGCTGTGGCCACGAGTGTATCCATCCAGCGTACCGGTTGGTTGCTTATTTTCCACCGGGCACAAATTTGTGCGGCTAAAAGGCCATGCGTGCGTTGCATAATTATTTGCCAGCCTGCATCTGTATAATTAACAATCATATTGTAAAATAAAAAATCCCAAACATACATTTGGGATTTCAGCTTTAATCAATTAGATGATTTATATCTCTTTAGCTCTCCTGATCGTGACCTTCAAGTTTCACAAGCTTATTGTAAATACCTAAAAGTAAAAATGGAGCTGCCCATTGTCCAACAAACAGTGCAGTATGTTTTCTGCCCAGGCATTTAAGTGTTAATGATACGCCCATCGATCCCAATGCAGCCCATAAAAATAAATCCGATGGAAGCTTTGCAGTTTGTTCTTCAATTGTTCTGGCAACTGGCCCTTCTTTGTGTTGCGGATTGTCTTGTAATTCCATAGTTTGTCCTCCAATTAAGTGATAGATAAATTGCTTTTTATTTATCTATAGTACAGGTATATGGCCTTTTTGTTTATGATTATTTGATTAACAGTATATACAACAGGGGTTTAGGGTTAATACGTGTTTAAACTTAACGAATTTACGCATGTTGTAATTCATCCAACTTTAGTCGCCCCATTTCTGTTAGTACGGCATAATGCTGAACAACATCACGGTGAATGGTGAGATAACCTAAATCTTCAAGTTCTTCATATTCTTCTTCCATACCACCCAGAATGGATGAACTTTCCTGGTGCTCGATCATTTCAAGCATTTTTTTTAAATATTCCCGTTCCATATTATTTGATTGTTTAATTAAGTACATAACAATCAAATTACCAGGAGGTTTCAAAATTTTATCTTAACTCAACAAAATTAAACTTCCAAAAAAACACAAGCTCAGGAAAATTGAAGGGACATAAAATTCCTTTGAATAATTATACGGCTAAACGTCTAAATTATTCAAAGACGTTAACCATAGTTAATTATTTCCCTCGGAAGGATTCCTTACCGGATAGCAAACTCCAGAAAAGGATAAAGTCACTGGCCAGACTGTAACGCGGATACTTGAAGGTTGCTGGTTTGTTTTTTTCAAAAAAGAAATGACCTACCCAGGCAAAGCCATAACCTGCAAAGGGCATAGCAAGGAAGAAATAGAAATTATGAAATAAAAGCGCCGTGATGAAGCAAAACACCACAATCCCGGTTCCTATGAAATGAAGTACCCTGCTGGTTAAGTTGCGGTGCTCCGACAGATAGTATGGATAAAATTCTGCCAGGCTTTTAAATTTCTTTTCTTCCATAAGTACAAAATAAAAAAAACCGTCTTCAAATTGCTTTGTAAGACGGTTTTTAAGTGGGCCCAGATGGGCTCGAACCATCGACCAAAAGATTATGAGTCTTCTACTCTAACCAACTGAGCTATAGGCCCGCGTAAAATCTATGTTGATTTTGCGAGTGCAATGTTACATATTTACATTCAAATTTGAAAACAGTTTACATGCAAAATATAAAAAATATAATATTTGACTACGGTAATGTTATCTTTGAAATCAACTTCAAAAAGGCTCAGGACGCTCTATTTCAACTAGGTATAACCGATATAGAAGACTTTTTTGCCCATAAAAAACATAATACATTATTTGACGACTTTGAGACTGCAGCAATTTCTGAAGAACAGTTTCGCCAGGGAATCCGGAAAGCTGCTGGAAATCCCGAATTAACAGATGAGCAAATTGATGCGGCCTGGAATAGTTTGCTGATTGGCGTTCCAGAAAACATTCATGATACCTTATTGAAAGTTAAAGACAAATACCGTACATTTCTGTTAAGCAATAATAATGTAATACATTACAAATACATCATCAGCTACCTGGAACGTGAATTTGGGATGCCTGATAACAGTCAGCTTTTTGAGAAAACTTATTACTCTCAGGATATGTTTATGCGTAAACCCCATGTTCAAATCTTTCAGAAAGTTATTGAAGAAAACAATCTGATTCCTGAAGAGACATTGTTTATTGATGATAGCCCACAACACCTGGTTGGTGCCAAACAGGCAGGTTTTCATACGCTATTAATGGATGTACATCCCCGTGAGCTAAATACCTTTTTGGAAAAGCACGGAATTATTTAAACTTAGCAATTAATGCCTCCCGACGCTGAAATAACCAATAATCACACATAAATTTCTAGTCATGAAAAGGCAACAAAAATTTCTAATGTTATCATTTCTAATGATTGCATTAATGAGCCAATCCGTATTAACTTTTGGGCAGCAACAAAACACCGGGCAGCCGATAAAAAACATCGTACTGGTTCATGGTGCATTTCTGGACGGTTCGGGTTGGGAAGGCGTTTATCAATTACTAAAATCAAAGGGCTATCAGGTTACCGTTACCCAACATACCCTCCGGGATTTTGATGATGATGTAGCAATTGTAGCACGTGCAATAGCACAACAAGACGGACCGTGTGTTCTTGTCGGTCATAGTTATGGCGGTGTCGTTATTTCCGCTGCCGGCAACGCTGACAAAGTAGCCGGACTGGTTTACATTGCTGCCCACGCACCCGATGCAGACGAATCCCGGGCTACATTGGTTCAGAAATATCCTTCTGCCTATAAATCTCTAATCAAAGGAGAAGATGGATTCGACTTTTTAAGCCCCGATAAATTCGTTGCAGATTTCGCAGCGGATCTACCTGCAGAAAAGGCCGAATTTATGGCCATCTCACAAATACCAACTGCCGATAAAGTTTTTGCTGCTACCATTAAGCAGCCCGCCTGGAGAAACAAACCCAGCTGGTATATGGTTGCCGGTTCCGACCGGATCATTAACCCGGAGCTGGAAAGATTTTACGCACAACGGGCAAAGAGCAGGAAAGTCGTTGAAATCAAAGGCGGTAGCCACTCCATTTACGCGTCAAGACCAAAAGAGGTTGCTGCGCTGATAATGACGGCTGCCACTGAGGCACTAAAATAGACTCCCAACCATCTCATTACCTTTCCAGAATTAACACATCTGTTTTTAGTTATGTGTGGTCATACGACTTTTTTAAAGATTACAATTCCATTGTGCCCACCAAAGCCAAAGGTATTACTCATCGCTACACTTATCGACTTATTTACGGCCTTGTCTTTTATGATGTTTAGTCCCTCCGGTATTTCCGGATCAGGGTTTTCAAGATTGATGGTCGGTGGCACAATCGAATGCTTTATGGCTAAAATACAAGCTATCGCCTCAATCGCCCCTGCTGCACCAAGCAAATGACCGGTCATAGATTTCGTGGCACTCAGCATGATGTGTTGATTTTTACCGCCAAATACCGTATTCACTGCCTTTAGCTCACTGAGGTCGCCAACCGGAGTTGAAGTGGCATGAGCGTTTAAATAATCAACATCCTCAGGTTTCAAACCAGCATCATTCAATGCAAACTGCATCGCAGCCGCTGCACCATCTCCCTGCGGATGTGTTGCCGTCATATGATAGGCATCGGCGGTCATCGCCGCCCCGGCAAGTTCGGCATAGATCGTCGCATTTCTGGCCACTGCATGCTCGTATTCTTCCAGCACCAGTGCACCAGCACCCTCCCCCATTAAAAAGCCATCCCTGTTGCGGTCAAACGGCCGGCACGCCTGCTCCGGCTCTCCATTTCTGGTGGTCATTGCTTTCATGGCACAAAAGCCTCCAACAGAAGCTGCGGTTATTGGAGCCTCAGAGCCGCCGGTTATAAAAACTTTAGCTTTTCCCCAGCGGATATAGTTAAATGCATCCATTATTGCCGTGTTCGATGTGGCACAGGCCGATACAGTTGTATAATTTATGCCTTTAAGCCCATATTGTATCGAAATCATACCCGATGCCATGTTCGATATGAGCTTGGGTACAAAAAAAGGACTGAACCTCGGAATTTCGCCATTGGTACTGTATTCCTTTACCTGCTCTTCAAAGGTCGCCATGCCTCCCTGACCGGTTCCCCAGATTACACCAATATCATATGGATCCATAGATGCAAAGTCAAGACCAGCATCTCCAATGGCTTCAGCAGCGGCAACAAGGGCGTACTGGGTAAAAGGATCCGTTCTTTTAACTGTTGCCTTATCGAGCAGTTGATTGGGATCAAAGCCTTTTAATTCACAGGCAATCTGTGTTCTGAATGCTGACGGATTGAACTTGGTGATTAACCCTGCTCCACTTTTACCCGAAACTAAAGACGCCCAAAAATCTTTGACGTTATTTCCTATAGGTGTAACGGCACCCAAACCCGTAATTACAACTCTTTTCATTTTTTCCACTTGCTTTTTACAAGCAGTTTCAAATATATAAAAAACAACTTTATATTTGCAAGTAGTTTAAACATATAAGACTCATGAGATCAGATTGCCCGCTAAATTTTGGACTTGAAGTATTTGGAGATAAATGGACCCTGTTAATCATCCGCGACCTTTTACTTTTTGATAAACGCTATTACAATGAATTTCTCTCTTCCAAGGAAGGTATCTCCACAAATATTCTGGCAGACCGGCTTTCGCAACTGGAAAGAGAAGGCTTGATAACCATGGAACGGGATGCCGAACACAAGCAGAAGAAGATCTACAAAGCCACTCAAAAAGGCAAGGACTTGATGCCGGTGCTTCTCGAGATTGGGCGTTGGTCTAATCAATATGGAAATGATGCCTGCAGATCAAACATGAAGCTTATTTTGGAAAAAATTGACCAAAAAAAGCCACTTTAGTTTTTTAAAATAACCTTGGTGTTTTTGCGGCACTTTCCAAATCCAGCAACCACCTTTTTCGCCATAAGCCGCCACCAAAGCCTGTTAAACTCCCATCAGAACCGATCACCCGGTGACAAGGGATGATGATGCATATCCGGTTCATGCCATTTGCGTTTGCGACTGCTCTAACAGCCGAAGCCTTATTGATTGCTATTGCCTGCTGTATATAGGATCTTGTTTCGCCCTAGGGGATAGTTTTCAGGCAATTCCATACTTCATTTTGAAAGGCCGTGCCGGGTGTAAACAGCTGCAATGAAAAGTCCCGCCTTTTGCCTTCAAAATATTCATTCAACTGAACCCGCAATTGCTCAAAATGTGCATTCTCGCCTGGTAAAATACGCGTATTTAGTTGGCGGGCCAAAGTTTTAAATGCTGTTTCCAGCATTTTGCGGTCTGTAAATTCCAGCAAACAGATCCCTTCCGTTGTTGCACAGGCAAACATCGTTCCCAGTGGAGTTTCTAACCTGCAAAGATCAATGATGCGTTGTGCTTTTCCCAACTTCGGAGAAACACCAAATATGGCGTTAAAAAAATCCTCAAAACCGCTTAAGGATTCAAAACCAGTATTATAAATATCATCTAATGCAACATCCATCTTTTGCAATTTAAGTAAAACCATTGACCAACTGATTTTCATTACAAAGGAAGCCGCTTCTATAGAACGGAACAACCGAAAAATTGACAAGTATTCTTAAACCAGCAAATACCTTGGGATTTCAGAATAAGAAAAACAAACTGCAAATTTGCTCCTCTGCATCTTGTTTGTTTAAACAAGCCTGTCCAAACCCTGTTGATGAGTAAAGAAGTTGTACCTACCATTCAGTATTCCTGTCATAGTTCCATAAACCG
>Ga0308160_10008105_pt1 | contig 10281 bp, 12 predicted proteins | sample PhyFR1_FD_201036 | JGI IMG/M metagenome (GOLD analysis project Ga0308160, IMG submission 201036) | Phyllosphere microbial communities from UC Gill Tract Community Farm, Albany, California, United States - DLSLF.R1 | ecosystem: Host-associated > Plants > Phyllosphere > Unclassified | place: USA...
TGTTAGATTGGCCAAGTTTTGTAGATAGGAGCGCTCACGAAGATGGTAGGAACCATAATGGTCGGGAAGATTCGAGCGGTCAGTTCCTTCTTTGTAGGTGATGGGTTGGTTCTGAGGTTCAGCTCGTTAATCTCGACAATCTCAGTCTGGGGGCAGACAACATACCCCTAGTGGACTATCACATAGGAACCGAGAGAATCCCCTCATTGTGACTTTTTCAATCCGATCATTGTGGACCGAGACTTGATATGCTTTGTAAAGCTCAAACGTCTCTGGCGTGGCTTTGGCAGGTACCAAGGTGGTCTATCGTCAGCCAACACCTATATGGTGAATGATACAATTCACCTCGAATTTATGTTTGTACCCTGCCCCGCCCCCAGAGTATCCAGCCTGTCCGTCTTTTAACGTATCGATCCAGCTCTCCGGCTTGCCTTTCCCTTTGCCCTTTGTCTTGCCTTTGTTTGGCCCAGTATTAGCATCACCTTCCTTTCCCTCGCCTGGCTTCTCCCCCGTTGCTAGGTATCGGTTGAAACGATTCATCACTTGACGATGTTTCTTATCTGGCTTGAACCCAGCAGAGTCGAGTCGGATCGTGTACTGCGGACAGCATGTTCTGGCCATGTCTGGTCTATACTATTAGTCCATCATCACCGCACCTGAAGGAGGATTCACCTGTAAACGTAATCGCCTGAACGACGCCATCCGCGGTCTATCAGGTCTTGATAGAACTATCATGTTAGCTTAAAAATTACATTCAGAAACCAAGTGATCTACCTGAACGGACATCTGGCTGGCTTCGACTAGTTGGTCAGTATTACACTCTTCGAGGGGCGCTCCGACTTACGTCCATACTTCTTCGAGGTGTTTCTCTCGCTCCGACTGCCCGAAGGCGAACAGTAGCCGCACGTCGAAGAGCTATACGCATGCGGAGTAAGTAGGCAGGGTGTTGACATCTTGTTCGCTGCCAAATGCCGATGGTAGAGATGACAAGTACGGAGACGATGAGCAACTTGGAAAGTAAAGTCAAGTCGGGTTGGATGACGTATAGCCGAGATCGCCGTTGAATATGACAGTGAGCGACCGTTCGACGACTTTCAGCACTGTATCATACTATACAAACGATGACAAGACCTGTAGCAGTAATCTTTGGCGCAGGGCCAGGTCTGGCAGCTTCCATAGCTCGAGCACTAGCACCCACACATGCTCTAATGCTCCTCTCGCGCTCTTTACCGGGCTCACTTCCCAAACTCGAACTGGATATCCCGGAAGATAGGCTCCTTGCTCTCAAATCAGATGGGTCACAGGCTACACTCTCGGAAGCGTTTGAGGAGATGGAGAAGAAATGGCCTGGAGCAGCTGTGGAAGTAGGGGTTTTTAATGCTGGCGGGAACTTCAACCCTGGAGGGTTTTTGAGTAGGACGGAGCAGGAATTTAGGGATAACTTAGAGTCTTTCGCGTGATTCTTTTCAATCTCTTCGAAAAAAGAGTGGGAGAGCTAAGACTCAGAATCTCTTCCTTCACGTTTGGACAAGCTATCATACCCCATCTGCTCAAGACTGCCAAAGATGTACTCGCCAAACCGCCCTCGAAGGACAGAAGGAATCCGACGTTGATCTTTACGGGAGCTACGATGTCTAATCGATCTGGAGCGCAGTTCAGTGTTATGGCTCCTGGTGAGTTCGGCCTCTACCCTCCCTTTGAGGTCTATGGAGACCAAGCGTCGAAGCAGTGCAAAGGTGTGTGCTGATCAACAGGCATGTTTGCAAGGAAAGCAGTCGCACAATCCCTAGCTCGAGAATTCGGTCCTCAAGGAATTCACGTTTCACACGTAGTTATTGACGGGATGATCGATACGCCAGGAATCAGGGAGCATATGGGCGAGGATAAAGACGAAAAGGTACGTCGATACATACCGGGAGTAGAAGCAGTGCTGACAACTACAGCGCCTTAATCCTGATGACATCGCAGAAGTAAGTTATCCCCTTTACAGGACGATCCTTGACATGACACATGATTGATGTGCATAGACCTATCTGTCCCTTCTCAATCAACCCCGTTCTGCATGGACACACGAGCTTGATATCAGGCAAGTCTGATCTGAAACGCGAAAGAAGGAGAACCAACTAACTGAATAGACCATTCAAGGAGTCCTTTTAGATGACAGACATGCACAGCGAGCATGGAAGCACCCCGTAGTAGTAGATTCGTTACTATCAAGGGGTAGACGGACACGGGAAATGGGAACAGAACACTCCTTTGTTGTGTGTCATACACACAGGTATGCCTTTAGGTCGCGTCGCGTCCTTTGATTTCCGGTTTCTGTATAGGTCGTGTGGGGGTGGTCGTGTAGCGATGCAAGTATATAACATGAGGTCGTCATGCTTGCTTCTCTTGACCTTCTACACCACTTCCACTTTGTATTTACTGTCGGCGTACTTCCCGTTACCTGCCTCGCTCAAGAGTATATATTGTCCACACCCCTTCACTAGAATGACGATCGAAATCAACGACACGAATAGCTACAATTCGCATCACACCAGCCATCCCCTCAAGATGCAGCCCAAATCCAAACCCGACACCCTCCTCCTATCACATGCCATGCCTACCAGTCAACAGCCCCCAGCGCGACCAAAACACGCCGATATCTTCAGCCCACGACCCGAGACGCCAGCACCTGCTCAATTCCCATTCTTGAACTCCCCGACTCCTCCTCGACATTCACGCGCCACTCCACAGCCTGCTACACCCCTCAGACCTCGACCTAGGCGTACAAGGCAGACATTATCAGCCGACGACGCTCTTCCTCGACGAAACGGCCTTGATCTGGGGGTCAGGCCAAGGACATCGTTCGAATTGACACTTGCTGCCTTTCCTGCTCCGCCGATTAGGACCCCGTTCTTTAGATCACTGCCCGCTTCGCCTATGGCTTCTTCGATCCGATTGTGGAAGGAGCGTAAATCGCCACTAGGACTCAATCGAAAGAACGATGAGAAGGAGGACGTGGAGATGGATTCGGGGAGTGATGACGATAGTGATTGTAGGACCATCACTGGGATTCCTGCTACGCCTAGTACAGTCAACAGCGGTTGGGATAATTTCTGGTCAGAGGTAGGTCTTCTCCTGTTTCGATGAACGAAGTTGACGAGATAGCCCCCATCACCAGCCGAGGACGCGTCGAGGAGTAAACACGAGAGATTGTTGACTGAAGCGGCGTTGATTCGAGAGGCGTATCTCGTAAGTCCGCTTTGGTTCTCTGACGAATCTGGCTGATCGAAAAGAAGCTGAAGAGCTCGGGGTATGAGGAGAGGGAAAAGGTTCGATATCGAATGCAGGTGGAGGATGAGAGGCAATGTCAATGAGGGAGAAAGAGATCTATCTGTCGGGTGTTCGATTAGTTGTCCAATACATACATATTATCCTGTCTTGTCATACATACCATACCAGATTATACACACATGTACCTCGTCTCGTTTCCTCTCCATCGTAGTTTCAATATATCCTGTTCTCCGGGCTGACCCATGCAGAAGCCAAGGTGGCAATCCTCCTTTTCCACCCGGTCCGTTGGCCCAGGGCAAAAGGACAGGAGCCGCGACATAGTTTACACGAGTGAAACCAGAGATGAGGGTACTAGCCTTCATATGTCTCGGGCTCCGGACGATCCATCCATCCCAATCTCCAAGCCAAGCGATTCAGAAACCAGCCACTCAACCCCCACAATTCCAGCTCATCCACCTTCACCCCTTCGGGCCAATGGACCAGATCCTCAACCCGGAAGCGGTAATACGGTTTGGAAACGTCGACTCGGAAATGATGTCGACTTCGCCTGTGGTAGTCGTGTAAGGCAGAGAGGGGAAATGGGAGTATTGCTGATACCTCTTCGGGGGATTCGGTGAGGGACTTGAGTGGGAATGAGGATAGGATTTGGTTTGTCGAGGTGGACGGGCTGCTTCGGTCGTGTACGAAGCCCTGAATCTGTCAAACGTAGCTATGAGGATGACTCACGACGACTGGCCAGACTCGTGCCCGATTGCCTAGACTGTATGCCGGCTCATCCAGCATTCCCAAGACCTCGACGTGGTCAGGCGGTACGCCCAGTTCCTCATGTGTCTCTCTCAGAGCAGCTCCGGCAATACTCTTGTCTTCCTATCGATTAGTCCTATGCATGTTCCGACGAATGTGGCCTACTGGATCAATCTTACCCCCAGGGAAGCTGGACTGTTAGCTAAACAGCAGAACCCAGTCCCATCGATGCTCTCACCTGATTTCTCCAGCGTGTGATCGCATGTGAGCTGCTCGTACCTCTAGGAGGACGTGGGGTTGACCATCAATGTTCATGAGCGGTATCAGAATCGCGGCTTCGGAAGCTGGGCGACGCGTAAAGGTGGCGGTGTGAGGTGGGAGCTGCCCACAAGAAAGAGTGGGGGAGAGACGCAATTTGATTCTTGATAATTCCATCGTTGTAAAGGGGGAAACGCGCGTCGTACTTGATATATGTCGCTGGATGGACGGTCCATTGAGTCTGGAGAGAGGTGTCTGAGATAGCTTTACGCGATTCATCAGTCACATGTCTATATGGTAGTGGGAGGAGGTACTCTCGGGCCATCTCTACCCATTCAAGTGGCCCGTGCCTGAAATTACACCTCCTCGTCACCAATCCCCTTTTGCTGCATTCACCATTGTCCATCATACCCCAATGACGACGCGAGAAGAGCAAGAACAAGCTCAGCAAGCATACAGAGATCAAGTCAATTGGCGTGCAGTCACTCGAGCAGATCCAGCAGTCCAACAAATCCTCAATACATGTACCTTTTGTTCCGTCTTTATTTTCGATAAAGTCAAGGATGTATGGGTGAAGCAGAATCAGGAAGGACCTTTGTTCTTGATCAAGCGGTTAGTCTTTAGTACCAATGAGGAAGGCTGATAAAGTAGGAATAAGGAACCCGAGTACGGACTATATATGCTCAACAGGGCTACTGTCAAGAATGTCTTGTGGCCTTTGATACCTGGAGAAATGCGCGTGACGCCGACCAAGGACGATATGCTTATTGTTGAGAGAAGAGGGGAGGGTGAGCTGCCGATCGCGGAGATTTGCTCCCAAAAGCTGACGAGAAGGCATCAGGACGGGAATACATTTCGCAGATGGAATGGCAGCTGTCAAGCAATTCGAGTCGACCATCATCAGGTGAGTACTGCATTGTGGGTAGTAGCTGATGGTCAGTCTATGTGGAGACCCTCGCAAGCAGACTGCGCCAGCTGCGCCCCAGCCTCATTCCCAGTCCCAAGCTCCACATCAAGCGCAACCACCTGTCCAACGCCAATCGCGTCCCCAGCCACAAAGTACCCCATCCTCCTCCAGCCAGCCTCAAGGGCAAGATGACTTGGCCAGGCTCTTTTCCGGGATAATGTCCATACCGGTAAACGATCTTCGATGCCTGTTTGTACGATACTGACGACACAGACAACTAGCTCTCCAGCTCGACCCCCTAGTGCGACGAATCAATCAACCGTGTCCGCACCAGCAAATCGCAATGGCAATAACTGGGAGACCAAGACTACCAACTCGGCTTCGACCTCGACACAAACCGTTCCGGGAACATATACCCAAACCACCCAAACACAGACAGTCACCTATCGCCCTTCACCTCCTATTCGACCCGATACTCCCCCAAGTCCACCCATCACCTTTTCCGAATTACCCATATCGCCTCCACCTCAATCACCAAAAAATACACATCCTCCAGGACAGACTGTTGTGGATCTACTCGCCTCTATAGGAGGCGGTCCTTCTCGCTCATCCGTATCTCCACCACCGGGACCACCAGGACAGACGGTCGCGGATCTGTTGAACTCGATTAGCGGTGGTTCCAATTTCGCCATACCCCCTCCTATACCGCCCCATCCCCCTGCGAACCCAATTAGTGGACCCTCGTATTCACATAGCCCCACACCACCACCTCAGGCAATGCGAAGCCCACCACCTCCACCTAATCAAGCACCACCCGTCCCTCTCGCTCAGAGACCTAGAGACAGACCACCACATCTCGACCCGCCCGCTCCTCATCCTCAACTACCTAGTCCCGGTCCGGATCCTCGTACTTTGGCTCATATGCAAGAGGCTCTGCTAGATACGTTACCGACAAACTATCAACCGGCGGGCCCCGACCCTCGGGCAGCTTTCCAGCGGGATGTTATCGATATACTCCAACGTAACCCTGTTTTTGTCGATCAGCTGTTTCAAGCGTACCTGGCTAGACGTCGGTAGGCTGAGAATAGGGGAATGAGCTGTACTGCCAGGTAGACACTGCTTGGAGGGGAGGGGTCACCGAATTCAACCCCTGACTTGACTTGTCTCAGTCGTGAAGCGAATCTGATGACTGCTTTTTCGCCGAAGAGCTCTCAGCTCTCTTCTCTTCTGCCAGTGTAGATCATGCACACTCCTGTCAGTCTTATCACGCAAACTCCAGGGGAAAAGACATACCAGGCCCTCCCAGCACAGAGATATCTCCAACCTTTGTACGCAGCGATTGCCACGTGACAAACGCGCTGTGCGTTAACCGCGTCGCCAAGTCAATCAAGTACACCTATACTTCACACCCATTCTCATTACCCTTACCCATATACCAGAGGCAAGCGACGATGTCGCTACCAATGCACTTGCGGGCTTACCGCGAAAAGTCTCGAGATGAGCTATCAAGAGACTTTTTCAATGTCCCAACCCTAGATTATATCCCAGCTCCGGGGGATCCACCTTCAGTCGTCAAGATCCGCAATACCGGTAAAGATGTACCGTCCGAGAAGGACAAGGGAATGCAAGGGATGGAGATCAATGCTGTTCTTAGTGTTGAAGGGAAAGAGGAAGTTTACGTGAGTATGGTATATTTTGTAACGTCTGAGGCTGATGAGTAGGCGGGAAGGTTATCACTCTTACCGCCTTTCTTGTGTTTTATATCGCTTGATCGGAAATCTTGTCGATGTACATTGCCACTGTACACTATCAGGCGTGTAGAGAGGTATGTCCATATCAGAATCATTTGGCTGACAAAAGACTCAATTCACGAGCGGGAGTGTTTGCTCTATCACTGGCAACATGGCACGGAATGAGGATCGTCAGTTGCCCTCCTCGTATCGTTATCTTGAACTGACGCGATAGATCCTACAACTCACATCCCTCCTTCCAACAGCAGAGCATTTCTCCATCCTCTTACGAGATGCCCTCAAATCACAGGTACATCCTATCTTCAGTATTGCACTGACCTGGTAGCTTCAAGCAATGAAACAATTAAAACCGTTCCTCCCATCGATGTACTCTGAATACCTTCTCACAGCGCCTACTGCCGGCCAGGACCCTTCGGAAGGGGACAAGGCGGATGGAGAGGGTGATATGAGAGGACCTGGTGGGGTTGGAAAGGGGACTTATGAGAGGGGTTTGGGGGAGATCTTCGGGTTTCCTGGTGATGCCAAGAAGATGAGGGAGAGAAGCAAGATGAAGCTCTGGAGAGAGTACTATGTCAGTAAGTAACAAGGGCAGGCGGTCTTGTGCTATGCTGACAATCAAGTTCATGGACGAAATCTTACCCGTATGTCCCGCTAAGAAGACCCAGAAAAACGATACTGATAACAGTGCTACGATACCCACCATTCCAACGGCTTCTCCAAGTTGGTCTTCCATCCCGACTAAGAGGTGAACTATGGGAAGTAATGTCCGGTTCAGTCTGTACGTCCGCTCTCCACCTCCAATTACATAGGACTGACTGGCAGATTTACGATTCGCAAACCCTCAAACCTACTCGCTACTTCTGTCTCAGAACGCTGGGAAATCATCGCAATCAACAGACGAGATTGAAAAGGATCTCAACCGGTCTTTACCGGAGTATAAAGCTTATCAGACGGAAGAAGGACTTGCAAAGTTGAGGAGGGTGTTGGTTGCGTACAGTTTCAGAAATCCAGAGTTGGGATACTGTCAAGCTCTGAATATTGTGAGTCCAAATCTCTCGCTTCCTCGGCTGTACTGATGTCTAGGTCGTTGCCGGTCTGTTGATGTATGTTTAAGGATGATGTCGGGGAAAGTACTGATCAGCAGATACATGTCAGAGGAACAAGCTTTCTGGCTACTGGAAGTACTCTGTGATCGTATACTACCAGGCTACTACAGGTAAGCCCTCCCCGTGAGGTCAGTCCTGACATCAGTCCATCAATGGAAGGAACGTTACTCGATCAACGAGTCTTTGAAGCTCTCGTTCAGCGCTGTTTGCCGATGATCAAAGACCACTTTACAGCTGTCGATGTCCAGCTTTCAGTCGCTTCGCTACCGTGAGTCCCCCCAGTCGATGAAAGCTGATGATAGGTGGTTCCTGAGTCTGTACATCAACTCGATGCCTCTGATTTTCGCTTTCCGAATTGTCGATTGTGTACTTGCGATGGGTGTCAAGGTATTGTTCCAGATCGGTCTAGGTGAGTTGGACAAGCTCCTTCGCAGTGCAGAACTCATCGGTGTAGCCGTACTAAAGATCAATGGGGAACAGCTACTGGAAGTCACCGACGATGGGATGTTTATAAACCTCATGCGAGGCTACTTTGCAACTATCGGCGAGTCTGCTCATCCCGACCACCCGGACCCTCGAGTCCGGGCCATCACCAATTTCCAAGAGCTCCTCGTAGTCGCTTTCCGAGAATTCAACGTCATCACCGACGATACGATCCAGAATGAGCGTAAACGACTACGAGCCATCATTGCCGACGAGATTGAAAAGTTCTCCAAAAGAGCCGCGGTCAGAAACTTGAAACACGTCGGTAAATTCAATAAAGACGCGCTTGGAGTTATATACGACCATTATTTCTCTGCAGTCTGTTCGCCTGAAGCCCAGGCTTCGGCCAATGCCAGTGGTCAGAATACGCCTGTTCCGGGACAACAATTTGATCAGCCGCGTATACAGGTCGATGCCCAGGGTCGGGTCGAGACTCGGATCGATCTGAGGACATTCAAGGTGTTTATCAGTGAGATTGCGACTTGGGCCAGGGAGGAGGTTGTCACGACGAATGCGTTTATGCAAAGGGTAGACAAGAAGATTGCGGATCACGAGTTACTGGATAGGTGAGTTTGAGTACGCATGATCAGATGAGATGCTAATTGGTCAAGGCTGTTCTACAGCTGGGACTCGCAGGCTGTTGGAACCTTGTCGCTGCAGGATGTAGTCGAGGGTCTCGATCGGGTGATGAGTGCCGGTCTGATGGAGTCGATCGAGTGGTTCTTTACTCTTGTGAGTTAATCTGTCCTTGAAATCCCGGAAAGATAGCTGATGGCCCAGCACGACAAGAACAACGACGGATACCTGACCAAAGACGAAGTCATCCAACTTTCAGAGTCACTCCTCGTATGTCCAACTAACTCACCACGAATCGTCTAACATACAGTTCATTTTCCGAAACGAACCTGGAGATGTCTACCTTGCGGCTGTATCCAAGTTCATCTTGAACGCGTACGAATTCGGTGATGCCACCGCTCCCGAATCGAGTCCCCCTGCAGTTCCCATTTCTGCCGATGGGGATTCAGCAACTACAGCTAGGGAACGATCAAATTCGGTCGCTACGCCACATAATACCCCTTACCTTAGTACGTATTCAGCAGTATGACATGGCCAAAAAGCTGATGGGTAGATCTGGCAACGTTCAGAATGGTCGTCCTAGCTGATGAGCTCCTTGAGGGCTTCTTTGATAAAGCCCTTGCTGCTTCTTTCCAACTGGAACGATCGGAGGTTGAAGATTATCATCAGGCAAACCAAAAGTCTGAAGGTATATTGGGTGGATTGATGAATCTTGTCGTCAATGATTCGTATGTCCCCAATGAGCTGGAGCTAGCGCTTACGGACAGAAACAAGACCCGATTTAATCGTCTTGCCGACGGGTTCGGATCAGCACTTGGTAAACATGCCGAATGGCGTAAACCCGCCCTATCAAAAATGACATCTACCGCCTCACAGCCCGCCGACTTGGGTACGCGTGAATCCCTCCTAACCCCAGGTCAGCAACAGCAACAACGTCAACGAAGTCAATCCTCCGTTTCCCAAATGTCGACTCAGTCCTCCTCATCGGGCCTTACACAAACACCCGAAGCGAGATCCCTAGCAGAGGTCGAATCGAGATATAGGGAAGAATCACAAATGGTCCGAGCTGCCCAGGAGGCTGTCATGCAAAGACCTAATTTCGCCATTGATGCTATTGGGGATAGTGATGGTGAAGATGAGGATGATGAGGATGATGGTGGGGATGATAGTGGTGTGATGG
>Ga0308160_10008106_pt1 | contig 10280 bp, 8 predicted proteins | sample PhyFR1_FD_201036 | JGI IMG/M metagenome (GOLD analysis project Ga0308160, IMG submission 201036) | Phyllosphere microbial communities from UC Gill Tract Community Farm, Albany, California, United States - DLSLF.R1 | ecosystem: Host-associated > Plants > Phyllosphere > Unclassified | place: USA...
ATATAGAACTTGCCCGAAGTTTTAAATCTAAAGAGTCTAAATCTAAAGCTTTACTCTGTGTTGAACCGCTGGCGTTGAAAGAAAAAATGAACTCAGCCCGTGTTTTAACAATCAAACGGTTTTGCAAAATCAATTTTAAGGTACCTTCGATCTTAAACCGTCAATGCGCGCGTCCTCTGTAAGCCATTTCTTACCGTGACGGCTCAGCGCCCGGCGATCGAACGTCCAGTAAACAGGCACGAATATCCAAAGGATTTCAAGGTGTGGCCCGTCGGCAACCGAACGAATCTCTGCAGCTTAGTCCGCTAAGTGGCGGGGTAAGCAAGGAAGGCCAAGGCAACCACCAGAAAGACGAAAGATATATCCCGCTGCCATACCATTCACGATACAAGTTCGAGACATACCCCGAGTTTAAGAACCCACCACTATGAATCTTACCGAATTAAAGAATACGCCGGTTTCTGAGCTGATTACTCTCGGCGAAAATATGGGGCTGGAAAACCTTGCCCGCATGCGCAAGCAGGACATTATCTTCTCTATCCTTAAGCAGCATGCGAAAAGTGGAGAAGATATCTTCGGCGATGGCGTGTTGGAGATATTGCAGGATGGATTTGGTTTCCTCCGCTCTGGAGACAGCTCCTACCTTGCAGGCCCCGACGACATCTACGTATCCCCCAGCCAAATCCGCCGTTTTAACCTCCGTACAGGTGACTCCGTTTCCGGTAAGATTCGTCCGCCAAAAGAAGGCGAGCGCTACTTTGCCCTGTTGAAAGTTAACGAAGTTAACTACGACAAACCGGAAAACGCCCGCAGCAAGATCCTGTTCGAGAACTTAACCCCACTGCATGCCAACTCCCGTCTGCGGATGGAACGCGGTAACGGTTCAACCGAAGACCTGACGGCTCGCGTGCTGGATCTGGCCTCGCCGATTGGCCGTGGTCAGCGTGGTCTGATTGTTGCTCCGCCGAAAGCCGGTAAAACCATGCTGCTGCAGAACATTGCACAAAGCATCGCTTACAACCATCCAGACTGTGTGTTGATGGTTCTGCTGATTGACGAACGTCCGGAAGAAGTTACCGAGATGCAGCGTCTGGTGAAGGGCGAAGTTATCGCTTCTACCTTTGACGAGCCGGCTTCCCGCCACGTCCAGGTTGCAGAAATGGTGATCGAGAAGGCCAAGCGCCTGGTTGAGCACAAGAAAGACGTTATCATCCTGCTCGACTCCATCACCCGCCTGGCGCGTGCATACAACACCGTGGTACCGGCTTCCGGTAAAGTGTTGACCGGTGGTGTGGATGCCAATGCCCTGCATCGTCCCAAGCGTTTCTTCGGTGCGGCACGTAACGTTGAGGAGGGCGGCAGCCTGACCATCATCGCTACCGCGCTGGTCGACACCGGGTCGAAAATGGACGAGGTTATCTACGAAGAGTTTAAAGGCACCGGCAACATGGAATTGCATCTGGCGCGTAAAATCGCCGAGAAGCGCGTATTCCCTGCGATTGACTACAACCGCTCCGGTACCCGTAAAGAAGAATTACTCACCACGTCTGAAGAACTGCAGAAAATGTGGATCCTGCGTAAAATTATTCACCCAATGGGCGAAATTGACGCAATGGAATTCCTCATTAACAAGTTGGCCATGACCAAAACCAACGATGAATTCTTCGATATGATGAAGCGCTCATAAATGACGATGCGCTCATAATTGAGTAAAAAATTCAGAGAACGCCACGCCTAGTCGTGGCGTTTTTTGCTTTTGGCAGATACGATAAGTAACAGAAATGGAAACGTAAGTTATTTTCATGGCTTACTGAGAATTCATCTTATTTGCGGTCGGCGTTTCGTCGTTCGCACATTGTTACTGTTTAAACGGCAGACAGAAGCGTTGGAATAAGAATGAATGGCTGTTGTCATAGGAAATGACTGAAAGGTAGCGGGACCTCATGGCGCGACCTGTCGCCCGTGTTAAGCTGCCTTATCTTCTACAGAGATCTTGTTAACTGTGAACTTACTCACTATGAGTACTGAAATTCTATTTGTTTTCCTGTTTTCCTTGGCTTTTCTCTTTGTTGCTCGCAAAGCAGCAAAACGTATTGGACTGGTTGATAAACCTAATTACCGCAAACGTCATCAGGGGTTGATCCCGCTTGTCGGAGGTATTTCTGTTTACGCCGGGCTGTGCTTTGCTTTCTTGATCTCTGACCAAACGATTGCGCACGGAAAACTCTACCTCGCCTGTGCGGGGTTATTAGTGTTTGTTGGTGCTCTCGACGATCGTTTCGATATCAGCGTTAAAATTCGTGCGCTGGTCCAGGCATTGGTCGGCATTGCGATGATGGTGTTTGCCGGGCTCTACCTGCGCAGTTTTGGTCATGTGCTTGGCGACTGGGAAATGCAACTGGGGCCGTTCGGCTATCTGGTCACGCTGTTTGCCGTTTGGGCGGCTATCAACGCCTTTAACATGGTAGACGGCATTGATGGCCTGCTGGGCGGGCTTTCGTGCGTTTCTTTCGGTGCGCTGGGCGTGCTGTTGTACCTGAGCGGCCACTCCGATTTGGCCTTCTGGTGCTTCGCGATGATTGCCGCTATCGTTCCTTATATCCTGCTTAACCTCGGCATTCTTGGCCGACGTTACAAGGTGTTTATGGGGGATGCCGGCAGTACGCTGATCGGTTTCACCGCAATTTGGCTGCTGCTGCAAAGTTCACAGGGTAAAGCCCATTCCATCAATCCTGTTACCGCCCTGTGGATTATCGCTATTCCATTGATGGACATGATTGCGATCATGTATCGGCGCTTACGCAAAGGGATGAGCCCCTTCTCCCCAGACCGTCAACACATTCACCATCTGATTATGCGCGCTGGCTTTACGCCACGGCAGGCCTTCGTGCTGATTACCCTGGCGGCAGCGCTGTTGGCGGCCATCGGCGTGATCGGCGAACGTCTTACTTTTATCCCTGAATGGGTAATGTTGGCATTATTTTTGCTTGCCTTCTTCTTGTACGGTTACTGCATTAAGCGCGCCTGGCGTGTTGCACGTTACATTAAGCGTATCAAACGGCGCCTGCGCCGTTCGAACGACAATAAGCAAGAATCCTAACCAGAGGCTTTTGGGCAGTGATGAATCCAGAAACAACGTCTGACAAGACTATCCCGGCAGTGGATAACGAACTCGATATTCGCGGCCTGTGCTGTACCCTGTGGCGCGGTAAGTCATGGATTATCGGTATTGCGGTACTGTTCGCCGTAGTGGCGCTGGTGGTGTCCTACCTGGTGAAACAGGAGTGGAGCGCGGCGGCGATTACCGATCGGCCAACGGTGAATGCGTTGGGGGGGTATTATTCCCAGCAACAGTTCCTGCGTAATCTGGATGTGCGCACTCTGCCGGCGGCGGCTACCGAGCAACCGGGCATCGCTGACGAAGCCTATAATGAATTTATTATGCAGCTGGCGGCTTACGATACGCGCCGAGATTTCTGGCTGCAGAGCGATTATTACAAACAGCGCCAGGAAGGCGACGCGGGCGCCGATGCGGCCTTGCTCGACGAGCTGATTAACAATATCCAGTTTACGCCGCGTGACGACAAAAAAGTGCCGAACGACGGTGTGAAACTGACGGCGGAAACGGCGGTAGATGCCAATCGCCTGCTGCGTCAGTACGTAGCGTTTGCCAGCCACCGCGCGGCTCAGCATTTAAACGAAGAGATCCAGGGTGCCTGGGCGGCTCGTACCACGTCGATGAAAGCGCAGGTTAAGCGCCAGGAAGCGGTGGCAGAGGCCGTGTACAAGCGTGAGCTGAACACCATCCAACAGGCGTTAAAAATTGCCGAGACGCAGGGCATTAGCCGGACTCAGACCGATACCCCGGCAGAACAGCTGCCAGACTCCGATTTGTTCCTGCTGGGCAAGCCTATGCTGCAGGCGCGTCTGGAAGGATTACAGGCTTCGGGCCCAACCTTTGATTTGGACTACGACCAAAATCGCGCGATGCTGGCGACCCTGAACGTTGGCCCAACGCTGGACGAGAAATTTCAGACTTACCGCTATTTGCGGACCCCGGAAGAGCCGGTAAAACGTGACAGCCCACGTCGTGTATTCTGGTTGATCATGTGGGGCGCGATGGGCGCTTTGGTTGGCGCAGGTGTTGCCCTGGTGCGTCGGCCGCGTAAATAAAAATAATATAATAATTCGCTGATGGGCGTGAGAGCGCCCAATTCGCAGGTTCGCCTGCGGTTAACCGACCAAAAGAGATTCGCTGTGAAAGTGTTGACTGTTTTCGGCACCAGACCTGAAGCCATCAAAATGGCACCGCTGGTACATGCCCTGGCTCAGGATGAAGCCTTTGAATCAAGAGTCTGCGTGACGGCACAGCATCGTGAGATGTTGGATCAGGTATTGCGGTTATTTGAGATAGTGCCTGATTACGATCTGAACATCATGAAACCCGGCCAGGGATTAAGTGAGATCACCTGCCGCATCCTTGAAGGCCTGAAAGGCGTTCTTGAGGAATTCAAACCGGATGTGGTGTTGGTTCATGGCGATACCACCACCACGCTGGCCACCAGCCTGGCGGCATTTTATCAGCGTATCCCGGTAGGGCATGTAGAGGCGGGCCTGCGTACCGGCGACCTTTACTCCCCGTGGCCGGAAGAGGCTAACCGCAAGCTGACCGGCCATCTGGCGATGTACCATTTTGCCCCGACGGAAAACTCGCGACAGAACCTGTTGCGCGAACTGTTACCGGACGATCATATCTTCGTCACAGGCAACACGGTAATCGACGCGTTGTTCTGGGTACGCGATCGGGTGATGGGGGATGCGGCCTTGCATGACAGCCTGGCTCAACGCTACCCGTTCCTGGATGCCGACAACAAAAAGTTGATTCTGGTAACTGGGCATCGCCGCGAAAGCTTTGGCGGTGGGTTCGAGCGAATTTGCAGCGCGCTGGCAGAAATTGCCCGTACTCATCCTGAAGTGCAGGTGGTGTATCCGGTGCATCTCAACCCCAACGTCAGCGAGCCGGTCAACCGCATTCTGAAAGGGATTGATAATATCATCCTGATAGATCCCCAGGATTATTTGCCCTTTGTCTATCTGATGGCCAAGTCATATATGATCCTGACCGACTCTGGCGGCATTCAGGAGGAGGCACCATCATTAGGTAAGCCGGTGCTGGTGATGCGTGACACCACCGAGCGGCCGGAGGCGGTAGATTCTGGCACGGTGCGGCTGGTGGGTACCGACGTAGCAAAAATTGTTGATGCGGTTAACCGGCTGCTGACGGACGAAAACGAATATCACGCCATGAGCCGGGCGCATAACCCTTACGGTGACGGGCATGCCTGCCAGCGTATTCTGGAAGCTTTGAAGAATCATCAGGTGACACTATGAGTTTTAACACTATTTCGGTTATCGGCCTGGGTTATATCGGTCTGCCAACGGCGGCGGCGTTTGCCTCCCGCAAGAAAAAAGTGGTGGGCGTAGATGTTAACCAACATGCGGTGGATACCATTAACCGTGGTGCGATCCATATCGTTGAACCCGACCTGGATAGAGTGGTGAAAGACGCGGTCGACGGCGGCTATCTGCAGGCGGTGACCAAACCTCTGGCAGCGGATGCTTTCCTGATTGCGGTACCGACGCCGTTTAAAGGCGACCATGAGCCGGATCTGGCGTATGTCGAGGCCGCCGCCAAATCTTTGGCGCCGGTGCTGAAAAAAGGCGATCTGGTGATCCTGGAGTCCACCTCGCCGGTGGGCGCGACCGAACAGATGGCGCAGTGGCTGACAGAAGCGCGTAGCGATCTCAGTTTCCCGCAGCAGGCCGGTGAGGCCGCTGATGTGAACATTGCCTACTGTCCGGAGCGCGTGCTGCCGGGGCAGGTGATGGTTGAGCTGATTCAAAACGATCGGGTGATTGGCGGTATGACGCCAAAATGCTCGGAGCGCGCCAGCGAGCTGTACAAGATTTTCCTCGAGGGCGAGTGTGTGATTACCAATTCACGCACCGCTGAGATGTGCAAGCTGACCGAAAATAGCTTCCGCGATGTGAATATCGCCTTTGCCAATGAGCTGTCGTTGATTTGTGCCGATCAGGGCATCAATGTCTGGGAGCTTATCCGCCTGGCGAATCGCCATCCGCGGGTCAATATTTTGCAGCCTGGTCCCGGCGTCGGCGGCCACTGTATTGCGGTCGATCCTTGGTTTATTGTCTCGCAAAATCCGCAGCAGGCGCGTTTGATTCATACCGCGCGCCTGGTGAATGACGGAAAACCGCTGTGGGTGGTTGATCGTGTGAAAGCCGCAGTGGCTGACTGTCTGGCAGCAACCGATAAGCGTGCGTCGGAAGTGAAAATTGCCTGCTTCGGCCTGGCATTCAAGCCGAATATCGACGACCTGCGCGAAAGCCCGGCGGTGGAAGTGGCGCATTTAATTGCTGATTGGCACGTGGGTGAAACCCTGGTGGTGGAGCCGAACGTTGAGCAACTGCCGAAATCGCTGGCGGGCCATGTGACGCTGAAAGCGATGGCCGACGCGTTGCAGCAGGCGGACGTGATCGTGATGTTGGTCGATCATAAGCAATTCAAGGCAATCAGGCCGGAAGAGATCACGCAATCCTGGGTAGTAGATACCAAAGGGGTATGGCGTTGAAACGTATTTTAGTCACTGGGGGCGCCGGTTTTATCGGTTCCGCGGTCGTCAGGCATATTATTGAAGCCACGCGGGACAGCGTGGTGGTGGTGGATAAGCTGACTTACGCCGGCAACCTGGAATCGCTTGCGGTGATTGCTGATAGCGAACGCTATTCGTTCGAGCAGGTGGATATCTGCGATCGCGCGGCATTGGATCGGGTGTTTGCCCAATATCAGCCGGATGTGGTCATGCACCTGGCGGCGGAAAGCCATGTCGATCGTTCGATTGATGGCCCGGCGGCCTTTATCGAGACTAACGTGGTGGGGACCTATACCCTGCTGGAGGCGGCCCGTCATTATTGGCATCCGCTGGAGGCGGAGAAGAAGCAGAGCTTCCGTTTCCACCATATCTCCACCGACGAAGTGTATGGCGACTTGCACGGTACGGATGACTTGTTCACCGAAACCACGCCTTACTCGCCAAGCAGCCCGTATTCGGCCTCCAAGGCGTCCAGCGACCATCTGGTCCGCGCCTGGCTGCGGACCTATGGCTTGCCGACGTTGGTCACCAACTGTTCCAACAACTACGGCCCGTACCACTTCCCGGAAAAACTTATCCCGCTGGTGATCCTCAATGCCGTTGCCGGCAAACCGTTGCCGGTGTATGGCAACGGTGCGCAGGTGCGTGACTGGCTGTATGTCGAAGACCATGCGCGCGCGTTGTATCAGGTCGTTACCGAAGGTGTGGTAGGGGAAACCTACAATATCGGTGGTCACAACGAGCGCAAGAATATTGAAGTAGTGCATACCATTTGCGATCTGCTGGAAGAACTGGCGCCGAACAAACCGCAGGGCGTGGCGCAATACCGCGATCTGATCACTTACGTCAAGGATCGCCCGGGCCATGATATGCGCTATGCGATCGACGCCGGGAAAATTGACCGGGAGCTGGGCTGGCACCCGCAAGAAACCTTTGAAAGCGGCATTCGCAAAACGGTTTCCTGGTACCTGAACAATGAAACCTGGTGGCGTCGCGTTCAGGATGGTTCCTATGCGGGTGAGCGTTTAGGTTTATCCGACTAAGTTTACCCGGGCTGCCTGAGTGGTGGCCCAGTGGATTCTGGAGTGAGTATGAAAGGTATTATTCTGGCGGGTGGATCCGGTACACGTTTGCATCCAATTACTCGCGGCGTATCCAAGCAGTTGCTCCCGATCTACGACAAGCCGATGATTTACTATCCGCTGTCGGTGCTGATGTTAGCCGGGATCCGCGACATTCTGATTATTTCCACACCGGAAGACCTCCCTTCATTCAGACGTCTGTTGGGTAACGGCGAAGAGTTTGGCATTAATCTCAGCTATGCCGAACAACCCAGCCCCGATGGTCTGGCTCAGGCGTTTCTGATCGGTGAAGAGTTCCTGGCCGGCGAGCCGAGCTGTCTGGTGTTAGGCGACAATATCTATTTTGGTCAAGGGTTTAGCCCGAAACTAAAAACGGTCGCTGCACGTACCCAGGGCGCTACCGTGTTCGGCTACCAGGTGATGGATCCCGAACGTTTTGGGGTGGTGGAGTTTGACGATAACTTCCGCGCTTTATCGATCGAAGAAAAACCTGTCGAGCCCAAGTCCAACTGGGCGGTGACCGGCCTGTACTTCTACGACAGTCAGGTGGTGGAGTTTGCCAAACAGGTCAAGCCTTCCTCCCGTGGCGAGCTGGAAATTACCAGCATTAACCAGATGTATCTGGAACGTGGCGAACTGACCGTTGAACTGCTGGGCCGCGGTTTCGCCTGGCTGGATACCGGTACTCATGACAGCCTGCTGGAAGCCAGCAGCTTCGTGCAGACGGTGGAAAAACGCCAGGGCTTTAAAATTGCCTGCCTGGAAGAGATCGCCTGGCGCAACGGTTGGCTGGATGATGACGGTGTGAAGCGTGCCGCACAGGCGCTGGTCAAAACCGGCTACGGCAAGTATCTGCTGGATTTATTGCATGCGCGTCCACGCCAATATTGAGCCCTTAGCCTGGGAAAGCGAATTTTTCGCTCTTGGCAGCGCCAGGCTCAACTTTTCCACCACGGCCCCGGCGTTGACCGAGGCCGGTCTGGCAGCCTACGCCTTGGTGCAAGCTAAAATCCCGGCGCACCATACCGCCTGGGCGGACGCATTGTCGGGTCTGGGTTTCCAACTGGTTGAGGCTGAGGTCGATCTGTTGCTGAATATCGGCACGGAATGTGCATCGTCGCAGAGTGCGCTACCGCCAGCGATTCGCCTGGCAGTGCCGGAGGATATTCCAGTATTGCGTGCGGCAGCGGCCAATGTGTTCACCGCCAGCCGTTTTCGGGCCCCTTGGTACGACGTTCAGGATAGCGGGCGTTTCTATGCCGCCTGGATCGAAAAAGCGGTACTGGGAACCTTCGATCACCAATGCCTGTTGGCACTGGACGAAGCCGGTCAGCCGGAGGGCTTTGTCAGCCTGCGTGATATCGGCGGCCAAGAGGTTAGAATCGGCCTGCTGGCAGCTTTCCCCGGCGCGTCAGGTAAAGGTATTGGTGCGCGATTAATGGCGGCGGCCATTGCAGAGTGTCGGAAAGACTCGCGGATGCGTCTGCGGGTGGCGACACAGCTCGGCAATATCGCCGCATTACGGCTCTATCAACGACAGGGTGCTGTTATTGAAAGCACCTCGTATTGGTTATACAGAGGAAAACATGATCCCATTTAACGCTCCGCCGGTTGTTGGCACTGAACTTGACTATATGCAGGCTGCGATGGACAGCGGCAAGCTGTGCGGAGATGGTGGTTTTACTCGCCGTTGCCAACAGTGGATGGAACAGCGTTTTGGCAGCCCGAAGGTGCTGTTGACGCCGTCCTGTACCGCGTCGCTGGAGATGGCGGCTATCCTGCTGGATATTCAGCCGGGTGATGAAGTGATCATGCCGAGCTTCACCTTTGTTTCAACCGCCAATGCCTTCGTGCTGCGCGGGGCCACCGTGGTGTTTGTCGATCTGCGTCCGGATACCATGAACATCGATGAGACTAAAATCGAAGCGGCTATCACCGATAAGACACGCGCTATCGTGCCGGTGCATTACGCCGGGGTGGCCTGCGAGATGGACACCATCATGGCGCTGGCGAAAAAATATAACCTGCGGGTGGTAGAAGACGCCGCGCAGGGTGTGATGTCCACTTACAAGGGCAAAGCGCTCGGTACCATTGGTCATATTGGCTGTTTTAGCTTCCACGAAACCAAAAACTACACTGCCGGCGGTGAGGGCGGCGCAACGCTGATCAACGATCCGGCGCTGATCGACCGGGCAGAAGTCATTCGTGAGAAAGGCACCAACCGCAGCCAGTTCTTCCGTGGGCAGGTGGACAAGTATACCTGGCGCGATATCGGTTCCAGCTATCTGATGTCAGATTTGCAGGCTGCCTATCTCTGGGGCCAGCTCGAAGCGGCTGACCGCATCAACCAGCGTCGTCTGGCACTGTGGCAGACCTATTATGACAGCCTGCTGCCGTTGGCAAAGGCCGGCCGTATTGTGCTGCCGACCATCCCGGCGGACTGCGTGCATAATGCGCACATGTTCTATATCAAACTGCGTGATATTGAAGATCGCACGGCCTTTATCGATTATCTGAAAGAAGCGGA
>Ga0308160_10008107_pt1 | contig 10278 bp, 14 predicted proteins | sample PhyFR1_FD_201036 | JGI IMG/M metagenome (GOLD analysis project Ga0308160, IMG submission 201036) | Phyllosphere microbial communities from UC Gill Tract Community Farm, Albany, California, United States - DLSLF.R1 | ecosystem: Host-associated > Plants > Phyllosphere > Unclassified | place: USA...
AGAGTATCGGATGCCATCCTGAATTCGATTGCTGCCATCAACTGTACTGTCAGCGTCCGCGACTTTGATTAAAGATGAGATGGCGGGAAAAAGACACTTACACCTTGACCCCTAACTTCCGAGATGAGGTGCTTTGTCTTTGGGGATTCTGCCAATTTGTTCAAGGCGGTGTACAACTGAGCCGATCTAGCAGCGACATTGCCTTCGATATCCTCTGTTTGGAATACCTCCTGAGCGGCAATTCCCGCAGCGCAAGCAACGGCATTACCAGCGTATGTACCTCCGAAAGATCCCGGTTCGAGTTTATCACTCAGTTCCTTCCTTGTGACCAAACCAGAAAGAGGGAACCCATTGGCGAGTCCTTTAGCCATGATAAGCGCATCGGGTTTGAATCCTTCAGTGTGTTCGACTGAAAAGTATTTCCCGGTCCTCATGAATCCAGTTTGGACCTCGTCGACGATAAGCATGATACCGTGTTTATCGCATACTGTTCGCAAGTGTTTGAGGAAGGCGGGTGGGCATGGTACGTATCCACCTTCTCCTTGGACTGGTTCGATGATGATTGCTGCGACCTCGTTAGGGTTGACTTGTTGTTTCAAAGTCATGTCGAGTTGGAACGAAGCGAGTCGGACAATCTCCTCTTCGGAAGTACCTTGTTGAACACCGAGAGAATGCCAGTATGGGAAGGCAGTACAGTAGATCGAGCCCTGCTGATCAGCTATACACTCCTTATCTTCGACGTGATGACTCACGAGTAGGGGGCCAGTACCCTGAGTGTAGATAGTCTTGGACCTAGTCATAGCTCCCGATCCGTAGGTTCTTCCGTGATAAGCTCCCTGGAAAGTGATCAAGTTGGTCCTTCCAGTAGCCTTCCTAGCGAGCTTCATAGCAGCCTCAACAGCCTCTGAACCCGAGTTCCAGAAAAAGAACGAATCGAGCGAAGGGTGGGGCATGACGGGGAGGAGTCGATCGATGAGTTGGAGGTATGGTGCGTGGAATCCGAGCGAGCATTGGAGGTGGACGAGCTGAGAGACTTGAGCAGCGGCAGCTTGAGATACGGCTGGGTGACAGCTGAAAAGTTAGCCTTATCTCTAACGAGTTTCGGAAAAGAAAGTTGACTCACTGTCCGAGGTTGGTGACCCCGATACCAGCAGTGAAATCAAGGATCTTGTCACCGTCAGAAGTGTACAGATCCAAACCAGATCCTTTAACAATGACATGATCCTTCAATCGACCGAGACCGTTGGTAACGTGTTCTCGTCCGAATTCAGCCCATTGGGCAGTAGTCCTAACAGGTACGGGCATCTCGTCGGCAGTGTTTGTGGATTCTTGGAAGGCGGGTTGAGCAAGTGATCGAGCAGTGGTAGTGGTGATGGATCGACCAAGACTGGCTCGTGGGAGGTGAAAGTGGCGAAGAGGAAGTCGTAGTAAAGACATATTGAAGAAGGTGATTAAAAGTGATAGGGGCGTGGTATATATATGTGTGCGAAGGTGGGAAGAAGCAAGCAAGCGAGGCGAGTCGGGTCGGGTCCTTTATCTGACCTTTGAGATAGTAAAAGGTCAAATGAGAAGAATGAGTCGCTTCTGATGTGTATGGGTGTATCTCTCTTCTATATAAGCTATAAGCGATATCTGACCTTTTCAGATTGATATTTGACCTTTTCATGATTCTCCTATCTCTCTCCACTCTCCACTTGTTCACTCTAAGCGAGGTGTCTAGACCCCCGGGGCCAGTGTGCCTGGATTAAGCGTCGCCTAGGGGAACTGTACTCCGATTTATATCCGCATTTCCGTCTGGCTATCTTGACAGTCGTAGCATTTCAGTTCAAGAGTGGAACTATCAATTCGTTCTCCAAGTCGTCCGTGGTTCACATAATTCAGTCTCTTCCAAACGACCTGACTGGACCGCCGCGCCTTGCAGACGTTTCTACCCCCGCGCCTAGTACCCATACTCGCCCAACCCTCCCCCACCGACCAATACCGCAAAGTGATGGCGCAAGTGCATATAATCCAGAACCTCGCCCCAACTATGCCAGAGGATTAACGAAAAATGCCAGAGAGTAGGCTGAAGATATGAAATGATGGTCATTTTAGCCATCAGCCAAGGATCCGATGATACCCGAAATCTGGCATTCTCGGCCGGGTTCGGCCGGAATTGATTTACCGGTTGATGATGATGGATGACCCTCCACTTTAGCGACTCTGACTCTAGCAGATATATAGGACACTGGTCATTATTCAAGACTACCGCAACCCACCCGTCGCAACACACCATGATGATCACACGTACACCAAGATCCCTCGCCCGAGGGTCACTTCGTTCCCTGTCGACAGCTGCAACTCGTCCAACCTGCCTCGCTCTACCTCGTCTGGCTTACGTCGCCAGGTCAAAATCAACAATAGTCGAGAGATCACCATTACATTCCGTCCCTAGTAAAGCTGAAGCTGTTGGCAAACCAGCGGTCGATACCAAGAAGGGAAAGGTATGGGAGTCGGCATACGAAGCTGTACAGGATATCAAGTCTGGTTCGCTCGTCTTGAGTTCTGGTACGTCCACGGTGGTAGAGTAGACAACGCTGACGGACAGGTTTCGGATTATGTGGAACGGCCGAAACTATCATCCAAGCAATGAAAGACACACCTCATATCAATGATCTTACCGTTGTCTCGAATAACGCTGGAGACGGAGTCGTTGGTCTAGGTACGTCCCTCCTACCTATACCCAGCCATGCTGATAACCAGCACCGTTGATCAAATCAAAGCAGATCTCCAAGATGATCATGTCCTACGTCGGAACCAACAAACGACTCCAAGATGCCTACCTGGGTGGAGAAGTCGCCCTTGAACTCTCACCTCAGGGAACGATCGCCGAACGTCTGCGAGCAGGAGGAGCAGGTATGCCAGGAGTTTTCACACGTACAGGTGCCGGAACCCTTGTCGAGACTGGAGGTATTCCTCAGAAATACTCTCCAAAAGATTCGAATGGGAAACAGACGATTGAGATTGAAGGATTGAAGAAGATGGTCCAGGAGTTCGAGGGAAAGAGGTACTTGCTCGAACCGGCTATCAAGGGGGACGTCGCTATTGTAAGGGCTTGGAAAGTTGATAAAGCGGGAAATTGTGTTTTCAGGTATGTCCTTAGATGCTGGCAAGACTCATGCTGATGATATAGATACACGACTCGAGCTTTCGCTAGTCTATGTGCAAAAGCCGCAAAAGTTACCATCGTCGAGGTCAGTCCAAGTCCACCGATACGATGCAAAGGCAAATGGCTAACATTCAGGCGGAAAACATTGTGGAAATAGGCGAGATCAGCCCAATGGAAGTCGATCTTCCCGGAATCTACGTCGACCGAATCGTCCCAGCCACCGTCGATAAACAAATTGAATTCATGACTCTGGCCGAAGACAAGTCTTCTTCCTCGGAAGCACCCAAGGACGCCGCCAAGATCCGTCGTGAAAAGATCGCCAAGCGAGCATCGAGGGAATTGAAAGATGGTTATTATTGTAATCTTGGGGTTGGAATGCCTGTGCTCGCTGCCAATTATACCGAGCCAGGGGTCAATGTATGGCTACAATCGGAGAACGGCATTTTGGGAATGGGACCTTATCCTACAAAAGATCAGGTTGATGCGTGAGTCCAACTTTGGTTTGACAAAAGACATATAGACTGACTCCCAGGGACATTATCAACGCGGGTAAAGAAACCGTTACCCTAGTCCCCGGAGCATCCGTATTCGATTCATCCGAATCATTCGGAATGATCAGAGGAGGTCACGTCGACGTCTCCATCCTAGGTGCAATGGAAGTATCAGCTTCTGGCGACTTGGCAAATTTCATGATTCCCGGAAAACTAGTAAAGGGAATGGGAGGAGCAATGGACCTCGTTTCCAACCCCGACGAAACTCTGGTGATTGTCGTAACGGATCACGTGGATAAATATGGGAAACCCAAAGTCGTCGAGAAATGTTCTCTGCCGGCAACGGGGGTGAATGTGGTCGGGAAGATTATCACGGATTTATGTGTCTTTGAAGTGGATCGGGCTGGAGGTGGGGGGTTGACTTTGGTGGAGTTAGCAGAAGGGGTCACGTTGGAGGAGGTCAAGGAAAAGACTGGATGTGGGTTCAAGGTAGCGGAGAAGTTGGGCAAGTACTAGATATTAGTTGGGAGAGTAGAGAAATCGAACTTAGATACAAAACAGCATGGTCATTTGCATGAAGGAACGATATGGAATCTGTTCTCTGGAATGTTGCAGACTTGAGGATCACCCGCCTATCTAAAGAAACGCTCGGGAAGTCGACCGTCCGAAACGCAGCAGGGACATCATGTCCCTAATGAGACCCGACGGGGTAGACCCTGCTGCGATTGAGGTGAGCGTCACTTTGCTTCAATCACTCGTAAGGTGAGATAGCGACCACTCGGTCCTATTCCGAGAGCTGTCAAGTACAGATATATATGCATGATCTTCCTGTAACTGCTATCTTCTAATCGATTCCATCATCTCTCCAGGCCCAATCACAACTTGGCCCTATCCCCAACAGGTCCGGCGAAACTAGTCCTACCGGCAACAACCTCCGAAATCTTGTCCGTAGAATCAAGTACCCACTCTACACCTTTATCATCCGTCAACCACTCTTCTCCCTGCACCATTCCCTTCTCCCCTTCTCCACCACCCCCTTCCAACAAAGCCTTTTTCAATCCAAAGACATGCGAAGTCAACTGGGGTGCGACCCCTTGTTGAGCTCTCAAACACGCAATGGCGACTATAGAAGTCAAGACTCGTCCAATTTTGTGGTGACCTTCTGGGAGTGTCGCCAAGGGGTCGGATAGGAGGTGGGAGTAATGCGAATGAAGGATGTGGACGGGTAGGTCGGGGTGTGCTTCACCGAGCTTGGCTAGGAGTTTAACGTGGTGAGGAGAGTAGATCCCGTCCCATAGATCCCTGCCTTTGTGGGATATAGGTTCGAGTCGGGTTGGAGTCATTGATCGAAGTGATTCGGTACTGAGTTGCGATTTGACTTCTTCAGGTAATTGAGATCGTAGAGCAACAAGTGCGTTGATAGTTCGAGGGATCTAGTGATCAGCCAACCCCTACCGTATAGGCTATGAGAGCATTACATACACCAGAGAATGAAATACATTTCAGTCCAGTCTCTCGCATGATCTACTATTAGCGTCTAAGAGATCCTGAGCCGGGGTAACACTCACAGAAGCAGCTTCAACCCCACCGACACCTCTCGACTTGGCATATTCCCATAATCCACCCACACTCTCGGGACTATTCACAGTAACAAGAGCAGCAGTACTCAGAGTCAACCAAGTCTCGTGCCCAATCCCATATTTCTCGCCTCGTGAAGTGATCTTGTCGAATAATTGATTGAGAGCTGCTCGACCGGGTGAAGCGATGGGGGAAGGGAGGGAGTGGGGGGAGTTTATGAGTGCTTTGAGATGAGGAGATAACTTGAGTGATGATGCCATTGCTATCGATGCGAGTCCAGAATGATAGAGTACAGTCGAAGAGGGGTATTGATCAAAGTGGTCACCGGTGACATACCTCCACCTTTATATATAACCGGAAGATCCCGAGACTATCCGATCGGCCACGTGATGTAAGCGATAGTCGGGCTTGGCAATAGAAATCGCCTGGCATTTCTAGGAATTTCATATTTAGACTATCTGGCATCTTGGAACACCATCTGGCATCTTGAAATGATCATCTGGCATATCATTTTATCTGGCATCAACGATCGAAAATTGGCTACATTTTCCAACATCATCCCGGTCCCGTCCGACCGATTGTCGACGAGATGAAAAACCGTCTGCACCTCCTGCGTCAAGCTCGTAGACATCGGTTTGTATATGATGCAGACGACCTGCCCAAGAAGGGGATCTTGATCATCATTGCGTGCCAAGAAGCCAGTACTTCACGATGATGGTTCACACGCAGCGTTGTCACCGAGCTTGCGGACAGCCGGACATAGCTCAGTGATAGCACCTCGAAAAGTATGAGGCTCGCCAGTCATGCATAGTCAAGGGCCCTACATCTCGATACAGATCTTCCCGATGTGATTAGACGTCCCCATGTACTTGTACGCGTCCAATGCCTCTTCAAACTTGAACACCTTGTCGATTGCAGGATGCAGTCTTTTGCTGGTGACGAATAACACCAAATCCTCCAGCATGCTCTTTGGCCCAACGGTAATTCCTCGAACTACAGCCCCCTTTCCAAGCGCCATCATCGCGACATCAGGCATCTCGGCCTGTTGCGCGACAGAGAGGAATCCAATGACCGCGATCGTTCCGCCCATTGCTAAAGCCTCAAAGCTTTCGGCGATGAGACCAGAACCCCCATTCTCGATCACCAAATCTACTCCTTTCCCGTTGTTGAGCTTCACTGCTTCCTTGCCCCAGGCGGATGTCTTCTTGTAGTTGATTGTGAGGATATCATCGCCGTACATTTTTCGCACACGTTCGAGTTTGTCGTCAGAGGAAGATGTGACGATGATGGTGCATCCGGCTGCTTTGGCCAAAAGGAGCGTAGTCATCGAGACCCCGCCGGTACCTTGAATGATTAGCACGTCGGTCGAAAATCAGGCAGGAAGAATCTTACCTTGTACCAAGACGGTAGATCCAGGCTTGATCCGGTTTAGTCCAAACAAGGCATTCCACGAGGTTGTCCCAGTACAAACGAGAGCTGCCAATTCGGGATAGGTCAAATCGGTAGGCGGAACCTTGATGACGTAGGAAGACTGAACAACCGCAAACTGCCTCAAGAAACCGTCCACCGGTCCACCGTGCCCACCATTCCAATCCTTCTGCTGACCGTACAAGTTTGTACCATCGAACGTGACGACAACTTTATCACCGACTGCGAGATCGTCGACTTGAGGGCCAACTTTGGAGACGACAGCAGAACAGTCTGACACAGGTATGACATTTGGCGCGACTGGGAAGGGGTACTTGCCATTGGCGACTGCGAGATCGCGGTAGTTGAGTGAAACGGCCTTGATTTCGAGAAGGACTTCATGGGGACCTGCGACGGGGATGTCTTCGGTGAAACTCTTGACGTCGTCGAATGAATTGCGTGCGGTCACTCGGAATAGTTTGTATGTATTGGTCATATTGCCGGCGTAAGTTCGTAGTGGAATGATGGTCGGGGGGAAAGACTACATAAGGACATATATACGGTCCTAAACGGACCACCTCCACCTAAAGCTGACTGATGACTGACTGATTCATATTAGCGTCATCAACGAAGCGCCTCCACCTCTAGCTGATTAATGACTACCTTTTTTCTGCTACTAGTGGTAATGCGGCGTTGTGCCTCTTTACATGATTGCGGGGCGGATTGAGCTCGTGTCGCACGGGGCTTGAAGGATCTGGCAAGGTCCAATGCGACAAATGTAAACAGCTGCATTGCCATTACTTTGGGACGATGACAGTGCGCTGTACGCAGCGGGTAAGTTACGGCTTCAGCCGGAAACCCTTCTTCTCCTCTTTCCACGTCAAGAATGGTTCTCGATTGTATCTTGCATCAAGCCGTACAATACCCCATCATTAATTACAGATCGGAATTTCGTTCACGCCCGACCGATCGTCGACGATATAAAGACCAATCTATCGACCGCTTCTTCCACTCTCTGGACTACGGATTTACTAGCCGCTATGTTATCAGCTTACACCTTGGCCCTTGGCATGATAGGAAGACACAAACATTCATGACCCGCATTCTCATACACCCGGGCCAAAAAGACATTCTTGTTCCCAGGCAATCGGTCTAATTTCGTCAGTGGCAAGGGAGACGGAAAGAGACGGTAGGGTACTCACTCTGCAATTGGGCAATGTACTTGAGTGAGTGACCTGGAATCACTCTCGTATCGTGATCACCTGTCGTTACTAGTATTGCTGGATACTCAACATCGGACCGGATGTTATGGTACGGCGAAACCGAGTGGATTGTTGGTAGTTCCTCAGCGTTTTCTGGATCACCATATTCAGCCGTCCATAATCTGCCAAGTGTCTACATGTCAGCTCGTGTCCCTTCAAGGATGAATAGGACCTTGTTGACTCACAAACTTGTGGAACCTCGTCAAGTCCAGTACGCCGACATCGCACAAGACTGCGCCGTACAATTCCGGGTTCCGATTCGTACATGCCGCAACTAGAAGACCTCCATTCGAGATCCCATATATCGAAGTGAGCGCCGGAGTCGATAAACCGGAGGAATGCAGGTATCGAGCAGCGTACGCCATATCGTCAAACGAGATTGAGCGGTTGATACCGACCGCGACATCATGCCATGCTTTGCCATATTCGCCTCCTCCACGGATACAAGCTACGGCGACACTGGCCGTCAGCCTCACTTCCCCAGTAGCGACTTACATTCCTCGAAGATTGCGCATGAAAGAAGCGAAAAGGGGATTGTAATGTGGTGTCAGACAGACTCCTGATCCGCCATACGCGTGAAGTAATACCGGTTGAGGTCTGGTCGTGTCAAGGTCTCTGGCATGGCTGATGAACAGAGGAACTTTGACTCCATCATGAGAAGTATACAGGACCTCTCTACAAACAAGATCCTCATGGGGTGAATCACCGTGATCCAATCTCCCGATATGCACATCTACCCCATTCTCATCGTTGAACACTTTCCCGGAGAGGACATAGGGAGGGGCGACATAAGTATCGATTGCGAGATACAATTCGTCCGAATCCGATCTGCAAGACACAGCAGATACACTGGCATGCTTGGGTATGACGACCGTATCGGCATTACTCCTCTGTGCATCCAACTCTTCATGAGGCACGGGTACGTCGACCTGGTCCGAAGTGGCGTGGCCGCGAGTACCTTTGTAGTCCGTTTTCCCAATCGCTTTACCGGTCCTGGCGTCTGCAAAGACGATCTCAGCGCAAGCGTCACGGAGGTAGACTAGGGTGAGGATTTGGTCATTGACCAGATGGGCGGATTGGAGGATGAGACCGTCGTTGTGAGGTGGAACGACCTCTTGTAGAGATGATTCAGTTTCGGTATCCCAGGTATTCCCGTCAAGAGACAGGATCCGACCAGCTTCGAGCCCATCGGTCGTGGAGAAGAACAAATGATGATTGGAAGAAAGTGTGCCGATATCTCATATCAGCTTACTGCCATTGTGTATGGACCTACAGGTAGTCTGTCCAGTCCAGCCTCGTGTCAACCACTTCTTCCCCTTCTCGACAACTTTCTTCAGCCTCTCGCCCATATCGTCCCCATCGGCAGGTAATTTGATAACGAAAGTCTCGGTCTCGGGGTTCGTATTCCGGTAAATGTCCCACAGCATCCAAGATCTTCTGGTCGGATCTGTTTCCTGGGCAGATATCACATGAGGTCTTCCGACGATTTGAGAAGTCGCATCATCCCCTTCGCCGTGCCAGACGAGTATGTCCTGTGATTGGGGAGTATTGAGTCGATGGTAGAACATCCCAAAAGCTCCATCCATCGAGCTGTAGGCGGAACCGTTCGTCTCGCTGATGGTCGCTTTGTAGATGAATCCCTGTCATCAGTCTAGCTCACAATGAACGGATGGGCATACAGTATCATAAACCCAAGTAGCTCCAAATGTAAACTTGGCTCCCGTCAAATCATCCTCAACGGCCCCGCCAGTAGTAGTATCGATGGTCCTGATGTTCTGCCAATCACTCCCCGCCTTCTGGAGAATAGCAGTCCAATACCTCCCACTTGGTGACCAAGAATACATGTACAACGAAGTGTCTTCTTCTTGGTTCGGGTCAAACACCAATGTCGACCCTTTTGAAGAAGGGGGTTGTCCGAAATCTCGTTTGAGTTGCTTCGACTTGACGAGAACGTCTCGTGGAGAAGTACCGGGATTATACAGCCAATAGTAGTACCCATCACCCTGGAGCATAGGGCATGAAGTCCGTTCGTAGGCATAGGATTGTTCTACCGCAGCTTCAAGCTCTTTTCGCAGGGGATGGGAATGAAGCAGTGGTCGAGAGAGCTATCATCAGCCCTATCCTCTTGGCAGTGATGTTAGCATAAGTCACTTGATTCTGCTCACGGATATACTTCTGGGTCGAGTCATCTTCCAGAATTTCCAAAGATCGATACGGGTCTCGGATCTCACATCCATGGACCGTCTCGACCACACCACCAGCAGGTTGGACAGGATAAGTCCATTGCCTATCTCGCCATATCGGTCCGTGATGACTTTCTACCCCTTTACCGATGACGGTCCTCCCCGAAGGGATCCTCGACTGCTCAGTCGTCGAATGAGCCTGATTTTGC
>Ga0308160_10008108_pt1 | contig 10278 bp, 8 predicted proteins | sample PhyFR1_FD_201036 | JGI IMG/M metagenome (GOLD analysis project Ga0308160, IMG submission 201036) | Phyllosphere microbial communities from UC Gill Tract Community Farm, Albany, California, United States - DLSLF.R1 | ecosystem: Host-associated > Plants > Phyllosphere > Unclassified | place: USA...
AGGAAGAATTGATCGGCAAGAAGCCGCCGATGGCCTACTGGGCGCCGGAAGCGATGGCCGAATACGAGGACCGCTTCCAGGGCATCCTGTCGGGCAAGGTCACGCCGCAGTTCGAGACCGTGTTCCAGCGCCCGGATGAAGTGCGCGTGCCGGTGCTGGTGTTCGAGTCGCCGCTGGTCGATGTCGACGGGCGCCATACCGGCTGGATGAGTTCGGTGCTCGACATCACGGACCGAAAGCGCGTCGAAGAACTCAACCGCCAGCAGGAAGAAAAGCTGCAGGCCAGCGCGCGTCTGGCCACGATGGGCGAGCTGTCGTCGATGCTGGCGCACGAACTGAACCAGCCGCTGGCGGCCATCTCGAGCTACACGGTCGGCGCGCTGAACATGCTCGACCGCGCCGCCGGCACCGGCCAGGAAGTCAAGCCCGGCATGCTGCGCCACGCCCTGGAACAGGCGCGCCAGCAAGCCCAGCGCGCCGGGCACATCATCCGCAGCGTGCACGAGTTCGTCAAGAAACGGGAACCGCTGCGCCAGGAACTGACGATCCGCAGCGTGATTGCCAGCGTGCATGCGCTGATCGAATTGCAGGCGCGCCAGGCCGGCGTGGTGCTGCGCGTGCACTTGCCACCGGGCCTGCCGTCCGTGCTGGCCGACCGCGTCCTGCTCGAGCAGGTGCTGCTGAACCTCACGCGCAACGGCATCCAGGCCATGCAGGACACCGTACCGGACCAGCGCGTGCTGCGCATCGAGGCGGCGCACATCGACGACCAGGTGGCCGTCTCGGTGATCGACCGCGGCCACGGCATCTCGCCCGAAGTGGCCGAGCGGCTGTTTTCGCCGTTCTATTCGACCAAGGCCGAAGGCATGGGCATGGGGCTGTCGATCTGCCGCACGGCGATCGAGTTCCATGGCGGCACCCTGAGCCATGCGCCGTATCCGCCCGGGGGCACCGTATTCACGTTTTCGCTGCCGGCGCAGGCAGGGAGTCGGGCGGTCGGCTAGAATCGCGTGCGGCGCCCTGCCCGACTATTACGGAGACCCCCATGCTGCACATCGTCGACGACGAAGAAGTCATACGCGATTCGCTCGCCTGGCTGGCGCAATCGCGCGGCCTCAACGTGCGCAGCTATCCCGGCGGCCAGGAATTCCTCGACGTCATCAAGGATCTCGATGGCAGCGGCGACTGCGTCCTGCTCGACGTGCGCATGCCCGGCATGAACGGCATTGCCGTGTTCGACCAGTTGATCGGCCGCGGCCTGCTGCCGCGTCTGCCGGTGATTTTTCTGACTGGCCACGGCGAGGTGCCGATGGCGGTCGACTCCCTCAAGCGCGGCGCCTTTGATTTCTTCGAGAAGCCGTTCAACGACAATATCTTGATGGACCGCGTCGAAGAAGCGCTGGCCGCCTCGCGCAGGGCGGCCACGTCCGCTGCAGTGCAGGCGCGGCTGGCGACGCTCTCAACGCGCGAACGCGAAGTGCTCGACCTGATCCTGGCCGGCATGATGAACAAGGTCGTGGCCGACAAGCTCGGCATCAGCATGCGCACGGTCGAGGTGCACCGGGCCCATATCTTCGACAAGATGCAGGTCAAGACGGCGGTCGAACTGGCCGGCCTGCTCAAGTAACTACCGGCAGCGCGCTCGCGCTGCCTTCACACTGTCTTCATTTCCTGCGCGTACAGGATCTGAAGGGTGCGCAACAGCCTTGTAAAATAATGTCTGAACGCGCCGCGGCCAGGGCGCCGCGATGCACAGGCTTTTTCAGGAAACGCGCATGAACGAAAAGACAGTTGCAGACAAGATGTTTCTACGCACGGCGACATCGATGCTCGTGCTCAATGGCCAAGCCAATCCGACCATGACGGCGCAGATGCCGGCCGACATCATCAAACAAGGGGACGGGCCGTTCGACGTCATCCTGATGTTTTGCATGGGCCAGAACGACCTCGCGCATTACTTGCCGCTCGCCAAACAACAGCTGAGTGATACCGGTTCCCTCTGGATCGCTTACCTCAAGCAGACAGCGTCCAAGGCAACCGACATCAACCGTGATTCGATCAATGCGTATGCCAAAGAGCATGGCATCACCGGCGTGGCCATGATTTCCATCGATGGCGACTGGTCGGCGCTGCGCCTGAAACGCATTGCGATTTAGGTGGCAGCATGGGGCCAGGCGCCGTGGCGCGCCAGCGCCCACGCCACATGCTCGCGCACCAGCTCGGATGGATGATCAGCCCGCGCTTGCAGCGCCGCAACGATGGCCGCATTGCCAGGCACCTGCTCGGCCGCATTGCCCAGCCCCACCGCCAGATTGCGCAACCAGCGCTCATGCCCGATGCGGCGGATCGGACTGCCTTCCATGCGCCGGTTGAATTCGGCGTCGTCCCACGCGAACAGGCCGATCAGGTCGCCCTCGCCCAGGCCGTTGCGCTCATCGAAATCGGGCACCTGCGCCCGCTGCGCGAACTTGTTCCACGGGCATGCGACCTGACAATCGTCGCAGCCGTAGATGCGGTTGCCGATCAGCGGGCGCAGCTCTTCGGGAATGCTGCTTTTGAGCTCGATCGTCAGGTACGAGATGCAGCGCCGCGCGTCGAGCTTGCCCGGGCCCAGGATCGCGCCGGTCGGGCACATGTCGATGCAGGCGGTGCAGCCGCCGCAATGCTTGCCGGTGGGCGGGTCGACCGGCAGCGGCAGGTCGATCAGGATTTCGCCGATGAAGAAGGTCGAGCCGGCCGCGCGCGACAGCAGCAGCGTGTGCTTGCCGCGCCAGCCCAGGCCGGCTTTTTCGGCCAGCGGCAATTCCATCACGGGCGCCGAATCGGTGAACACGCGAAACCCGAACGGCCCGATCTCCTGCTGGATTTTCTCGGCCAGCGCCTGCAGCCGGTTGCGCAGCACCTTGTGATAGTCGCGGCCCCGCGCATACACCGACACGACGGCCGCGTTCGGGTCAGCCTGGCGCAGGCGCTCCCCGGCGCGCCAGTCGCCCTGGCGTTCGGTTGGCAGATAGTCCATCCGCACCACGATTGCGCGCACGGTGCCGGGGACGAGTTCGGCCGGCCGCGCACGCTTCATGCCGTGGGTTGCCATATAATCCATCTCGCCGTGGTAGCCCGCATCCAGCCAGGCTTGCAGGCCTGCTTCGAGGTGCCCCAGATCGACATCGGCAATGCGCACGTCGGCAAAGCCCAGCCCCGCGCCCCATCCCTTGATGGCGCGCGCTAGCTGGGGCAGGTCGACGGATAAGGTCGGGGAATCGGACATACCGGGGTGGGAACACCACAAGAAAAGAACGCAGCAGAATGCAGTACAACACGCTATTTTATGCCATGCAGCCCATCAAAGCGCACCAGCACCACTATTTGCCGGACGAGTCGGCCACCGATGCACTGGGCGGCGCGCTAGCCCGCGCACTGGCGCCGGGCCTCATCATCTACCTGCAAGGCGACCTTGGCGCCGGCAAGACCGCCCTCACCCGCGCCCTGCTGCGCGCGCTGGGTCACACGGGTACGGTCAAAAGCCCGACCTATACGTTGTCGGAGCCGTACAACGTGATGCTTGACGACAATCCGCTGAGCGTGATCCACTACGATCTGTATCGCATGTCGAGTCCGGAAGAATTTCTGGACGCTGGCTTTCGCGAAGATTTCGACGGCCACAATGTCTGCATCGTCGAGTGGCCTGAAAAAGGCGAGCCCGTGTTGCCGCCGCCGGACATCCGTTTACTGCTGAGCGTCAGTGGAAACGGCCGTGCTGTAGAATTGCAAGCGTTGTCTGAATTGGGCCTGCTATGCCTCGATCGTCTCGCTTTCCTCCCGCCGCACCAGTAACTACGCCCTCCACACGCCGCCGCGTCATGCTCAAGGCCGGCGGGACACTGCTGCTGTCCGTCGTCGCCCCCCTGCCCGCCAGCGCCAACCAGATCCTGGCAGTACGCGTCTGGCCCGCGCCCGAGTACACCCGCGTCACGCTCGAAAACGACACCGACCTCAAGACCGAGCATTTCCTGATTCCCGATCCGCCGCGCCTGGTCGTCGACATCGACGGCCTGGGCCTGAGCCCGACGCTCAAGAGCCTGGTGGCCAAGATCGAATCGAACGACCCGTACATCAAGCAGGTGCGCGTGGGCCAGAACCGGCCGAACGTCGTGCGCCTGGTATTCGACCTGAAAGCCGAGGTCAAACCGCAGGTGTTTACGCTCGCGCCCGTGGCCGGCTACCAGCACCGCCTGATTTTCGACCTGTACCCGGTCACGCCGGTGGACCCGATTGCGGCGATGATCGAAAGCGGCGAATGGAGCACCGGCACGACCAAGACCGTGGCGGCCGGCACGCCGGCGCTGGGCGACCCGGTATCCGGCCCGCCGGGCGCGACGATGCCCGCTACCGTGCTGCCGCCATCCGGTGCCGTCGGCACGGGCACTGCGGCGGCGGCAGGCGCCATCGTCGCCACCACGCCACCGGTGCAGATCCCGACGCCGCCGCCAGTGGCGCCGCGCACCCAGCCGAACGCCGCACCGGACGCCATTGCCCGGCTCGAGTCCGAGATCTCGGGCCTGCGCGGCACACCGCCGGCCCAGGCAGTGCAACCGACGCCCGGCAGGGCCGCTGCACGTCCGTCCCAGAAAGTGGCGCGCATGGTCACCATCGCGCTCGACCCGGGCCACGGCGGCGAAGACCCGGGCGCCATCGGCGCCAACGGCAGCCGCGAGAAGGACATCGTGCTCGAAGTGGCCAAGCGTCTCAAGACCAAGCTCGAACAATTGCCCAACACGCGCGTGATGCTCACCCGCGACGGCGACTTCTTCGTGCCGCTCAATACCCGCGTTGAAAAGGCGCGGAAGGTGCAGGCCGACCTGTTCGTGTCGATCCACGCCGACGCCTGGGTCTCGCCGACCGCGCGCGGCTCGTCGGTGTTCGTGCTGTCCGAAAAAGGCGCCAGTTCCAGCGCCGCGCGCTGGCTGGCCAACGACCAGAACCGGGCCGACCTCGTGGGCGGCGTGAATCTGGCCGGTGGCAGCACCGACCGGCAGCTTGCCAGCGTGCTGTTCGACCTGTCGACGACGGCGCAGATCAACGACAGCCTCAAGCTCGGCAAGGCCGTGCTGCGTGAAATCGGCGGTATCAACCGGCTCCACAAAGCATCGGTCGAGCAGGCCGGCTTTGCCGTGCTCAAGGCGCCGGACATCCCGTCGATCCTGGTCGAGACCGCCTTCATCTCGAACCCGCAGGAAGAAGCACGCCTGAACGACAACGGCTACCAGGACCAGCTGGCCAACGCCATCACCAACGGCATCCGCCGTTATTTCGCCGACAACCCGCCGATGGCCAAGAGCCGACAAACCTGACATGGACCACATCACTTTCGGGCAGCTGCCCGCAATCCGCATCACGGCGCCCGACGGCGCCACTGCCGTCATCACGCTGTACGGCGCGCACCTGGTCTCGTGGCATGGGGCCGATGGCGGCGAACGCATGTTCCTGAGCGCCCGTTCGGCGCTCGACGGTAGCCGAGCGATCCGTGGCGGCGTGCCGGTGATCTTTCCGCAGTTCGCCGAGCAGGGCGACGGCATGCGCCATGGCTTTGCGCGCGTATCCACCTGGCGCCTCGAAGACAGCGGCGTCGAGGATGGCGCGGCGTGGGCCGTGTTCGGCCTGAACGACACCGATCTGCCGCCGGCCATGGCAGGCGCGTGGCCGCACCGGTTCGCACTGCAGTTGCGCGTGACCGTGTGCGCCAATGAACTGAGCATGGCCTTCAATGTCCGTAACACGGGCGAGGCGGCGTTCCCGTTTGCAGCGGCGCTGCACAGCTACCACCTCGTGCCGCACCTGGCCGACGTGCGTATCGAGGGGCTCGAGGCGGGCACGCTGTCGATCGCCGACAAGCTCGACGTGGTGTACGAACAGGTTGACGACACCATCTTCCTGGGCACCTGGGCGCGCGTGCTGACGCTCGAGCAGGAAGGCTTTTCCGATGCGGTCGTGTGGAATCCGGGCGCAGCCGACACGGCGGCGCTGCCGGACATGGAAGATGAAGAGTATCAGCGTTTCGTCTGCATCGAACCGGCGCAGCTGACGCCGGTGCAGCTCGAACCTGGCGCGGCCTGGGAAGGCCGCTACCGGGTCAGCTGAGCAGTTACATCGACTCTTTGATCATCCGTCCATTGCTCGGCTGCACCGGCCGCGCATTGTACGGATACAGCCGCGAGAACAGCGCCATCTGTTGCGGTGAGGCCGTCATCGGCTGCTTCATCACGATCCACAGCACGTTCTCGGTACAGGGCGGCTCGCTGAGCGAACCCATGTACGTGAAGTAATCGCGCCGCGCCGGCAGGATCTCGTTCACGTTCAGCACGATCGACGGCGTCACGGTCGTCAGCTTTTCCAGCGGCAGGTTGTTCCACACGGTCTGGATCATCGGATTGGCATCGCCACGCTCGAGCTGCACCGCCAGCACGACGATCTTGTTGTCGTAGCTCTTGTGCACCATGTGCACCACCATCTCGGTGCCGCGGCCATTGACACGTTCTTCGCCCGGCCGGTGGAAGTGGAACTGCTGCAGCTCGTAGGTGGTGCCGCCCACGGTCAGGAAGTTCCCGCCCGCGACATTGACCTGCACCGTGTGGCCATTGTCGACCTCGTTGAATGAGCTCGGCTGATAGTCGAACGTGATCTGTTCGAGGTTGACCTTCATGCCATCGCGCAGGTCGATCGGCGACTGGCGATTGCCCGTATTGCAGGCCGCCCATGCCGTGTTGATCTTCGACCAGTTCTCGGGACCGAACTCGCCGTCATAACTCCAGTGCGTGCCGTTCTTCGGCTTGGCCGTTTCGACGGCCACGGCCGCCACCATCGCGGCTTCCTTCTTGCGGCGCGCGTCGGCCGCCTTGCGGGCGCGCGCCGCTTCTTCGGCGCGCAGGGCCTGCTTGGCACGCAGCTCGGCGAGCTTTTCGGCGATGCGCACCGACAGGTCGACCTCGGTATCCTCTTCGGATTTCGCGGGCGCAGCCGCAGCCGCAGCAGCGGGTGCAGCAGCCGGTTTGAGGTTCGGCCGGATCGACGCAATCGCAGGCTTGGCCGGCTCGGCCACAGGCTTGGCGGTCTTCGGTGTCGGTTCGTTCGCCTGCGCCAGGGCGGTGACCAGGCCCAGCGTACATAGTGCGATCAGGTTACGCATGTGATTTTCGGATAGTTTGATTCTCTCCATCCTTTATCGGACTCAGCGCCTGTAACTTGAGTGCGCACGGGCAACATGAAGACTTAATTCGTCGGATACACCGGTTTGCTGGCCGGCGCGACAACACCTCATGCCTTCCTTGCATCACCCGCCCCACGCGCTTTGCCCTCGATTACAATTGCCTGATACATATAAAGCGGCGCCGCCGCGACAGGGGGAGCAGATGCAGGCAGTGTCATCGACAACGAACACGATCCACGCAACCGTCGGCGCAGCGCTGTATGCGCTGCTGGCCATGACCAGCGCGCACGCCGCGCCGGCGAAGACCGAGCAGGAATTGCCGCCCAGGCTGACAGTGGCCGATGTCGTCAAGGCGTCCAAAGCGGCCGAATGGCGCGCGCTCGACCCTGTGAACACGATGTACATCGAGCTGCCAACGGGCCGCGTCGTCATCGAACTCGCGCCCCGCTTTGCGCCGAACACGGTCGCCAACATCCGCGCGCTGGTGCGCGAGCGCTACTTCGACGGCTTGTGGGTGATGCGCGCGCAGGATGGCTTCGTCGTGCAATGGGGCGATCCGGACGAAGAAAAACCGCGCCCGTTCAAGGCCGCCAAGACCGTGGCCGCCGAATTCACCGTGCCGTACACCAGGAACGACGCCTTCACGCGCCTGAAGGAACGCGATGTCTACGCGCCGCAGGTCGGCCACGTCGATGGTTTTCCCGTCGCGCGCAATCCGGCAACCAGGCAGACCTGGCTGCCGCATTGCTACGCGATGATCGGCGTGGCGCGCGACAACGGCGCCGACACCGGCAACGGCTCGCAGCTCTACACGGTGATCGGCCACGCGCCGCGCCACCTGGACCGTAACATCACGGTCGTGGGCCGCATCGTGGCCGGCATGCCGCTACTAACCGTCATGCCGCGCGGGACCGCCGCTGCGGGGTTCTACGAGAAGGCCGAGCAGCGCACGCCGATCGCCAGCGTGCGCATGGCAGCGGACGTGCCGCCCGCCGAGCGCAGCAAGCTCGAAGTCATGCGCTCGGACAGTGCTGCGTTCCAGGCCGTGATCGACGCCCAGCGCAATCGCGGCGGCCCGTGGAGCAAGGTGGCCGCTGGCGCGATCGACCTGTGCAACGTGCCGATTCCCGTGCGCGAGCAGCCTTGACGACACGGGGGCGGGGCAATTTGCAACCGGGGACGATCCGGGTCTTTTTCGACGGGCTATAATCTGCGGATGAACGCCCCTGCCCCGACCATCCGCCCCATCCAGCAGCTTCCCGACCAGCTCATCTCGCAGATCGCCGCCGGCGAAGTGGTCGAGCGGCCCTCGGCCGTCGTCAAGGAACTGCTGGAAAACGCGCTCGACGCCGGCTCGACGACGATCACCATCCGTCTGGAAGAAGGCGGCGTCAAGCGCATCGCCATCACCGACAACGGCCGCGGCATCGCGCCCGAACAGCTGCCCCTCGCACTGTCGCGCCACGCAACGTCCAAGATCGCCTCGCTGAGCGACCTGGAAAACGTCGGCACGCTGGGCTTTCGCGGCGAAGCGCTGGCCTCCATTGCGTCGGTCGCATCGGTGCGCGTGACCTCGCGCACGGCGGACGCCGCGCATGCGTTCGAGATCGTCGGCTCGCATGAAGGCGTGGTGGCACCGTCGTCGGGCGCCTGCGGGACCACGATCGACGTGCAGGACCTGTACTTCAATACGCCGGCGCGGCGCAAGTTCCTCAAGTCCGAGCAGACCGAATACGCGCACTGCGCCGAGGTCGTGCGCCGCATCGCGCTGTCGCGCCCCGACGTGGCCTTCAGCCTGTCGCACAATGGCCGCACGATCGACCACTGGAACATCAGCGAAGCGGCCAAGCGCAGCGCCCACATCCTGGGCAACGATTTTGCCGAGGCGCGCCTGGCACTCGACGAAGCGGCCGGCCCGCTGCACCTGCACGGCTACGTCGGCCTGCCGACGGCCTCCAAGGCGCGCGCCGACGGCCAGTTCTTTTACGTGAACGGGCGTTTTGTCCGCGACAAGGTGCTGGTGCACGCGGTCAAGGCGGCCTACCAGGACGTGCTGCACGGCGACCGCTTTCCGGCCTATGTGCTCTCGCTCGACCTCGACCCGGCACTGGTCGACGTCAACGTGCACCCGTCGAAGACCGAGGTGCGCTTTCGCGACAGCCGCGCCGTGCACCAGTTCGTGTTCCACGCGGTGCAGCGCACGCTGGCGCAGACATCGGCCACCGCGCACGGCAGCGTGCCGGGACCGATGACGGCGGCCGAGGTGCGCCCGAGCGGCACGCCACTCTGGCAGTTATCGCAGTCGCCATCGCAACCGCAGCAGCGCCCCCATGAGCAGACCTCGTTCGGCGCGCAGCTGACGCCGACTTTCTCACCGTCGCCGTACGCAGCGGGCAGCCGCTGGGACGATGCGGCCACCGGTGGTGGCGTGCCCCAACGCCTTGAAGCCTACGGCGCGCTGTTTGCATCCGATGCGGCCAGCACTGCCTCGAGTCCGGCGCCGGTGCCGGTGCCGATGACGGCAGCCGAAAAGCCGCTGTCGAACGACGACTTCCCGCTCGGCTTCGCGCTGGCCCAGCTGCACGGCATCTACATCCTGGCGCAGAACACGCGCGGCCTGGTGCTGGTCGACATGCACGCGGCGCACGAGCGCATCTTGTACGAGCAGATCAAGAACGCGCTGGACGCCCAGGCGCAGGGCCAGGAAATGCAGGTGCAGGCGCTCCTGATTCCGGTCACGTTCTACGCCGACGCGATGGAGGTCGCCACCGTGCACGAGCATGCCGACACGCTGGCAACGCTGGGCTTTGACATCGCGGCCCTGTCGCCGACCACGCTGGCGGTGCGCAGCGTGCCGACGCTGCTCAAGAACGCCGACGCGCAAACGCTGGCGCGCGACGTGCTGCGCGACGTGCGTGAATTCGGCGGCTCGCGCGTGCTGATCGAGCGGCGCAACGAGCTGCTGGGCACCCTGGCCTGCCACACGGCGGTGCGCGCCAACCGCATCCTGAGCCAGCCCGAAATGAACGCGCTGCTGCGCCAGATGGAAAGCACCGAGCGCGCCGACCAGTGCA
>Ga0308160_10008109_pt1 | contig 10278 bp, 10 predicted proteins | sample PhyFR1_FD_201036 | JGI IMG/M metagenome (GOLD analysis project Ga0308160, IMG submission 201036) | Phyllosphere microbial communities from UC Gill Tract Community Farm, Albany, California, United States - DLSLF.R1 | ecosystem: Host-associated > Plants > Phyllosphere > Unclassified | place: USA...
TGAGTGGGGAAAATTACCGGCATCAGCGGCAGATCCAACTGGTGTGCGATATGCAAGAAAATGGTGCCCAATGATACCGGGGTACCCCGACGCTCTTCCAACACCTTATCCAACCAGATGGCATCGGACAGGCGATAAACACCACCAACGCCGCCGAAACCCCAGATAGTGAAGAAAAGCTCAATAAGTGCGTCCAGTTGCTGCTCCTGATTGAGATCATCCGGCATCGCTGCGCGCGCTTCATCGACCAACTGCTGTAGCTTGCGCTCAACCTCGGCCACCGGAAAATCGCGCCGTATAGACTGTGACACGAGGATCACACCGGCACTCAGTGGCGAGGTGTTAAATTCAAAATCCGCAATACGGCTCATAGGTATCCCATCAGAAACGGTATTTTCGTCGTGGCAAGTTTAATTATCAGATACAAGCAACCCAACGCCAGAACGCACAGTTTCTGACTTTTGCTCTTCATATCCAAGGTGGCGTAGCCAAGCAGGATGGAGATAATAACGCCAAACAATTTCTCGGTCAGCCATGAGTCCATAGCCAGCAACGGATAAAACCCGAATATCACCACCAGCATGATGCCACTGGCAAACAGCAGTGTGTCATTAGGGTGCGGTGCAACCTGAACCCAACGCCAATTCATGATAGCCGATTTACGCCACTGCCAAAAGAAACGCAGCATAAACAAGGTGATACTAATGAAAACCGTTAGCAAATGACAACCTTTCAACACAGTGTATGCGGTCATGGTGCTTCCTTACATTGCCTTACGCTTCGTTATTATCAATTTTGGGTCACGGCGGATGGCCACTGGCCGAGGGTCACGCGCTCATTGTTGCCGTAATCACGGTAAGTGGCAACCGCCATAAATCCAGCGGCCAGCATTAGCGCGCGCACACTGCGACCCTGCTGCCAGCCGTGTTCCAGCAATAGCCAGCCCTGAGGTTGCAGATGCTGCGGTGCCTGGCGCACGATGGCGTCCAAATCCGCCAGCCCCTGTTGCGCCGCTACCAGCGCGCTGGCAGGTTCAAAACGTACATCGCCCTGCGTCAGGTGCGCGTCGTCAGCGTCGATATACGGCGGGTTGCTGGCGATTAATGCAAAATGCTGGGGGGCCAGTGAACTGAACCAGTTACCCTGTAAGAATTGCACATTGCTGATCGTCAGCTTCCGCGCATTATGCTGTGCCAGTGCCAGCGCGTCGGGCTGCACATCAACGCCAATGACCGTACAATCTGGCCGTTCGCTGGCCAGCGCTAGCGCGATGGCACCCGTGCCAGTGCCAAGATCGAGAATGTGGCATGACGCGATCGGTAGGCGTTCCAGCGCCAGTGCTACCAGGCATTCGCTATCCGGGCGCGGGATCAAGGTGGCAGGGGAAACCGACAGCGGTAGCGACCAGAATTCACGCTCACCGACCAGATAGGCTACTGGTTCACCCTGTTCACGACGTACCAGCAGCGCTTCCAGTTGCTGCTGCTGGTGCGGCGTCAGTCGCGTTTCATCGAACGCCAGCAGAAAGGTTCTGGCCCGGCCAGTAACAAACCCCAGCAAGATTTCCGCATCGCGTCTGGGGCTATCGCTGTGCGTTAACCGGGCAGCGGCGGCTTTCAGCCAGTGGTGATAATCCATCACTCCTGCTCAGCAGACAGCGCGGCAAGTTGGTCGGCCTGGTATTCCTGCACGATCGGTTGGATCAGCATGTCCAGCTTGCCTGCCATCACCTCGTCCAGACGATACAGTGTCAGATTGATGCGGTGATCGGTCACGCGCCCCTGCGGGAAGTTGTAGGTGCGGTTGCGGTCAGAACGATCACCGCTACCCAGCAGGTTGCGGCGGGTTGAGGCTTCTGCCTGTTGGCGTTTAGCCATTTCGGCAGCACGGATACGTGCGCCGAGCACCGACATCGCCTTGGCCTTATTCTTGTGCTGCGAACGCTCGTCTTGGCATTCCACGACAATGCCAGTCGGCAGGTGGGTGATGCGGATCGCCGAGTCGGTGGTATTAACATGCTGACCACCCGCGCCAGAAGAGCGGAAAGTGTCGATTTTCAGATCACTTTGAGTGATGTCCGGCATTTCAGCCTCTGGCACTTCCGGCATCACCGCCACAGTGCATGCGGAGGTGTGGATACGCCCCTGAGACTCGGTTTCCGGCACCCGCTGCACACGGTGACCACCCGATTCAAACTTCAATTGGCCATAGACACCCTCGCCAGAGACTTTGGCGATCACCTCTTTGTAGCCACCGTGTTCTCCCTCATTAGCGCTGATCATTTCTACACGCCAGCGGCGAGTTTCGGCATAGCGGCTATACATGCGGAACAAATCGCCGGCAAAGATCGCCGCCTCATCGCCGCCGGTACCAGCGCGCACTTCCAGGAAACAGCCGCCCTCATCGTCAGGATCTTTTGGCAACAGCAGCACTTGTAGCTGTTGTTCCAGTTCTTTGGTTGTCGCTTTGGCCTGCTTGAGTTCTTCTTGCGCCATTTCGCGCATTTCTGGATCGTCTTGCATCATTTCTGCCGTCGCCAAATCCCCCTGTATCTGACGCCATTTAAGGAAGCAGCGGCTGACATCAGTCAATTGTGCATATTCTCGCGACAGTGCACGAAACCGATCCTGCTCAGCAATAACGCCAGCATCGCCGAGCAACGCCTGCACTTCTTCATAGCGCTCTTGTAACGCTTCCAGTTTGGCAACAATAGAAGGCTTCATGCGTGGTATTAGACCCTGTTAATTAAGAAAACTAATGCTAATCCAGCCGGAGGCTGTTGCGTAATAATTGCAACCGCTCCACATCGCCATCGCTGGCAGCCTGCTGGAGGGATTTGGTGGGGGCATGGATAAGACGGTTGGTCAATCTATACGCCAACTCGTGGATAACCTGTTCAACATTGGCACCCTGTGCAATGGCGGCCAATGCTTTGGCTTCCATTCCCGCACGAATTTGCTCGGCCTGCGAGCGGTAATCACGAATGATTTCCACCGCCCCCTGCGAACGTAACCAAGCCATAAAATTGGTGCTTTCCTGCTCTATGATCACTTCTGCCTGCGCCGCTGCAGCCTTACGCTGCGCCAGGTTGTTATGGATGATGGCGTGCAGATCGTCCACACTGTACAAATAAGCATTAGCCAGTTTGCCGACCTCCGGCTCGATATCGCGTGGCACAGCGATATCCACCAGCAGCATAGGCTGGTAGCGGCGCGCTTTTAGCGCCCGTTCCACCATCCCTTTACCGATGATCGGCAACGGGCTGGCGGTAGAGCTGATGATAATATCTGCATCCGCCAGACGTTGGTCAATTTCCAGCAAGGTGATCACTTCCGCGCCGACTTCACCCGACAGCCTTTGAGCACGTTCGCGGGTACGGTTAGCAATGATCATATGCCGCACTTTGTGCTCGCGCAGATGTCGTGCGACCAACTCGATGGTTTCACCGGCACCAACCAGCAACACGTTCAGATCGGCCAGCGATTCGAAGATTTGACGTGCCAGTGTACAGGCAGCAAAGGCAACAGATACGGCGTTAACACCGATTTCGGTTTCGGTGCGCACGCGTTTGGCGACGGAGAAGGAAGTTTGGAACAGGCGATCCAGCTCACCGGAGAGCGACTGGCCACGCTGGGATTCAGCGAAGGCTCTTTTCACCTGCCCGAGGATCTGAGGCTCACCCAATACCAACGAATCCAGTCCGCTGGCCACGCGCATCAGGTGGCTGACCGCGTCGTTATCGTGATGCCAATAGAGGCTTTGTTGCACATCTTCGGGGCGAAGGTGATGATACTCACACAGCCAGGCAACCAGGTGTTCGTGGATATGTTCCAGTTGCTCTACGCTAATGTACAGCTCGGTGCGGTTGCAGGTAGACAACACCACACCGCCCTGCACCAACGGTTGTTGGAGCAAACTGGTCAGCACCTGATCGAGAGACTCTGGTGAGAAGGCCACCCTTTCACGCAGAGAAACCGGAGCGGTTTTATGATTAATACCTAACGCTAGCAGGGTCATTGCCTAGAGTAATACTTATCTTGATATGGTTTCTCGTTGCAGGGCATTCTACTTGATGCACGGGAGCAATAAAAGCCACAACCGAATCTTGCATTCAATCACTAACTGTGGGCCAAGAAAACCAATAAATTAATAAATTACATCCAGTTACCAATAAACTGCTTAATCGGCACGCGCCTCCGGGGCGTAAATGCAACCTACGCCAATCATACGTAGCGAAACTATTACAAGATTATGGACTAAAAGCACGCCCCCGGAGAACGGAGGCGACGAAAACCTTTCAACGAGCGTTAAAGAAGGCATCATGCGTTTCTAGGCAGGATGGGAAAGCGGTTAGCTTGTCTTTCTAAACCTCCCCAAACGGGTGATTTTATTGTAAACAGCCTTTGAGAAACTGATGGAAAAATCATCAACCGGCACAACAAAGCGTGCCAGCACAATGCTGAAGAATATAGACGCGGCCGATACGGCCAACATGCTAACCACTGAATCGTTAGCAAAGTCGCGTGTTAAATATATCGTCAATATAATGACTGGCATATGAATGATATAAATAGGGAAAGAAAGCTTACCTAAATAAACGAACCATTTCTTTTCCAGAATGTGGCTAATTACGCTGCTAATCAAGACGCCATAGACAATAAAAATGCCAGAAAGGAAGTTCAGGATCAAATATGAATGTTTTTTCAAAAACTTCGTTATCCACTCATAACTGCTGCTGTCATTGTGGATACCAGCAAAATAAAACCCTACAATAATCAGCAAAATGCCGAGAAAGTTATTTTTATAATTAATATTAAAGACTGAATAGATAAAGCCACAATAAAAGCACACCATACTCAATCCCATAGTGACATTGAATGGCAACAGAGCGAGCGATGCAATGAGAAACACTGCTAACGATAGTATTTTGTTTCTTTTTAATAAAATACAGGCCATATAAACATACAGCGAACCGATCAGTTCAATTTTCATGGTCCATAAGACCGGGTTGTAAGCTTGTCCATCCCATACAGGCACACCTAAGAAGGAGCCTATAGCACCGTAGAGAAATGCGCCGATCAGCGTCGGATTCGCAATGATGAAGCTATTCAGCCATTCAGATGCACCGGGCAAATTATAATTACTCCCGGAAATATAGAAGAGAATAACGAACATCAGCAAACACGAAAAAGTGGCTGGGATCGCCAGCCTAAAATAGCGCGTAAAGGATGTCAGATAATAATATCCATCCGTCTTTTTTTCTATCCCTCTAGATAACACGATACCACTCATCACGAAAAAGATGAAAACAGCAGAAGTTCCAGAGTATAAAAAGGCAAAAATTGAGTTATGGATATAATTTTGAACTGGAAACTTCGCAGGTATTTTACCCCCATCTATATTGTGTAAATAGATGAAGTAAACCAAAGATAAATGAGATAACACTACCACTAGGCTGGCAATCCCCCGGACAGAGTCGAGACATTTCAGTTTTGTTACCATACGAGGAGGTAATGTATTCATAAGAAAATCTCTGTAGGCTTATAAGATTAAAGAATAATAGCAGCATGTTACCATTTTGCAATCTAGCCACCCCAGCGTAATAATATTGTGGCTTTGTTGAATAAGTCAGGAAAAGGGTACCGTTCTGCCATGGCAAATGCTGTTATGCGAGGCGGCCCCCCCAGTAGCGTCATTCGGTGAAGTGCTTTTATCATCACCATCACTTCACCCACCTGGGCGTCATAGTCCCACATACTTAGGTAGTCACCAAAGAGCGTTTTAATCCAGAACATTGCCGTTGCCCAATTCAACGGCGTTACAAATCCACAGTGCAACGGGAGCGCTTATAAGAGCAGGCATGCTCACTGCCAAGGATTAAACCCGCTAAGCTCGCGTGATTAGGCCATGTTGGCATATCATTATTGACGCTACCTCTTTCCATCGTTAGCGTGGGTATCCATTTCGCTGCGCACGCCCAAAAGGACAACAGAAAGTCATGCCAATCTGCAAAGTTAGTTTGCTGCGTTTGATCCCGCTGGCCAGCCTGGTGCTGACCGCCTGTACCACGACCAAGCCGGCCACCAGCCTTAGCTCACCACAGTGGCACACCCACCAGCAGGCGGTGCAGCAGCTTAGCCAATACCAGACCCGTGGCTCCTTTGCCTATCTGTCCGACAAGAAAAAGGTTTACGCGCGTTTCTTCTGGCAACAATATTCCCCGGAGCATTATCGTTTACTGCTGACCAACCCACTGGGCAGTACCGAAGTGGATCTGAACGTGCGGCCAAACGTGGTGCAATTGACCGACCATCAGGGCAAGCGCTACGTCAGCGACAACGCCGAGGAGATGATCCACAGATTGAGCGGTATGGCGATCCCACTGAACAACCTGCGCCAATGGATACTCGGCCTGCCAGGTGGATCCAACGACTTCACGCTGGATGATCGGTACCGTCTGAGCAGGTTGAACTATCAGCAAGGTAACCTGAGCTGGGCGGTGGATTACCAAGACTACAGCGGCGCGATCACACCGCCATTGCCAAGCCGGCTGGAACTGAAACAAGGTGACCAGCGTATCAAACTAAAAATAGATAGCTGGGCGCTCAAATGATTCGCCAGTGGCCCTCTCCCGCTAAGCTCAACCTGTTTTTATATATCACCGGTCAACGTGAGGACGGTTATCACCTGTTACAGACGCTATTCCAGTTCCTCGATTACAGCGATACCCTGACCTTAGACCCGCGCCAAGACGACAGCATTCGTCTGCTGACACCGCTAGACGGCGTGCCAGATGAGCACAACCTGATCGTGCGTGCCGCTCGCCTGCTACAACAATATTGTGATCGCTGCGGGCTACTCAGCGCGCCACGCGGTGCCGACATCAGCATCGACAAACGCCTGCCGATGGGCGGCGGTTTAGGCGGTGGCTCCTCCAACGCCGCCACCGTATTGGTAGCGCTGAACGAATTGTGGCGCTGCGGACTGAGTAACAACCAGTTGGCTGAGTTAGGGCTAAGGCTTGGTGCCGACGTCCCCGTCTTCGTGCACGGCTATGCGGCATTCGCCGAAGGTATCGGCGAACAGTTGCAGCCAGCTAACCCGCCGGAGAAGTGGTATCTGGTGGCTCATCCTGGCATCAATATCCCTACCCCGGTGATTTTCGGCGACGCGGAATTGAAACGCGATACCCCAGTTCGCTGCTTAAATGAGCTGTTATTGGCTCCTTACGCAAATGATTGCGAACCGATTGCAAGAAAACGTTTTCGTGAGGTTGAACAGCTTGTTTCATGGCTGTTAGAATACGCTCCGTCACGCCTGACTGGCACTGGTTCTTGTGTGTTTGCAGAATTCGACACAGAAATCTCCGCTCGTCAGGTGTTAAATCAAGCTCCGGTGTGGTTGCGTGGTTTTGTCGCGCGTGGGGTTAACATTTCTCCACTACATCGCATCCGTACCGGGCAGTTTGAGTCGTAGCTCAACGTTTCGCTACGCAGGGTCATGCGCAACCTAGCCCTATTATCCCTGTGCCGTATGCGGTCTCAATGTAGTGTTACATACCCATATGTATATTGCGTCGGCACCGCCAACTGTGCCCCTGGCGAAGGCCGTATGACAATATATTCTCTGGACGCAAGCCTGAGGTTCTTCTCGTGCCTGATATGAAGCTTTTTGCTGGTAACGCCACCCCGGAACTAGCACAACGTATTGCCAACCGTTTGTACACCAGCCTTGGTGACGCCGCTGTAGGTCGTTTTAGCGACGGCGAAGTGAGCGTACAAATCAACGAAAATGTACGCGGTGGTGATATTTTCATCATCCAGTCCACCTGCGCTCCAACCAACGACAATCTAATGGAACTGGTCGTAATGGTTGATGCCCTGCGACGTGCCTCCGCAGGGCGTATTACTGCCGTTATCCCTTACTTTGGTTATGCCCGTCAGGATCGGCGTGTGCGTTCTGCGCGCGTGCCAATCACGGCCAGAGTCGTCGCCGACTTCCTCTCCAGCGTTGGGGTTGATCGTGTATTAACAGTGGATCTGCATGCCGAGCAGATTCAAGGCTTCTTTGATGTCCCGGTAGATAATGTGTTCGGTAGCCCGATCTTGCTAGAAGACATGCTGCAACAGAATCTAGAAAACCCCATCGTAGTTTCTCCAGACATTGGCGGCGTAGTGCGCGCCCGCGCTATCGCCAAACTGCTAAACGATACCGATATGGCGATCATCGATAAACGCCGCCCGCGCGCGAACGTTTCTCAGGTGATGCATATCATCGGTGACGTAGCAGGCCGTGACTGTGTGCTAGTCGATGATATGATCGACACCGGCGGAACTTTGTGTAAAGCGGCAGAAGCGTTGAAAGAACGCGGTGCCAAACGCGTATTCGCCTACGCAACCCACCCAATCTTCTCCGGCAATGCGCTGGACAACATCAGGAACTCGGTGATTGATAAAGTGATCGTCTGCGACACCATTCCACTGTCGCCGGAAATCAAGGCTTTGGAAAACGTGCGTACTCTGACGCTATCTGGCATGCTGGCTGAAGCCATACGCCGCATCAGTAATGAAGAGTCTATCTCTGCAATGTTCGAGCATTAATCCGCTGCCTTTACGGCATGGTTACCCATTGTAGTAGATGAGAAAAGCCCGTTACTGTTGCTACAACAACGGGCTTTTCTCGCCATCTCAGCCCTAACCCTGCAACAATTCTCTTTTACCCTACCCTCTGATCCCGTGCGGATTTGTTAATCAATGTGACTTACGGCGCGGGTCGTCGCGGCAATGTTTATCAACGTGTTTGATCCACCAATAGCGTTCTGCTACCTGTTCACGCCCACCGATACGCGCCCCGACCAACCATATCAACGCGCCGATAAAAATGCTCATGATGGCACCCTGCGCGTAGAGCGGGGGTAAATTAAACTGTGATACTTCAGCAAGGATGGAATATCCTCCCCCACTGATCATCACCACTAGCCCTAGGCCCATAAAAAAGTTGCCCACTTTATCCACGTGTCTACGCTTCATATGCCACTCCTTAGTTCCCTGTGCCAACGGGAAAATAATGATGAGAACTGTTAACCCACATCGTTAAAGAAGTATAATTCTTAACCAAACCAGGTAATTGCGGAGGCGATCACAAATGGCAAATAAAATAGCCAATGGGATAGGGCCTAAATGACGATTAGCAAACAAATTCAGTCATTCATCTCATTAGGCTGCGTTCCGTAATTGAGCGTGACGGCATCGCAGCCCCAAAAACCCGTAATCAAGGCGGAGGAGACAGGGTATAGAGGGCTATATTCCAGCCCGACAACGCGGAGATAGGCTTTGGGGACGAAACCCCAGCGATGCTCACTGGCACAACCTGGCTATTCACCTTTAATTACGCAGCATCAGGGTTTTGTTATTCGTCACAGCGGCGGGTAGACTATGCCTTTTCCCTTATCTTGATCATGGCGAATTTCCCGATGTGCAGTATTAAATTGATAGTGGGTCTGGCGAATCCAGGCATGGAATACGCCCAAACACGGCACAACGCGGGTGCCTGGTACGTCGATTTACTGGCCCAGCGCTACCACCAGCAATTGAAGGAAGAAAACAAGTTCTTCGGTTATACCACCCGGCTGAACCTGGCGGGTAACGATGTGCGCCTGCTGGTGCCGACTACCTTTATGAACCTCAGCGGCAAAGCAGTGCTAGCGATGGCCAATTTCTACCGCATCGAGCCGGACGAAATTCTGGTGGCACATGACGAGCTGGATCTGCCCCCAGGTGTGGCCAAAATCAAGCTCGGCGGCGGCAACGGTGGCCATAATGGCCTCAAGGACATTCAGAACAAATTTGGCAACAATCCGAACTTTTATCGCCTGCGCATCGGTATCGGCCATCCGGGCGATAAAAGCAAGGTGGTGGGCTTCGTGCTCGGCAAGCCGCCAACCAGCGAGCAGGAAATGATTGATAAAGCGATAGACGAATCACTGCATTGCAGCGAAATGCTAATGAAAGACGGGCTGGAAAACGCCGTTCAGCGCCTGCACAGCTTCAAGGCAAGCGCTAAGAGCTTATCCCAGTAGGTGTACATTGTTGCAGCCAATTTGCACACCGACAGTATGCAACAACCAGAGCCGACATGGAGTACGTGAGAATGATAGGTACTGCTCAGGGCCAAAATGGCAAATAAAATAGCCTAATGGGATGGGGTCTAGTCTTATGCCAAAGTACGCGTGTTACAGCATTCTTCGCCACCCAATGGCGATAATCATCTAGCTTGTGG
>Ga0308160_10008110_pt1 | contig 10278 bp, 15 predicted proteins | sample PhyFR1_FD_201036 | JGI IMG/M metagenome (GOLD analysis project Ga0308160, IMG submission 201036) | Phyllosphere microbial communities from UC Gill Tract Community Farm, Albany, California, United States - DLSLF.R1 | ecosystem: Host-associated > Plants > Phyllosphere > Unclassified | place: USA...
GGGGCGGGATCAGGATCGAGGTCGAGGTCGAGATGATCAGCGAGGGTTTGGAGGGGGGTTTGAGGAGGGATCAGGGGTGGATATGGAGTGGAGGGTGGATGGGGGAAGAGGAGGTGGTGGGGCTGGGGGTGGGATGAGGGAGAATCCGTATTTGAAGACTCATCGAGAACAATGTGAGTCTCCAGGAATCCCTGTTCGTCTTGCTTGGGGAATACAAGGTGTCCAGTGTGAGAGGAGACCAAGGTGGCTGATCGGTTCTTGTTTTCGGTGTCGTTTCCGGTTTCGGTTTCGTTGTTTTGTGGTTCGGTTCGACCGTCCGGTTCGACGACCATCTAGTCTCGGGGATCGACCACGACACCTCTCAATCACTCTACAATAGATTCCACAAACTAGCCTACTCGAACCTCTCGTCGTCATCATCGTTCTCATCGGCCCCCACATCATTCACAATGACCCAAGACCCGACCTTCAACCTCGTCCCCTTTGCACAAGACCCCGAAAACACACCCATCATCCACATTCGAGAGATCAAGGGCGAAGAGGGGGAAGAGGTGAGGGCGGGGAAGACGGTGTTCCGGCAAGTAGGGAGGAGGAGGGATGGGGTGGGGATTGTGGGTGAGGTGAGGGATTTTACGGGGTGGGAGGTTGAGTGGAGGGGGTTGAGGTTTGAGGTTTGGCAGTCTATGGTAAGGGGTGATTGTTGTGCGATGAGGAGGTGGATGAGGCTGATGCTGGTGACGCGGTTTGGTAGTACTTTGATACCATGACGTACAGGTATATCACTCAATCACATATCCTGGGCTTCCACCCGCCCGATATCTTCCCTTACACCCTCGATAATCCGTTACCCCCGCCCAACCTCAAGCTGAATTCGACCGCCACGACGACCACGCAGCAAGACGGCACGAGGGTGGACACGTTGTGGTCGGCTCGAGAGGCGGCGGATTTGTTGATCCTCGAGGTAGGCGTTTGGAGTTCCAAGATTGGGGAGACGATCTTGGTTTTCGATAATGGGTGGTGGGAGAAGGATCATCAGTTGTGGGAGAGCGTTCAGAAGGTAAGTCCGGGCTAGCTTCGGCCTCGGGAATAGTCTTATCTTGTGTACGAGGTCGAGTTGGCTTACTCTGAATCCGGTTCATTTTGTCTCAAACGACGCTTGCCCGCGCATGCAGGCCGATTGGAAAGACGTCATCCTCCCCTCGGCACTCCAACATTCCATCAAACACGAATACGCCTCGTTCTTCTCCTCTGAATCCATCTACAAGGATCTCGGGGTCGCTTGGAAACGAGGCGTCATCTTCCTAGGACCGCCAGGGAACGGAAAGACGATCAGTGTCAAGGCGATGATGAGGGATGTTTTGTTGGGTGATGGTGGGGTTGGGAAGGAGGAGGAGAAGAGGGTGTTGTATGTGAGGAGCTTTCATAGTGAGTTCCGAGACGGGGCGGTGGGAGATGCAATGGTGGGTTGATGGTGATGTTGCTGGGGACTAGCTCCATGGGGGGATGAACATGGTGAGTTGTGTGACTGGTCGATCGTGTTTCATGTGATACACGCGCTGATCTTGCTCGTCCCCCACCTCCCCCCCGGCGCAGGTATCAGCGAGATCTTTTCTCGAGCTCGCAAGGAAGCCCCTTGTCTCGTCGTTTTCGAAGACATCGACTCGCTCGTGGACGACCACAACCGTTCGTTCTTTTTAAACGAGGTGGATGGTTTGGAGGATAACGATGGGCTGTTGATGGCAAGTCTCGTGGCGTGGTACAAGAGATGACTCTGAGCTCACCCGAGTGTGAGCCATTCGCAGCTGGCCACGACCAACCACTTTGATCGTCTCGACCCGGCCTTGTCGAACCGTCCTTCCAGGTTTGATCGAAAGTAGTGAGTTTTTTGGAACTCGGCGCTCGATCCACTTGACAACTTCAGCTGATTCCCTACTGCACATAGCAACTTCCCCGATCCGGTCAAGCATGAACGTCGTCAGTACGCGTTGTACTGGCAGAACAAGCTGCAGGACAACGATCGGGTCGAATTCCCCGATCGTTTGTTGGATGACTTTGCTGGCAAGACGGAGGGTTTCTCGTTTGCGTACATGAAGGAGGCCTTGTGAGTGAATTCCTGGAGGACTCGCACCTCGAAAACTGACTGATATCCGTCATTCCTTGTGCCCGACTGTCACTCTTCCTCAGCGTCTCGGCGTTGTTGATCCTCGCTGGAGATGAATCCAACGACAAGCGGTTCCCCACCGAACTCATGTCCCAGGTCAAGGCGCTGAGGGACGAACTGGATAGCGAGAAATTGAGACTCGCCTAGCGGGCATCATTGGGTCGTCACTTCAATTCAGAGTCGAAGGGAAATTGTGTTGTGCTCTTCAGAGCCTTGCTCGAGTGCCCCGGGGGCAGGTGAACGCAGGAGGAGCGGACGTTTTGCGTATCCAGAACCAGAAAGTATTGCCGAACCAGAGAATCCTGCCGACCGAATTGTAGTGAGCGTGAATTTCCGAAAGAAACGAATCAAAGTAAATAAAAACAGTGCTTTGTACATGGCTCTCTTATTCTCATACAACATCTCTGCGAACCTACAACTCTTCTCGATCTTCATGTCAGTCCACCAGACCCCAAACTTTGCCCCTAGACGATCGTCACACTCCACATCATCGTCTTCGTCTCCCTACTCGCCTCCTCCTTGTCTCTCTTCAAATCCGCAAACTCTTTAAACTCGGTCTTGACCTCCACCCGAACACCTTGTGGGAACACCTGATCCTCCCACATCTCCTTCCAAGAATCAGGAGAATGACAGAACATCTGGTCCCCCCCGCTACGGGAGATGGAGGTGACCGATCCTTTGGTAGGTTTGGCTTGGTGCGCGCCGAAAATGATACTTCCGGGTTGGAGGACGAGGAGTTGGGAGAGTTTGAGAGCGAGGTCGGTTTGAGCGGATTCGGAGAAGAGGTGGAAGAAGGAAAAGGTGGATATGCATTTGATGCGGCGGTGTAATGGGTTGAGGGAGGTTAGGGATTTGAGTGGGGTGGTGGTGGGATGGGAGGGGGAGGTGGGATCGGTCGAGGAGGAGAGGAATGAGGGGTCGAAGATGTCTCCCGGGAGAAAGGTGATGGGGCATGTTTCTCTGTCATTGTAGAGCTTGTAACCGAGATCGAACCATTCTATAGGAATGCAATGGAGACGTTGTAGAGTTGGTCAGCTTGATCAGGGCACATAGAAGACCTGGGACGAGACGACGAACCTTTTCTCAAGTCAGTTCCGATCACTCTATCGGCGTTCCATCCGTCGTAGACCAGTTTCCTGACGTCCGTACCGGCTATCATCATACCAGGAAGATGATGATGATCAGCCTACGGGACTACAGACCCTATGTGGCTGTCCAAAGGCTCACTGAAACATCCTGCGTCTAGATAAATCGCTTCAGGGTCGGATTTACCGATCTCGAGTACTTTTTCGTAGACTGCTTGTTTTGATGCTTTGGTTCTGTCGAGCAGGGAGCGTTTGAAGTGGGTCAGTAGCTGATAGTCTGAATCAAGAAACGACCGCCGAGATCGTACTTGTACTTGAACTGAAACTCTCGCCATGGGAGTCTGCAGGGAGATGAAGAACGAGGATGTGAAGAAGAACTCACGTCATGAACGCCCATCGCCGAATACAAGGATAACTGTAAATCTCGTACGCTTCTTTTTGGATCCCCGAGGCGTGGGCTTCGAGGTCTTTAGCTGTGGACTGGCCGGTGGATGAGAGGAAGAAGGCAAGGTCTGAGGATGAGGTGTTGGTGGAAGAGGTGGAGTCGGGGGTGGAGAGGGGAAAGTCGAGGTCGAGAGGTTGACGGGGTACTTTGGCGATTTCTCGATGGACGGCGGGGTCGGTCATGATGAATGTGGAAAGGTGATATGACACAGTGAGCTGACCTACAAAACAGCTCTGTGGCTAGTGGCCAGTGTGTGTGCATAGGTAGTAAGTAGTCCATGATAGCTGTCATCTCGACATTCAACCATGATCCCTTGCAACTGGTTGAAGCGCGATCTCGGCGTTGAGGCGCGAGTCCAAGTGCAAGGTGATCCAAAGGTGATCACACACACCGACTCTGATCTATTGTCCTACTCGTCGTCCTAGCTGGTAATTCATCTACACTGGACTGTCTAGTAGGAGCACTGTCGACTCGGTTGGAGATTCGTAAGCGGGACGAGCGAGACCAGCGTCAACAGTCGTTGTGGCAGGGAAGCACCGACGAGTGAGTCGAATTGCATTCTCGGCTGATGATGATGTCGCTCACGGTCTATCTGCCTTGTTATCACTGCAGCGACGAGCAGTACTCTCATCACAGGCTGAGAAGCTATTAGAGATAGAAAGAAAAGATCTTCTCAAGTACCAAGAATCACGACATACTGGCTGGAGGACGATATATCGATCACACTTTGATCAGATTCTCGATCACCTTCCCGGACCTCCTTTCTGGCTTTTACGATCATTTCCACGACCTTTCTTCAATACGACCTTACTCTTTCCGCCCGACGAAACTTTCGATCATCTTACGACAACATAAAAAAACACATTACCATCTAGACGAACCGCGATCCGGATTCTCACCATCATGTCTCGCCAGGGACAACAACGATCGACTTTACAACCAGTCCCAGTCACGCCTTCGCCACCTAAACCTGTTCCTGCTCTACACGGTTCTTTGGCTTTACCCTATGCTCGGAATCCTAGGTAAGATGATCGCTTTGGTCTGCCCTTAGGAGACGGAGTGTAGAATCGCGCTTACCTTGAACCGACCTTGGCCTTTTGGGGATCTGTTAGTGGGACAGACTCGATCATGAACGAACCTTCAGGTCCTTACCTCTCACAGATATGGGGAATTAAATCAAAGGTCACTCAGATAGAACCAAGCGGGTATGGTTCCAAGTATCGAATGTCTGATTCGACGTCGTCTGATAAGAATCAGGCGGGGAGGGGGAACAGGGGGGATGAAGGGTTGAAGGCCAAGGAGAATATCGGGGGGAGTGGGTGGGAGGCGGAATTGAGGGGTCCTTTAGCGAGCGGATCAGGATCAGGATCGGGGAGCAAGAGAAGAAGTGGAGGGAAGCAGGTGGTCATCATGGATGATCCGGATCAGGTGATTGGGAGGAGGAAGGGTGGGTCGGTGGATGGTGTCAATCCGGGAGGTTCGGGGATGTCTTTGAGGGGGGAGACGAGGGGTCAGACTGGGATGACCATGAGTCAGCAGCAGGATTCACGACAAGTTTCGACCGGCGATTTCCATGGTTCCGACTCGGGTCCTAGTGGATCCAAATCATCGATCAAGGCGTCAGGCTCAACATTCTTATCTACATCAACCAGCGAACCCGTCCTCGCCGCTCTCGCCTTTCAAGCTAAACTCCTCAGCCCTGAAAAACCTAAACCTCGTCATTCGCTTTCTCCCCACCGATCGCCTGGGTCGGAATCAGTAGCTGGTGCGCATGTGATTGATGGGTATGGACCTCCTCAGCCTCCTACAGTCAGCCCGATTTCGGCTGAGAGGAAGGCGGCGATGTTGGCTGCTGAGAAGAAGAGGAGGGAGCAAGCTGGCGGTGGAGTTGGAGGCAGATCGCCGGGAAAGAGTCCGTCGGGAAAGTCGTGGGGACAAGATGGGAGTCCGGGAAGAGGCATATTGACGAGAGCGGATGGCATAGCAGTCCGGTGCTCACCTGCGAGGGTGAGGAAGGAGGTCGAGCACATCTCGCCGGGTCGCCCTGAGAGATCAAAGAGCTGGGCGGAGAGGATGGAGATTCAAGCAGAGAAGCAGCAGAAATTGATCGAGAGGTTGCCGAGTACAGGAGGGTCGGAGGCGGTGTTGGAGGCCAAGATGAGGTATAGCCCGGCTCATGGGAAATGGATTGCAGTCGCCAAGTCAGCTGCCCTAGCGGAAGACGACGCAAGGCAACAGGATCGAGTCAGACCCAAAATCCCGCCACTCGAATTCGTCGATTCGCACAAGAACCCTTTCCTCGATCCACCCGCCACTCTCATCAAACCCGAATCTACATCTCCGGAAGTCCATATCGACGAATCTGTGCAACGACCGAGAAGTCCATACGATTTTACTCATCTCAAGGGCAGTCTGGATCAAATGAAGGTGGGACAACATGCGGGATTAGGCTTGGGTCGACCGGGGTTGCCGCCGAGTGCGGGATCTGTGTTTGGTGGAGGAGGAGCGATTTCGTCTAGCGAGTCAATTTGGGCGAGCTTGAAGAGGTCCAACGAGGGAGGCGCAGCGATCAAAGCCACGTTTAGAGTGAGTTGGACGATGATCACGCCATGACCAAGACTTCGACTAAAGCGCCCTACTCTGACAGGATTCGTCTTCGACGGCCGATCGAGCGGTGTCTACTCCTATTTCGAACGACAAGCCTTTCAATATCGACGTAGCGGCCATCGAGTCTGCCACCATCGATGAACAACCTCAACGCGACGGCCGCCGAGTGGTCTCCGAGCCATCGCTCGCTGCAAAGCCAGAGGCTGTCACGTCTGGCTTTGCATCGTTTATGAGCAACAGCAGGATCGTCTCCGATCCATTGCCTGTCGGCAAGGGCAAGAAGTGGCCGAAGCGACGCAAGGGCGCGAAACAACCGATTGTTGAGGATTGGTCAGCTTTGAAGCAGAAGTTTGTCGCAGGCGAGACTACGCAGGTGAGCTCAGGCCAGGGAGATCTAGTCGCGATGGATCAGAAGTGCTCATGAACTGTTGATACATAGGACTTTCAAAAGGTCGACAAGGCCGTCAGACAAGTCGCTGATGTCTTTACCAAGACGATGCCTCAACCCATGAAAGCCAAGATCGATATTGAGAAGGTGCACCATGGCACCGCAGGATCGTCAGCGCAAGTCGGTGTAAGCGGCACCTCAGGTTCCGCCAAATGCGACACCCAGCATCCACTCCATCAGACCTTACAAAGTCGATTACCGCCTGTCGCCGCACACAAACACAACAGTGCAACTACCATCGAACGAGATCATGATGCCCGATATGCCAATCCACGAGATTATTCCGACAAGAGACGAAACAACGACGCTCAGCAATATCGTGGCCGGATTCGAAGCGATAAACCAAGAATCCGATCTTCATGGACCCCAGCTAGAGAACGAATGCAGAACAACAACGATAACGATCATACTTATAGCGTCACCACGACTGGACATTCTCTTCCGAAACCGAAACCCGAATGAGACGACGGCGACTCTTCGGCCGTTTGCAATATTTACGACACGAGGCTACGCGCCATTTCACTCCAACGAGTGTCTTCATGATTCTTCCTTCCACATCAGATCTCTATATGTAGCCACTTACCTCACGACGAACCGTGTCATGCGTCATCCTTATGTAATCAGCTCCCTCGAGCTCGTCTATCAAATTCGGTATGACGTCGACTTGTCATCCAATATATTCAAGATGCATCTATGCTAATCTGCCGGATACAGTCGGTTCGACCTGGTCTTTCCGCACCAACATTCTCGATTCTAACTGTTGATCGGTGCCTGTGTACCACCGATCGATATTGGGCGTCCCATTGAACAAGTCGGGTGCAGAGATCAACCATAGCCGCAGACAGCTCTCCCATGTGTAAAGCTGCGAGAGACCGAGAAAGTCTTCCAGGTACTGAGTCATGGCGCCGACAAGAGCTTTCAAGACATCAATACCATATATCTGGTGAATGGCGAGCTGGACAAGATTACCGAATGCTGCACTGAATTCGGTCGGCGATGGTAGACCTTTGACGAGTTTCGAGAGCTTCTTTGCTTGTAAAGCAGGACCTCGAAGCGTCTTTCGGAACAGCTTGCCATCGGGACCTTGCGAGATGATCGTAGGTTCGACAGACAGGTACACACTGCCCCAGTGATACCCGGGCGACAAGAGGTCGACGAGGTCTTCCGGCGCCAACGTGTAGTTGAGAGCAGATGATAGTATGTCGTTGTCCACCCAGTGAAATCGCATGCGAACGCTAGCGTCGACGGGGATATCGCCCAGGTCCATCAAGCGGGAACCAGAAGTGGGTGCCGGAGGAAGGTCATTCAGAAGTGCTTGGGGTATCTCGGTGACCAGCATCGTGGAGTCGGCCTGCTCATCGCTCTCATCGTTCTCTACATCAAGGGTAGAGGGGTATTCTGGGAGAGCCGACGTGCCGTCTTGAGCACGGTCCAGCGTCGTCTCACCTTGATAGGGTTCGCATTTGATGGCCGTCGAGGTTGGGCTTGGTGGGCCCTCAACTATGGCAGGTGGAGGTGTGCTGGAGGGAAGCTTGACCACGAATGGCAGAGCTGATGCTCTAAGAGCCACCTTGGGCGATTCAGGGATCGCGATGAGCGCATGTTCAATCACCGAAGGCTCGACTTCCAAGGTCCCCACAACCAATGGTTCAGCTACGAAGGGCACATCAATTGCGTGTTCTGTGGGGATTGATTCCGTGAATTTTACTGGAGTTCCTGAATATTTGACTTCTGACCCATCCCTAGATGGCTGTCTGGACTGTTGAACCGAAGACACTCGGGATGAAGGCGTAGCAGACGATTTAGACAAGGGCGACTCGGTGGACTTGCCTGACTTTGTATATTTCGTCGATTGGGCGAAAGGGGCTTTGGCTGAGGAGGACTTGGGATTTGTCGCTTTCATCATATGAGGTGGCTTCGCCTTGGTCTGGCTCGAGTCCTTTGTCTTTCGAGGGATTGTGGGGGAGTTCCCTTGCGGATAAAGCTTGTTCGCCTTGTGCCAGGGAGAATCCTTTACAGAGTTCATATGACTCTTGTCCGGAACCTTCCATCCCGCAGATCTGTCGGTGCCTCGATCCTCCTGCTGAAGCTTTGGTACTGGCCGCACAATCTCTTTCGGACGTTCGGTCGTCTTCTGAGGTTTATCGGTCCAGCTCGACTTCCAACTATCCGCCCAGTTCCCCTGTACAGCTAGACCGGCCGACCATTCACCCCAGTCTTTGACTTCGTCTGTCTGAACCATGGTGTTGTTGTTGGAGACGTACTTGACGGGCTTCTTCGAAGCTCGAGTGGAGGAGTTGTGGGCGGGTGAAGGGCGAGCGGGTGATGAGCGACCTGGCTGAGGTCCTGATACAGTACGAGCGGCCCAGCTGCCAGGCATTCGAAGCCGGCAGGGAGTTACGGAGGAGAGAATTTATTGGCAGAGAGACGATGTCAAGGAGGAAGGGAGTGACGTTTTGTGGTGGGCGTGAGGTATAGGTTGTTCGGCTTTGTCGAATTCAAGGTAGATATTCTCGTGTGATTTTTAGTCGAATTCCAGGCTTTGCGTTTTGGTCTCTTATGTATCGGAGGGATTGAATCCTTTGGTATCTTAATCTCCTTCAAGCGAAAGAGTGAGGTTATCAGAACAATTATTGTCGGCACGTCTAGATGTTTGATGCTTTGATGAAGAGGTTGATATGACGACGTAGGTGAATCAAGCGGCAGATGGTAACAGCGGTCGCTCCTATTCGCTAGCGACCAATTGTGTCGCCGCAATCATTCAAAGTACGCAATCCAAGCGGCCGCTACTATTTGAAGTAAATCATTTCTCACATAATGATTGGAAGAAGCAGGGCTATTTGTTAAATCAACTGGTCAAGTCTCCGAGTCGACTAAAACAGTTTATCGGCATGTCGTCCTAGTTGACCTCCCTTGTAGGCTGCAACGTGCCGGCGCCGTATCGAAACCCCGAAATCGACCCCCTTCATCCAGCAGAATCGAGCCCTAAGCATCATCGATTTGTATTCGTTGTCATCCTGGCGGCGGTGACTACCAAAACTTGGATCACCTTTGAATGTCATACAAAGTGCCCGTCGAACTAATTGTCTGATTGAAACGGCTCTCCTCTGTCTAATCGACACCGAGCGAAAAAAGGAAAAGTTGTCAGGCTCGCGCGAGACGGACTGCTACATCACTTCTCCGATCAGGCCAGCCTCTTTCGACCGGTACGCTGATCCGTCATATAGGTGTGGATAGTGAGGTAACCTCTGATCCAGATTGAGCTCAGACTGTGACCAAACTAACAGAAGCAGGCGCCTTCAGATCCTTTGATGTGGCGAGGTCTTCCAAGCGAAGGCATTTGGGAGCCTCTTGGCCTTCTCCTCTCGAGTCTGCTTGCCGAGTCGGATGGTCCGTCTCGGCGATCGTAGACTGGAAATTTCTACCGGTGTACCTCCATTTGTATGCCAGAGAAGGGGATAGATTCCCTTCAATGCGGGCCAAAATTTCTCGACCGATGATGGGGAAGAACTGTGTGACCTATATATTAAGC
>Ga0308160_10008111_pt1 | contig 10277 bp, 9 predicted proteins | sample PhyFR1_FD_201036 | JGI IMG/M metagenome (GOLD analysis project Ga0308160, IMG submission 201036) | Phyllosphere microbial communities from UC Gill Tract Community Farm, Albany, California, United States - DLSLF.R1 | ecosystem: Host-associated > Plants > Phyllosphere > Unclassified | place: USA...
TGATGAGTAAGATGTGTCTGGCCGAATGCCATACTCCTTCGGGTGCAAAGGAGTTGAACCCTGTGATGCGCAGTGATGGAGTGTGGTGGGTGTCTGTCCTCCTCGATGCAAGCATCGAGGAGGACAGAATCAGGGGTGCATCGGTTGCAGAATTCCCGGCTGTCGCGACGATGCACTTTTGTAGACCCATAATGTACGCTGGGAATATGCAGCCTTCACTTCGGAGAATGTCGTTTTATCACACGAGACATAGATAACGTCGATGAGCGCCGCTTTCTTCGGATCACCAAGTTCAATGCCATTACGGGCTGCGTTGTAGCCTTCCAGTTTGGCGTAGACATCTTCCCGGTCCGAATGTGTATCGACGCAGACGACAGCGTTGGTCAAGCCATCAGCTTTCACCCGTTCATACATCTCGAACTTGCTCTGCGTTATATCTCGCAATGAAAACACGAGGAACACTGACATGATTCCAGCGTAGATGATTGAGAGTGCAATGGTTTTACGATAGAGAAGGCTCCAGCCGCCATGAAACAGCGGGATAGCTGATCCGATCGTGACAACCGCAAGCGGCCAAAAATCGAGATAGTAACGAGGGCCGATGCGAAAACCTGGGTGAAGGGGATAGAAAACGAAGATCAGAATACCGATCGGGAAAATCAGGTCAGCGCCGACAAACCGCTTGTTCTTGATAATTTTCCAGAGCGCTGCCAACCAAAGCACATGGATCAGGGGGCTCGTAAAAAGTGCCAATTCTGCGTGGTGTATTGCGGTGTGCCGCAAGCCGATCAGAATGGAAGGCAAATCGAAATACAAGTGGTCTACTGTGCGTCCCGCATACCAGTACACGGGCATCGTAGGGTGACCTGTGATGGCATATTGATAGGCCAGTAATCCAATGAGGAATGGCGCACCGCCAAGGATGATCAGCACGGCTTTGGATACCAGCCTTCCACCGCGGGCTTGCTCCACTGCAACGGCAACAATGACTGCCAGCGCCGCAACATTACGTGTCAGGCCCAGCATGCCGATGCAGATGCCAAGTGCTATTAACAGACCAGCGCGCGGTGCTTGCGTGACTTTATGCGAAACCAGCATCGTCACTGCGGCAAGGGCGGCTGCCGATGTATGAGAAAAGAGCGATCCACCGTGGAACAGGACAAATGGCGAGATAACAAAAAACAAAACGGCCAGCCAGGCTGCTTCTCGATTTGCGCGCGCTTTGACCAGTTCGTATACAGCATAGGCTGCAATGACTGTGCAGGCACCGTTGGCCAAGCGCCCGGTTGGGAACGAGCCTCCAAAAAGGGCCAATATCAGAGGCCAGCCAGGGGGATATTGTGCAACCCATTTGCCGTCCTTGACCCAGATGTAATACGTTGATTGCGCGTCACCGAGCGGTGGTGGGGAATTCCAGAGCCGAAGTGCCTTGAACGTGTCGGCTTGGAACAGATAAGCATACTCATCTGCACACCAGGCATGGTTGGTAAATGAATAAAATCCGACAATAGCGCAAAATGCCATTGTCAATATCAGCAGTACGCTCAATGAATACCGCTGTTGCTCAGGAAAACGCGGCGCGCCGCGAAACAGTAACGCGAACACCATGCACAATGCTGAAAGCGTGATGATGACGAAGCTGTCTAGGCGCGGTTTGTAGTGACTACCCAGGAAGACGGCATCGCCATGCAGCAGATTGAAATAGATGAATCCTAAAATAATAAACGCGATCACCATCGCGATTGTATTCTGGTATGACGCGGGTCGTTCAGCGCGCCAGGCTAACCAAGTCGGCATTGATTAACCTTGCCGCGCGAGATCGCGCATCAGACACTCGGGCAACGAAGCATTTGCTGGTCGCATTTTGCAACCAGCAATGTCACCATTCATCTTCAATACCAATTTATTTCTCCGGTTTGGTCACAGAAAGCACGTGTGAGGGAACAAACGCAAACGTTGATCCCCAAAAGCGTCGTAAAAAAGCTGGAAAATTATAGACTTATTTGCAAGATAACCAACGTCTTTTCGCGCTAGTTTGGCTTTTTGTGGTGGAAACAATGAATTAACAACAATTTCGCTTTACAGCGTTGCAATCCATGAGGTCTGGTCTTATTGGCGCGCTGTGTACGCCTCCCCGCAAGGCGTGGAGTAGGAAAGTGCGTTGGTGTCTGGAAGACGAAACTGGCGTGCTGTCCTCAGATCGACTTTCGATCAGAGCAAGCAGGTAGATGGCGACAACCAGAAAATGGCTAGCGCAGGCGAGCACTTGCGGCATGTTGATCAGATAAAAAAAGCCGTTAGAGCAACGGCTTTTCAAGATTTCCCAAGGCGGGCAACCGTGTCAAAGTCATTCCTCCATCACGTCACAATGAACTCATACCCAGCCTGCAGCGAGCCGACGACCTGCGCCTGATTTTCCGCGCTTTCGCCAAATTGCACGACTAGATCTGCCTTGGTGATCGCATTACGCTCCAGCGCGCCGAGCCAGTACGCGAAGCCGGCGGCGTCCGGCGCGCGGTCCAGCATGTTCGCGTAGAGCGCCGTAACGAGCGCGGCGTCCCTGGGCGCGGTGCCGTACTGGCTCTTGAATTCGGGCGAGTTGACGAATGCCTGCGCCACTGACCTCAATGACTGGCCCTGACCTATTTGTCCGATCCAGTAACCCAGGCCGCCCGCATCGGGTGTGCGATCGAATGCGGCCTGGTACAGGCGGTAAGCCTCGGCAGGAAAACCCTGCGTTTCATACGAGATGAAGGCGCCATCGTCGAACGACAGGCGCTCGACGCTGCGCAGGATATCGGTGCCGTCGTAGCCGACCAGATCGGTCACGGTGATCGCGCCATTGCGCAGGCTGACGGTGTATTCGTTGCGTCGGCCTTCCAGCACGAAGGTATCGATGCCGGCGCCGCCATCGACGATGTCATTCGCGCGCGTGCCGTACAAGGTGTCGTGCGTGTCCGTGCCGATGATCCGGGTGGTCGTGGGGAACCGGCTCTCGTACACGTTCACACTGGCATAGGTGTCGTAATAATCCTGATCCCATGAGGCGTCGATGTAGTACCAGCCGGTATAGGCCGCCGTAAACGCTGCGTAATCGTAGCCGGAGGCGCCGCTACCGTCGTCCGCGGCAATGGCATTGCCGGCGTCGTCGTAAATGCGCAGCAGGAAGGGGTCGTAATAGCTTCCGCTTTGCACCGTATAACCCATGCCGGCGGTGGCATGGATCACGAAGATATCGTCCTCGCCCGCATACGGATCGGTCGTGCTGTAGCGGGCGGTGCGGCCGTAGAACTGGCCAAGTTCGGGGTCCCGAACGGGATCGAGTTCGAGGCGCCAGGCCCAGTTCATCCCCGACCAGGTCAGGTCATCCAGGAAATCCAGCGTGGGGTAGGCGGACATGGCAGGCCTCGGGCATTGGGATGCCCCGATTATAGGCTTGGCAATATCCACCAATGCACCGACATGGTCACGCTTGTAAGTGCCGTGCGGTGCTGTCATCACGCCGCCGCCGGGAATGCCTCGCTGCCGTCACCCCAGGCCGCCAGCGCACGGCGCAGCAGGCGACGCTCGCGGTGATCGATCATCTGGTCGGCCCGCACGATCTCGAGCATGCCCTTGAGCACCAGCGCGCGCAGCGCAGGATCCTGCACTTCGTCCAGCAGCGCATCGATCGTCGCCGGTTCGATTTCGACCATGCCGGCAGCGTGGTTCGTGCTGTGGGTCAGCAGATCCTGGGTCAGCTCGCCGGCGGCATCGTCGAACGTGTCTTCGCTCACGCCCAGCACCTCGAGTACGCCGCTGCGGTGCAGCGTCTTGAGCTCCTGGGGCGCCAGGCGGCCGTCGGCGATCATCGCCAAGGCCAGCAGGCGGCTCATGGCCTTGGGACTGTCGGTTGGGTAATTTCTCATTGCTTCCTCGCTTCATGTGAACTGAGTCACCAATATACGGTTGCGCAATGCTAAAGTAAAATCGAATAATCTTTAGCAATTCTCAATATTTTTGGTGGTAACGGCGAATGAATTACAAGCACCTGCAGTACTTTCATGCGGTCGCCACGGCCGGCAGCGTCGTGCGCGCGGCCGAGCAGTTGCACGTCTCGGCGCAGGCGATCAGCACGCAGTTGCAGCTGCTGGAAGACCAGTTTGGCGAGGAACTTCTACGCAAGAAAGGGCGTGGGCTGGTGCTGACCGAAGCTGGCAAGACTGTCCTGCGCTATACGGACCAGATATTCAGTCTTGGTAATGAACTGGAGCAGGCGGTGCGGCGTGGCCTGTTCACCGAGACCGAGACATTGCGGGTGGGTTTGTGCGACGTGATCGCCAAGACGATGGCGTTCCGGCTGCTGCAGCCTGCCCGTGACGCCGGGCTAGCCATGCACCTGGTCTGTCGTGAAGGGCGCTTTGGCGACCTGATGGAAGACCTCAGTGCACACCGGCTCGACCTGTTGATCTCGGACCAGGGTTTGCCGCCCGGCGGCGCCGTGCGCGGCCACAGCCATCTGCTCGGTTCGAGCACTGTGACGGTCGTGGCGCATCCCGACGTGTGCCAGCGCTGGGCCGGCGATTTTCCGCAGCGCCTCAAAGGCGCGCCATTTTTGATGCCGGGGCAGGGCGCGGCCCTGCACAGCCAGCTGATGGCCTGGCTCGAGGCGCAGGGCCTGCGCCCGATCGTGGTTGGCGAATTCGACGACGGGGCGCTGCTGGGCGCATTCGCCGGCGCGGGTGCAGGCTTCATGGCGGCCCCGACCGTGCTCGCGGACTCACTGTGCGAACAATACGGGCTGGCGCCGGTGGGTGTGATCGACGCCATTGTCGAGCAGGTCTATGCCGTGACCGTCGAGCGGCGGGTACACCATCCGGCGCTGCGGCGGATCCTGGAGCGGGCGCCGCAGGTGTTTGCCTGACAGCGGGCGGCGCCTGTCAGATGCGGTCGCTTTCCTTGCGCACGACACGGCCGATCACGATGCACTCGTCGCCCTGGCATAGCTTGCGGTGGTAGGTGCGTTGATCCGGGTTGTCGGAGGTGAGCCACCACTGGGCTGCCTCGCGCGCCAGGCGCTTGACGACGGCTTCGCCCTCGTAATTGAAAGCGAACACAGCGCCGGCGACCGGCTTGGTGTCGAGCGTGTTGATGACGACGATGTCGCCGGCGTACAGCGAAGGCTCCATGCTTTCGCCCTTGACGTAGATCGCGATCAGATGCGATGGACTGTACTGGTTGCGTTCCAGCCAGGTGCGGCGCATGCCGAGCGTGCCGCCATCGCGCGCTTCCGGTTCGGCCTGGTACCCGGTGATGCCCGCTGACAGGCGCAGCTTGACCATCGGAATGGGCACGAAAGCATCGTCATCGCCTTCGGCCACCACGCGCAGTGTGTTAGGTAATCCGGTCAGTCCAGGCCGGCCGGGTAGGGCGCTGCCATCCTGTACCGGGCCACCGCCCAGCGGCGCAAGAATGTCGGCCGGCAGGCGGCAGCCCGTGACCCGGGAAATCGCCAGCAACTGTTTCAGGTTGGGGCTGTGCTTTTCGTTTTCCCAGTGCGAGATATTGGCCTTGGTGTGGCCACGGTCGGTACCGAGTTCGAGGGCGAGACGTGCGCCCAGCGCCGTACCCGACAAGCCGGCGGCGGTGCGCGCTTCTTTCACCCAGTTAGCAATCATTGTTTGAAGGTCCATGTGCGTATGGTAAAGGAAATCTATACATTGAAGTATAGCTTTTCTTTACTGCTGTGGTATAGTTTTCCTATACTTTCATGCATCACATTGATGTAGCGCAGGGTAGGCGTGGGCTTGCCGGTGCAGGTATCGCCGCAAGAAGAGGGGAGACACAATGATGATTGAAACATTGCAGCGTCTGATGGACGCCAACCTGGCTGGACTGGCCACCGACTTGACGCTGACAGATATCGGCGCGCTGATCGGCATGTTCAGCGCCTTGCTGAGCACCATCGGCAACCTGTTGTATACCTGGCGCAAGGACCGGCGCGAGCAGCGCGACAGCGATGCCGCCTGGTCACGGCGCCAGAAGGAACCTTGAAGGTCGTGCTGATTGGCATCAGTGGCCCGGTCCGGCGACAAGCGCGGCGCGGTAGAATAGCAAACCGCAAGCACATCGATCCCGGAGCAGTTCGCACATGGTTTTTCTCACCGTCCCCTACGCCGAAAAGGATGCCGCCAAGGCGCTCGGCGCCCGCTGGAATCCCACCCGCCGCCGCTGGTATGTGGCCGATGGCGTCGCTACTGAGCCATTTGCCAAGTGGATCGATGCTGCATCTGCATCTGCATCTGCGTCTGCATCCACATCTGCCTCTGCCCCAGCTGGTGGCGCAGCCAGGCCTGGCGCCAAGTCGGGTTCCGGCCGGGTGGACAGCTACCAGGGCAAGACGGTGGTTGGCGTGAATTACGTGGCGCAGGGCCACGATTGCAATCCATTCGAGGAATGCCCGAGCTGCCGGCAGACACTGGAAGGCACCCCATGGTGGCAGGCACGCACCGGCCTGGCGGCGCTGGTCGCTAGTATGCCTGGCACGTCGAATATCCGGACGCCTGACAAGGCGGCATGATCGCCATACGGCCCTGTTAACGCTAAGATGCAAACCTGACAATACCTCCTAACGACGCCATGCATCCTGCGACCGCCAGCACGCGCCAGGCCGGCCACGCCCGCAGCAATCGGCGCCTGGTTGGCGGTATTGCCATTTCGGTGCTGCTGCATGCCTTGCTGCTGTCGCTGCAGTTCGGCGTGCCGGGCAGCGATGCCGGCGGTGGGGGGCCGCTCAGCGTCGTGCTCGCGCCAGCACCGCCTCCTGTGCCGGCACTTGTACCTGAGCCTGCGCCAACCGTCGCGGCTTTGCCGACGCCAACAGTCCCAACACCTGTCCAGCCGCCGCCTGCGCTGCCCGTCGCCGCTGTCCCGCAAGCGCCGGAGCCTCCACGCGGCTTGCGTCTGGTCGATCTTCCGCCCCCACCGCCGCCGCCACCGCTGCCGGTTACGCAGATTGCATCGGCCCCGAAGAAACGTGTGCCTCGGCCGACGCCAGTCGCGCCCAAGCGTGTTCTGCGCGACGTGACGACGCCCGTGATTGCCATGGAAGCGAACCCCGAGTCCGAGTTCGCTGTCGCGGTGCCATTACCCGAGGTTGACGCGGGTCCGCCGCCGACGGTTGTCGAGCCGCTTGAGCCGCCCGAAGAGGTGGCGGTCAGCGAGATACCCGTCCCCCCGGAACCTGTCGTGGATGCCGAGGCGGAGCGCGCGGCGCGTGAGCAAGCGATGCAGCAGGAGCTTGCCTTGCAGCGAGAGCAGGAGCAAGCACGGCTGGCACAGGCACAGGTGGAGGCGCAACGCAACGCGGCCGAGGCGAGCAGGCTCGCCGAGCAGCAGCAACAGCAACAGCAACAGCAACAGCAACAGCAACAGCAACAGCAACAGCAACAGCAACAGCAAGCGCAGCAAGTGCAACAGCAAGCACTGCGCGATCAGGAGGCGCTGGTGCAGCGTGAACAACAGGTCGCTGCTGCGCGCGATCTGGCGGCACAGCGCGCGGCGCAAGAAGCGGCAACGCAGGAAGCCCTGGCGCAGGCCCAGTTACAAGCACGCCAGCGCGCCGAGGATGCCGCACGGCGCATGGTGCAGGAAGCGGCTGAGCGGCAACGCAGCGAGGAACTGGCACAGCGCAGGCTGACCGAGGAGCGCGCACGCCAGCAAGCGGACGAGCGCCAGCGCAACGAGGAAATCGCACAGCGCAGGTTGGCCGAAGAGCAGACGCGCCAACAAGCCGCCGAGCGCCAGCGCGTCGAGGAACTGGCGCAGCGCAGGCTTGCCGAGGAACGCGCGCGCCAGCAAGCGGCCGAGCAGGCGCGCGTGGACGCCGAGCGGGTGGCGCGGGGTGCTGCCGAAGACGCAGCCCGTCAGGCGGCGCAGCGCTTGCAGATGCAGGCTTTTGGACCAGCTGCGGGGGCAGGCGCAGGGCCAGCCGCTGGCGGCGCTGCCGCTGCGCGCACGGACGGCGCTGGCGCTGGCGCTGGCATGGGCAGCGGGGCGGGCATGCAAGCGGGGCCGGGCGCCATGGCTGGCCTGCCCGGCAATCGCGCACGCGAGTTGCTGCGCGGGGTGACGATCCCGAATGTGGACGCCTCCGGCTTGCCGCGCGCCCGACCAGCCGGCGACCGCCGCGTGGTGGCCGACGGCGGCGAGCGCGATGCACCGCTGCGCTTGTACGTCGACAGCGTGCGCCAGAAACTCGAGCGCAACGCGGTGCTCGGCGGCGCGCGCCTGTCGCTGCGCGATGTACGCATCGATCCCCTGGTGAGCGTCTCGCTGCGCAGCGACGGCAGTATCGACGAGATTACCATCGTGCGTTCGAGCGGCCGCGCCGACATGGACGATGCCGTGCGTCGCTTCGTGCGCCTGAACGCCCGCTACGCCGCGTTTCCGCCGAATGTCGCCGCGAACTTCGATGTGATCGAGATCCGCCGTATCTGGCGCTTTGCCGAGGGACTCAAACTCGTCGAAGAGATGCGCTGACGCCATCTTGTCGATCGCCGTCGCGTCACTCCAAAAGTTCGACCGATTCCACGCCCCGCGCTTGCAGCTGCTCCGTTGCATGCAGCAGACACCGGGCCACATGACGGACAGCCGTCGCTGCGAGGTGAGGCCCGATCGGCAAGCTCAGCAGGGACGCGGCCATCGCGTCGGCAACGGGGCAAGACGCATCGGCCGTTAGCTGGGCGTAGGCAGGCTGCCGGTGCAAAGGTACCGGGTAGTGCACGGCAGCCGGGATGCCGGCATGCTCCAGGATGGCGCGCACCTGCTCGCGCTGCGCGACCAGCACCGCATACCCCGCACAGGCGCTGGTGCGGTCGGACCGGCAGCCAATGACAGGCAAATGCGGCTGCAGCATCTCGTCGTACGCAGCCGCGATGCGGCGGCGTTGCCTGATGTCCCAATCGAACCGTTCCAGCCTCGCCAGCACGATCGCGCATTGGAGCGTCTCCATGCACGCGTCGTGGCCAAAACGGTGATCCGCATGGCGCCGCGCCTGACTGTGCATGCGGATATCGCGCATCGCGCCGGCGAGCGCATCGTCGTTCGTGAACAGGGCGCCGCCATCGCCATAGCAACCGAGAGGGTTGGTCGGAAAAAAGCTCGTGCAGCCGATCGTGGACAGATTGCCGCTCTGGCGCCCGCGGTAGGTCGCGCCAAAACTCTGTGCACCGTCTTCGATCACAGCCAGGCCGTGGCGAGCGGCGACGCCGTTGATGGCGTCCATATCGGGCGGCTGGCCGTACAGCGAGACCGGGATGACCGCGCGCGTGGCCGGCGTGATCGCTGGTTCGATCAGGCGCGGATCGAGTGTGCACGTGGCGCGCTCGATGTCGGCGAACACGGGCCTGGCGCCGACCAGCACGATCGCCTTGGCTGCCCCACTGGCGGCAAACGGCGTGGTGATGACGTCGCCACCTGGCCCGACGCCAAGCGCCATCAGGGCGATCGCCAGTGCCGTCGTGCCAGAGGACGCGGTGATGCAATGGCGCGCGCCCGTGTAGTCGGCCAGGCGTTGCTCGAGTTCGGCGACTTCTGGCCCCATGATGGTCTGGCCGTGGTCGAGAACGGCCTGGATGCGGCTGTTGATCAGGCTGCGCGACGTCTCGTCCTGCGATCGCGGGTCGATGGATTGCATGCGCTGTCCCTGGCGTCAGGCCTGCACGACGTTGGGCGAGCGGTTCGGGAACACACCGCGCGTATCCACGATCAGGCTGGCGTTCTGGCGCACGAGTTCATAGTCGAAGGCGCTGTGGCCGGTGGCCAGCAGCACGACGTCATACGAGGCGAGCGACGCTGGTGTGAGTTCGACGCTGGACAGGTCGAAGTGGTGCTCGCGCATGCGCGGGAAGACCGGCACATGGGGGTCGGAATACTCGACCACGGCGCCACGCGCGCGCAGCAGTTCCATCAGCGCCACCGAGGGTGACTCGCGCATGTCTTCGACGTCTTTCTTGTACGCGATACCCAGCACCAGGATGCGGCTGCCCATGACGGCGCGGCTGCGGCTGTTCAGCGCGTCGGCCACCTTGGCGATCACCCACGCCGGCATGTCGCTGTTGATCTCGCCGGCCAGTTCGATGAAGCGGGTGTGCAGCCCGAACTGGCGCGCTTTCCAGGTGAGATAAAACGGGTCGATGGGGATGCAGTGCCCGCCCAGGCCCGGGCCGGGATAATAGGCGGTGAAGCCGAATGGCTTGGTGGCCGCGGCCCGGATGACTTCGTGGATGTCGATGTCC
>Ga0308160_10008112_pt1 | contig 10277 bp, 6 predicted proteins | sample PhyFR1_FD_201036 | JGI IMG/M metagenome (GOLD analysis project Ga0308160, IMG submission 201036) | Phyllosphere microbial communities from UC Gill Tract Community Farm, Albany, California, United States - DLSLF.R1 | ecosystem: Host-associated > Plants > Phyllosphere > Unclassified | place: USA...
ATACCGTCATCTCCGTTTGTGGCGACTTCTGGAGGAACGCTGCGAATGACGGCAGACAGGAAGTACTCGAATGGGCTGCGTTCCCATTGTTTCCTACCACTCTTGTCGAGCTGATCACTGCCGTCTCGGGAGCGGGATCTGTAGGATCAGGCAGCGTCTACGGCGAGGAAGACCCCGAGATTGATCTCCTGGACGTTTCGCCTCGAGAAACGGTCAAGCAATCAGCCGAGTACTTTTCGGCTCTGACCGAGATCACCTTGAAGTTCAGAGACTCGGCAGTTGGTGGAATAGACGGTTATAGTCGCGAGCTTCGAGGACAGACAGTCACCATAACGCTCGAGACGGACCTGGTCTTGCCTTGCGGTCAAGTGATTCCCAGCAAGACTCGAGGAATCCTTGCAAGTCGGTCCGGAGAGGACATGATCGTGAGATGGGCCGTCGAGCTGTCTGGATGGAAAATATTGGTCTCACTCATGCAAGCAGGTTTGGCGCGAGACGAGGATGCTAGGAGGAAAGCGGAAGAATGGAGTCTTTATATCGACACATCAGATCTTGCTCGAGTGTTATCCACGGGCTTGACATTTGTCCGGAATGTGCTTTCGGTTGATCCAGCATTGGCGGACGGACTGGTCGAAACGCAGGATCTATCAGCATCGACGCTCAGGGCAAAGAAAGGCGAAACGGTCAACGACCTCCTTACGATCGCCTTCGCTTTGCTCCAGCAGACATCGGTCATTCGTCAAGAAGAGACATGGAGGAGTGCAGTCGCTTCCGCTACCTCGATAGTATCCATGTTGCTGCTCAAATTCCCTCAAAGAATCTGGTCTGAGTTGCGGTCGAGCGGCTTTTTCACTTTCACTCGCCAAGAGGCCCTTACTCTGCGCGTCATCATCGACCGGGACATCCAAGCTGGAGAATTCACATCTACTGTCAATGCCCTCAACTTGATCGTCAAGCTGGCCGAGCACATCCAGCTCGGCCAATTTCAGGTCGATGCGGAAACGGTTCATAGCCGTTCAAACACGCTTGCAAACACTGTGCAGTTCCTGCACCAAGCAGTATCAAGTCGCTACCGAGGTTGGCGGTATACTAGTTCGAGGCAGAAGGCGGAAATCAGCTATGCTATTTCGAAACTTTATCATTCGGTTTTGGCTAACCCGACTTTCCTCGCCAACTTGACTCGGCCCGATACGCCCTTTCCGCTCGGCTCTCTGAATGCAGTCTTGTTCGACAAGCTGATCAACACCGCTTCAGACTTTGACTTGGTACCTCTACTTGACACGATCACCATGCCGCTCTACGGATCGACAGGGAGCCCGGTTCACCACGCCGATCGCTTGCCCCTTGAGAAGGCTTTGTGTGCCGGACTCGAATTAGCCTATCATATCCTCGTGACCTGCTATGCGGCCGGGACCGGGCCTGAGCTCAGCATCTTATCCTTCGTTTCTCGACACGCTGAAGGCCAAAGCGAGATTGACGCTCTCCACGTCGTCGAGGCGGTCTTTCAGATTTCGACTTCACCTTATCTAGATGACGCCACCGCCGTTGTCGCACTGCGTTTTTTGCACATGTTGATGATACAAGCCCAAAGTGCGGGATCTTCATTCAGTTTCATGGCCTGTCTCAGGTCACCTCAAGCCACAAGCGACAGATTTATTGCTCTACTCTCCCGCGGATCTCGATCATTGGAAGTGCAGGACGCAGCCTGGCAAACACTCCGGACTATGACCGTGGCTCAGCCTGCTCTGGCCCGGTTCTGCCTTCAGACGGAATCGGACGGCAGGTCGAAGGCCCTGGATATCGCAGTCGAAGCCATCAAGGAATGGGAGAACGTATCCAAGAGTGACGCCCGATTGCTGTCGTCAGCAATCGGCCTTCTTCTCGATGTATATGAGCACCACATAGACCTTATAGAAGGTTTGGGATTGTCCACCGATGACAGGCTTTGGACCAGCCTTTCTGGATTTACTCTCGATATTCAACCGGGAAGCATCACGGTTGATCGTACCGCCTTGACGGAACAAGCTATGGCGGATGAAGACGAAAACGTCCTTTCCCGATACGTCGATCGTGTCTGCCTTCGGGCGGCCAAGGGATCAAGTATCAGATTGTTGAACACCGTGCTTACAATTGCATCTTCATCTCGAGATGCCGCGACGACGCAAAGATCAGATGTCAAAACCGCTTTGGAGTTATTGCGAAGTGAAGGTGGACTTGCCCGGTTGCTGGCAGACTCGACGTTAAGCGCCTTCGATCCCGACCTGCGCATGGAGCAAGTCGCCCTGATCCAGACCGTCCTGCCATCGACTCTACTCGAGATGGTACAGACTGTAGCGCCGGCCTCCACCCGGTGTTTCGGAGACAATTACCTTTTCGGTCAGTATTCCATCTAGCACACATGGATCTCTGCCGCGCTGACAGAGAATTGTTCCCACTCAGACAAAAAGGGTCTCCGCGCAATCATTCAATTACCGACTACTGAGAAGACTGCTCTGATAGAATGTTTCCAACTCATGAGCATCAACGAAAGCGCGACTGCCGCCGACGCATCGGTGACAACGGCTGCAATGGACATTGCTCAGTCTGCCGTCAGATTCGCTGAACAAGCTAGGGTACCGGTCACAACCGCTCTATCATTTGCGGCTGTAGCAGGCCCTGTCTCTGAAGAACGGAGAGATGGAAGTTACGTCATGAGTCTACAATCGCAGCGGTACCAATTGTTGCAATCGTTACTCGAGGCTACTTGGATAGGAGATTGGACCGCCGACGAACAGTGGATCCGATCAACAATGCGCCCGCTGGCTGCCATCTTCAAGTCGACTGTCTTTCCCTTGACGCTTCCGTTCGAGCAGACCGCAGCTCCGGCTTATTACCGTCCATTGATCAACACGTTGATCCTCTATCTACGACATGCGCGAACGATCTCGCGGGGCGGCAAGAAAGACAACATGGCTTTAGAGCTTGACGATTTCCTCCACTCGGTGGTCCCAGTAGTGACCCAGCTTTTGAACGACGTCATAACTATGGTTCAGTCGGAACCCGATCCCTCTGCTTTGGAGGATCTGGACTTGACCGTTTCTGCTCTGAGCGGCTTGATGAGTCACCCTTTGGCTGGCTTGTTATGCCTTACGCACCTGGATCAAAAGGGCTTGATCCTCCGCAGCTGCGAGCTGATCCCTCGAAATTCACTTGCCATACCAAGCTTGCTCAAGAGCATCACCCGACTTCATTGGACCATCGCCCAGATTCCTGAAGGTGCTGAAAAACTCTCAGCTCAAGGCGTTCTCAGAGCATATGCCAGCACACCTCTATTGCAAGAGCTCTCTATACACCCGGACTCGCTGGACGATGGCAGCGAATTGCATACTATCTGGACGACCATGCTGTCTGTCTCCAGAAGCCTTCTGCAAACCTTGCCATACACTGCCGAGTACATCGCTACAGAGATACTTCCTTTCGTGGATAGCATGCATCGACGGATACAGTACGCTCTTGCTTGGCAGCTGGAGACTAACTCACTCCTTGTTCAATTGGCTGAGGTCCACTCGATCTTGGAAATGCTGCTTCACATTGCGCGAGACGTCGAGGTCGACATCGCACTGTCCAAGCATCTCTTCCAGCGTTACAGCAAGTCTGTACTTTCGTACCTTTTCTCGGCCACCAATGCCCTTACGCGGCCGACGGTGATCAGGATGAAGGTTGTGCAAACGTTTGGATTCGACGCAGAGGACATTGACGACAAGCAAGCTGGCATCGCTGCGGCAATCGATGCTGCCGATGATTGTGTGATGCAGGCATTGCTTGTCACTACAAGCTCAGCCGTATCTCTTCTCGCTGAATGGATTTCCATTTCCAACGCGTTTAGTGGAACTTCGGCTACATCTTCTTTGCATCAGACCAGATTGCCCTCAGTGAGCAATGAGCGAGATGGAAGTGGACAGATCGAGTGCTGATTTGAGCTGTTGCTACAGATTTCGACGCATATGACCGCCTCGCGTATCCTCGTCGAGTTCGCCAGCTGTGTGATTGATCTCGACCCCCGGCCCAAGAGGGATCTCGACGAGGTTCAACCAAATCTGCCTAGCTTTACGGCTAGTTGGCCTGCGGTCTCAGAAGAACGACTGCGCCTGATCAGGCAACAAGCCTTGGAGACAACCCTGATGGTGACGAGTGTTCAAGCGGCGAGCGTGTATCTTTCGGATATCATGGACGAACAGAAAGAGAAGCTCGCGATAGAGAAAGGAGGTGACACCGACAAAAGGAGTACGCCCGCCAAAAAGAAGAGCCTCGATAGACGACAAGGTCGTCAGGATCTGCGGGTGAGTCAAGATTCAACTGTACTCTGAGCATAATCGAGGTCTGACGCATATGGCATATCTTTCGCGCGTACAGGACATTGTGGATACGGTCAAGCGTTTCCGTGACGGGGACATGACTCCGGTGTGCAATGTCTGTTACGTTTACCTGGAGACACGCTGTGGCAATCTGTCGGAAATTTGAAATCCATATAAAGCAAGCGAAGGAAATGACGAATCATCATGACGGCCCGGCATCGAGATATGTTTTTTGTATCATAATAGCAGAACCCCAAGCGAATGTACAGTCGCGAAGATGAATTTACTCAAGTGCAATCCGTAGGCTTTTGCTGCCTCCGATTTGACAGTGCCTCGTGATTTGTGCGCGACGCTTCGCAGCAATCATGGTTGCTGCCCGCGGATTGCGCTAGAGACTTGCTCGACTCCGACATACGTTTGCTCCGGACGTGTTCTCAAGCGATACTGTAGGACCGGACCAGCCCCCCTGGCTGTCCGCCACCTCCATTGGGAATCACGTGGGATTGCCGTCAATGTTGTTGTTGTTGCTCTGATCATGACCGCGACGACTTTTTGTTTCCGCCGCGAATCGCCAGACTCACCTGCGTTCGCTTCAACAAAAGTAGACCAAACTGATCCCCATGTACTTTCAAGGTCTTTTGAGACAATCTATGTCAAAACAATCTCAAACATGTTACCAACAGCATTATATACTGTTGCTTCAATTGCAGGATGGCTCTTTGGAGTCATCACCCTTTATTCTGCTACAACCAGCACTTACCTGGTTGTAGCAAACATGCTTGTGAGTTCCTTGCAGACCTTCAATTTCGGCGCAAAGATTGTCTAAGTTGACCGACGTGCTAGTCCTTCAATCCTGTCGAAACGATTGCCGAGTTCAAGCTCGATGCGTTCGGCTTGTATGTTTCTCCCGAGGAGACCCAAACGGGTTCTTCGCAGTATTTGTCGGTCCCTCTTGTCATTGAAATGGATTACTCGTCTGTCCCGGATTACTCGTCTGTCAAGGTAAGCCTTGTCACTGATCGTAACCGATCGCGATCAACACTAATCTTGCGTCCTCCGTAGCCCTCGTCGACCTCTGGCCAGGAGCTCGATATTAGCCCGGACCGAATCGGATATCCCGTCTTGTCTCATACGTCGGCAGCGAACCTGAGCATGGGAATCCTCGAGGTGAATATTAGATCTCGGAAAAAGAGTTGCGGCGCACATTACTGACTCGCTTGACGCTCGTCGACCTGAAGGCAAATCTATCTTCGGAGACACACGAGGTCCCGGTTGTAGTCGTCCCAGAAGGTGTCAGTAGCGCAAAGACATCTCCAGTAAGTCTGCATCTGAAGTTAGGGCTTCCCGAATTGGACCTGACTAATCGTGATGGGTTGCTAGGTCTCATACGCTCGGTCGGTATCGTCGCCTGAAGGGCCGTTACCCAGTTCATATACACCGGTCAGGGTAAGTTCTTCTTCGCTTGCAGACGATATTGACGGAGCCGCTGATTGGTTACGAACAGGATTCGATTGGTTCCATTCTTGCTACGGAGATGCGCATATCCGCGGGACTCCTTCTGGCAATTTTCGGTCTCGCCATCGTCGTCGCTCTCGTATTGGGTATGATCATCGGGGTCATTGTCGGATACAAGCTCCGACCGCAGGTCTCGGTTCCAGCTGAAACGTCAGGGCCGGAACTCACAGTGTTTGTGACTCCGGCTAGGTCCACCTACCCTGACGATCCTGCGCCGGCGGCCCCATCGCCGATGATCATCGCTACCTCGTACCTGGACCTGCTCGGCAACACGAGGTACCGCTTGGAAGGCTCCGGAGCCGGCTTCTCAGGAACCGTTCTGGACGACGTCTTCGCGCCGATCTCCCGTCTTCCCCGTCTTCCACCTCCACGACCGAATCCATCTCGGACGGTTGATCTTCAGGACAGACTGCTTGTTGACCCTGACCAGCGACCTATGTCCAATCAGCGGTCAACAAGTACGAGTCACTGCGACCAGCGGCCTTTGCCCAATCGCAGAGAAGAGAAGTGCAACCAGCGGCCTTTGCCCAATTGCATGGAAGAGGAGAGCAGCCAGCGGCCTTTGCCCAGTTGCTCGAACGAAGACCAGGCGGCGATCATACGGTTGAGGCGCGAATCACCGATGGTCTTGAGACGTCCGGAGGCAAACAGGGTGATCGGACGAAGTCGACTTGCCAACGAGGTCACGTTCGATCACGAGGATCAGAGCGACTCTGATTCCTCAAGCTGCGGTCCAGAATCGCCGACGGAGAAGCACTCGATGCGAAGGCATTCGAGTTCAAAGCTTTGTCGGTGAACGGCCACGGTTTCCTATTCTCTTCTCTGCGAGCGCATGATAAAGTTGTATCAAGTAGTGGCTTGTGTCATGCTGGATTTGACGGTAATTTTCGGGTAGCCTCGTCCACGTTCACGCGATCGTTGGATTGCAGAAATGGTCGCAACTGTTCCGTAGTTGAGTATTGATGATCTCGATCGCTGAATCAATTTCTTCCGTTGAGCGGACTAAAGGTGAGATGCGAACCGGCACGATCGGTGCAAGTAGTCTCTCCATGATCGTCTGCTTTGGGGGTCTTGCTTTGGAGACAAGACAAGCTAAATTGAGCGAAGACGAGCCGCCTAGGAAGCACTAAATCACAGCGGGGCGAGGTTTCTTGACTAGCCCACAGAGTTGGTCGCATATTCGTTCATGTTCATAGCTCCGTATACATCTTAGCACGATGATCTTCGTCCGTCCACCTTAGATTCGCAGGATTGAAGAAGGTATTGGACCGAGTCCAATCATCCATGCGTCCAATCGTTCTCGATTGAGCTAGCCTGCAAGGTGTACGTTTTCGACTACGCGTCTGCCTTTCCGAGCCTTTTGTTGTGTTTGGGTCACAGTGCAGCCGTGCGAAGCCGGCGTCAGGATAATCCCACGGTACCTTTCCTCAACTTGCTTCGACGAACGCTCCTCGTCGCGCGTACCGAGGATCCCTGTGGGGCGAGCCGACGCACCCCTTCGATCCACCCTTTGGAAGGTCTCTCACTCGCTTGCGTTTAGGCTTGTGATTCACGAAAGGATGCTAGGTTGATCGCATCACTAAAGTAATCAAAAGGCGAACTTCTCGTTCGGCGTAGCCTTGGAACCGCCAACGCAAGGAGCGCCTCTCGAGGTGATTTGACCTAGCCACCAAGATGAACATAGAAGGCCAGATAGATTTAGTTCTCTCTACTAAACGCATGATATAGCCGGGTTCGTACTTTCTTCCGGAAGACGACAACTCCCCTTTCCCAGCCGATAGTCTAGCTGCGTGGACCAAGAAGAGAATAAAAAGCTAGAATATGATCACCTGCGCTACATGAAAAGCCAGATGCGCGAAGATCAGCGAAGATCCTCCCCTGCATGGACAATAGACCCGCAGGCCGCTACCGATCAAAATCACTCACGAGCAAATCAACCCCTCATCAAGCATACGGACCTCCCATCAATCTTCCCAACCGATGATCGAACTGACATCCGAGGAAATCCCTCGTATCCTCTCCCAGCCAATCAAACATCGCCACGCGTCCCCAACCTGCCCCAATCGGTGCATCGAACGCGATTTGTCAAACACGCGCGAGCCAAGGGGAAAAAACTTCCGTTTCTCCGTCTTCCACCAGGCGCATCATCAAGCACAATTCGTGTGACACCTCTTTAGCCGTGCGTGCGTGATTGTGCTCGGCGGGTGCTTGCTTTGGATGATGGCCGAAAGTGGCAGTAGACGGAGAATGACGAGGTTCTCAACTTGCGGGCTTGTTCCGGACATGAAGAGAACAGAGTCTTCTTTGGTCGAGCGGGTCTAGGGGACTGTTGGAGTTGTCTTCGCGTGCCCCTTATTGATGGTGCGACCTTGAGCTCCTTTAATCGCACGAAACCAGCCCGCTTGATTGGGATTTGCTTGATTTCCGATCGATGTTGCTTGACCTCATGACTATCGATTTCCTTGATGCGGATTTGAAGAAATTCTGGACTGTTACTGGATTACGAGGACCAAGGATGTGTCGATATGGAGACAGAGGCGAGGACTCGTCGAATCCCGCGCAGCTTGCTCAGAGGGCGTCGTTCCTAATGGTGCTCCCTGGACTATACTTATCGAGGGAGTAATGAAACTGGCTTGATGCAAGGCATCCTCGTATAATCCCCCTGCGGTGTTCCTTCTGCCTGGCGAATCAGAAATTCTCTCGTCTGCTTCATCTGGACTCCGTCGAAACCACCTGAAATTGGAAGCAACAAGAGAGATGTGTGGGAACGACCTGGATCCCCGGTAGAGTCAGAAGATTGCCAGCTTAACGCTGCTTCCACCGAACCGCAACAAGCAATGAAGAACATACCCCTTGGTGCACTTGGTTGTTTCGCTGTGGACCAGGGACAACAGTCGACCTCGAGACCTTTACTCTCTTCCTATCTTGTTCGTATCGCCGGCGAGGAATGGTGGCAGATCCCTTCGTTCGGGACGTTCGAGTCTCCAAGATAACTATCGCGGAAAGATGAGAATGAATCGTCTAGAGGGATCAGTAAGACCAATCAATATTCATCGTCAATTGATAGAACGAGAAGGGAGAGATTGGAAGATGAGAGACCGACGACGCCAGTGAGGTCGATCACCCCGCCCATCACCATTCGAGCGATTGATGCATCAAATATGAAAGATGGCGGGATCACCCGAATCTCGAAACGCCCGTGCGCAAACATCCTTGTTCGATTTCCCTGTCCTTCGGCTATGGGCTCGGATCTAGCCGAAGTGATCATCCAAAGGAGGCCGGGGAGAAGAAGCAATCACCGGTCGTCATCACGAGATGAAACGTCAACCGGCTAAAAGCTTCCGTAGAGGTATATCCAACCGGTCGTTGCTTTCCTTTCGGGGCACTAGCAGGCAAGAGGGTTTAGTCGTTTGATGGAGCAAAGGACCCCATCTTCGGCGCCATGTGATTATGTTGCCCTTCTTTCTCACTTCGGCCGAGGATCAATGGAGTTTCACTCGATCAAACGATATTGTCAACGGCGTGACAAGGAGAGACTTCTTGGTTCGCGTATTCGAGGGTACTCACATAATCAAAATTTAAAGGATGGTACGACGATTCAGGAACCGTGATCCACCTTGTGCGCTGTCGCCGAAAACGTAGATCAATTCAAAGTAGGGTCGGATCTCGGCACGTCCGGTGATGTCGGAGATTCTAAGGGGACGACCTCGGCCGATCAAACACTCGTCATCGATCATCGGTTTCATCTCACAACAATGATGTGATGACGGAAGGGTGGACAAGCTCAGCAGGGTATATATATACCTCGAGCTGATGAAAAGGCAAGGGGGAAAAGTCAACTTCGTCAAAACGTTTCCGACCACGGGTTCCCCTGTGACTCAACTTGTTTGACATCGACGATATGTTCCCACTGGACTTCGACTTCAACTTCGACTTCAACTTGAAGATGACGACCTTCTCTCACCCCCTTCGTCTCGTCAACTGATCTCTGCAATCTTTTGCCCTCTCTCTGCCGCTTCGGACTTGTACTCCTTCTCTACTTGGCTTTTACCGCCGACCTAAATCTCTATCGTTTGAGAGTTGACTTGCGTGTAAGTTGATCGCTTCTCTTTTGATCATTCGATTGCTGATGGATGGTACTGCCGACTCTCACACAGCTACTCGACCATCTCTTTGAATCAAGATGCATCAACCATAAAGATATAAACGAACATAAACATAGTCATAACATAACATCGACCTCCACTTCGTATAAACCTAGACTCGGACTCGGACTAGAACTAGCACCGCTCAACCCAAACCCACGAGATAGATTCGTCATTCCATTCCAACCTCCACCTTCATTCTCTCCTCGGACATCAAGAACGACCATTCTCTCCATCCCACCGGCGACGTCCAAGTAACGGGACGCGATGAACGTTCGAGAAC
>Ga0308160_10008114_pt1 | contig 10274 bp, 18 predicted proteins | sample PhyFR1_FD_201036 | JGI IMG/M metagenome (GOLD analysis project Ga0308160, IMG submission 201036) | Phyllosphere microbial communities from UC Gill Tract Community Farm, Albany, California, United States - DLSLF.R1 | ecosystem: Host-associated > Plants > Phyllosphere > Unclassified | place: USA...
TCTTCCGCTGTAGAATACCGTAAACCCCTTTCATGTCTTGCCGGTACATACTGATGATCAGACTCGGAGCAGATCACCTACCTCGTGACGCCATCGAGAGCAACAACACCGCCGTCACTCAAACCGCCTACGGCAAAGGTATTGTCGACGAGGCGATGCAATGGAACAGAGATAGGGAGAGTAGCAGTGTCGACTCATCCAGCGACTCGGGAGCACTCAGCTCGGCAGACACTTCAAGTAAAAGCTCAAGAGGTCTTGATCCTAGTACTCTCTACTTTAAGAAGGAGGATGTGATCATGCTCGTTGATGGTATGTCTCTTTGGTGTTGACATTGCCAGGAGCTGATATCAGACTCGTATGATACGAGACGTTATATGAAATCGATCTTTGCTCCTTTCTGTCGTGTTGTCGAGGCTAGGGATGGACAAGAGGCACTGGATATGTGCCAGAAATCAGTTCCAGACTTGATCATTACCGATGTTATGATGCCCATTGTACGTCTCCTTTATTGTCCAGATGGTCGCTCATAATCAGCTCGATGGGTTCGGTTTGCTCAACGCGTTGAAGCAGGATAAACAGCTGGCCATGTTGCCTGTCATCATGCTGTAAGTCTCATTCATTCATCTGAAGGACGGCCAAGCTAACCGATTAGAACGGCTCGTGGAGGTGATGAGGCCAAGGTCGAGGGTTTGCTAGCTGGAGCAGACGATTACGTCGCCAAGCCCTTCAATGCCCGAGAACTGATTGCTCGAGGTATGTCCAACATATTGAGCCAAGCTGAACATCAGCACACATGCAGCTTCAGATTGGTAAGAAACGTAGATTCCTGGAAGAAGCATTCGATGCCCGCACAGCGGAACTTCGAGTTCTCTCAGAGCGTAAGTACTGTTCAATGGCGCTTTCGCCACTTCAAATATCGCCAAGATCATCGCCTAACTCGCAGACTCACCCGTTGGAATCTTCCGATGCGAAGAGGACGGGACGACCACTTTTGCCAATCCGGCATGGTATGAAATGTCGGGTCATCCTGTTGATGGAGACTCTAGTAATTGGGGTGATTATATTGAAGCTGAATATCGGCGGGATGTCCAGGAGCTATGGGAACACGTTTATAGCGAGAATTCTCAGGCAATGCACACTGCCGAGTGGAGGTTCAAGAATGGTAGATGGGGTCAGTCTTTCCTTGTTACCTCCAGAAATATCGAATGCTGACGATCTAGTGACTGCGTATGTTGTGAACTATCGCACGGTAGCATACTGATGATATAGCAAGCTTATTAGGCTGGACCTCGTGGCCGGAACTGGTCTGTCGGTAAGTGCCTCCTCGCCTAACTTTCTGTTTGTGCTGACTTGACAGGGTATCCTTGGCTGTGTGGTCAGTCTTGCCAAGTGGGTTCCCTTGGACATCGACTGACATCTAGACGGATATTACGGAACGTAAGCTCAATGAAGAGATTCAGAAACAGCGAGTGATCGAGGCGGAACAACGACGTGTCGAGGCAGAGGAAGCCAAACATCAACAAGAGCTGTTGATTGATATCACCTCGTAAGTTTTCACCGGTGTATACGTATCAGACACGTAGCTGACAATCAGTCACGAGATCCGAAACCCCATTTCCAGTTTAATGCAGATAAGTTCTCTTGTTGTTAAGATGAGCAAATATGCTGACAATTTACTGTTCCTCACTTGTCAAGACGAACCTCATTTCACTGCAGGAGCAACTCGAATTATCAATGCGCAATGGAACTGGTTTCAATCCCACGCAACAACTATTGACGACTATCAATGAGGACCTGGAAGCTCTGGAGAGTATCTATCAATGTGGTCTATCCCAAGAGAGGATTAGTAACGATGTCCTCTCCCTTGGGCGTATCCAGCTTGGTGCGTCATCTCGTTTCCTCGTGTGTCTTCAGCTGATAAGTAGATATGTTACGTGAGTCTTCAATATATCATTTTTGACGATATGGGACTGATCAAGCAGAGGTATATGATGTCGATGTGGATCTACAGCATGAAGCGCAGAAGGTGGTTTCCATCTTTCAGAATGAAGCTCGAATGAAGAGGATTGGCTTGAATCTGGTGATTGGAGAATCAATAAACAGATTGGGCGTCACGACCATCAAGACTGATCCAGTCCGTCTTGGACAAGTGTACGTCCTCTATACCCATTGGTACAAGATACTAATATCCAGCGTGACAAATTTGCTCTCGAACGGTATTCGATTCACCTCAACATCCGAAGTACGCCGTATTGAACTCCGATTCGATCTCAGCTTCGACCCTCCAGCAGAAGGTACATGCGTCATGCCCTCCTTACCCGACAAAGCGCCTCTGTTGAAAGATGATATGCGGGCTTATTTATATGTCGCTGTTACTGATACTGGACCTGGCTTGACGCCTAAGGAACTGGATATGTTGTTCCAGAGGTTTTCGCAGGTTTCTCGTGAGTCACCTCTACTCACAGGATGGATGGGGCTGATGGAATAGCCAAGACACATACTATCTTTGGAGGTTCTGGGTTGGGTTTATTCGTCTGTCGAAGTGAGTCATACCGCTATATCACATGCACAACTTACTGATTCCACCAGAAATCACAGAACTCAGTAAGCTATATCGCAACCAATCGTTTTTTACGAGCAAGCTAACGAAACAGTGGGAGGTCGAATCGAAGTAGCTTCCGAACACGGTAAAGGTTCAACCTTCCGATTCTTTATCGAAACTCGAACTTCAAAAACTCAAACACGTATCCACGATAGATCACAAAGTAGCAGTAGCGTCGATAATGGACCCAGCAATCGACCTCGGCCTGTTATCAAGAAAAGGAATACGGGTAAAGGAATCACAGGACCTAAACCACATGTTTTGATTGTGGAGGATAATCTGATTAATCAAACTGTTTTGATGAGACAATTGAAACATGTTGGATTGACTACTGAGGGTGAGTCCTTCTTCCAGTAGAGAGGTGAAGAGGCTAATGGATAGTGGCTAGTAATGGTCTTGAGGCTCTTGAGAAGATCCGGAAAGTCTCAAAGACGGACGGGACGTCGTCTGGCCAACCATTTGATTGTGTCATTATGGATCTTGAGATGCCTGGTACGTCCCCAAACGTACCACTTCGGAAATCCAAGCTGATGAATAGTGATGGACGGTCTGACAGCGGTGAAACATGTCCGAGAAGAAGAAAAAGCAGGATCACTAGCAAATAACCTAGTCATAGCCCTAAGTACGTATATTCCCACTATCATCCCAATGAGGCTAATCCACAGCTGGAAACGCCCGCCAAGGCCAAATAGACGAAGCAAAAGCAGCAGGAATGGATGATGTAGTAATCAAACCATATCGCTTGGACGACTTGTTACAAAAGATTGAAAATATGATGAGAATACGAGCTAGTCGGAATACAACGGCTGTAGAGACTGTAGAGACTCCTGACGCGATTGAGGTTGAGATGGGTGAGTAGGCCGGGTTATCTTGTATATCTGTAGCCATATCTACATATTGCGTATTGCATGTACGGAGTATGAATCGCTTGATTGGCCTTGAGAATGACGGAGATGGCAATTGACGTCGAAGACGAACGAACAGGAGATGGTGGTGTATGTCAGATAGATCACTTAAGGTGGTCTGTAGGGTTATTTTATTGGGGGTCTTACGCTGGTAGAGGACGCGTAGCTGGCCGTGGAGACATCCAGTTCCAAATACGAGTCATCCCAATTCCTGGACTAGGGGAATATCTTATGTCAGTAAGGGGTACTAGGCGCAAAGGCATTTCACCAGATTTGCTAAGGTCTGTTGGCCAATCCAATGGTCATATCGAGAGTAAGTAGTCTTCGGCCCGTAGCATCTTATTGTGGTGATAAAGCACCATTGCTCGAAATGTTGTCATTCAGAGAGTTGCATTATAAAACCTCTGCCCAACCTAAGCTGATCCACTGCTGGACAAATCGATATTTAACCAAATGTGTAGTTCCCTTAGCAAGAGCAGCCCTCTCACCACTACTCATCAGCTCATCCCTTACTCCACAGAGATGACATGATGACCTGAAAAAAAACCACTTACTCTTCTAATGCAATTTCCCCACAATCTCTACGACAGTGAACCAACACCGGGAGATTTGGATTTGGTTTAGCCACTACAACATCAGTCCCCATATCGCGATAAATAGAGGGGGCTATAACGTACCCATACTTAATCCATCTCCATAGGTATCATCCATTTTTCTTAACCATTCTGGTAAACTATCAAGAACAGAGTGCTGGAAATGATTATGTATCAATTCTGTGTATCTGTCTATCAGTCCGAGCCGCAACTGCCGTCTGCTCAAACGAATGGGACATTCTAGAGGACCAGGATGGAAAGAAGAAACAGAAAGAGGAGAGGTGGAAAATGGACGTACCGCTTAGCATGTTGTAACTCCGCTCCTGATAATAGATTATGTAGTTCGGGAGTAGCAGTGATATGCGCAGAGTATTTTTCAATCTACCATCAGCCCCTCTCCCACACCTCTCGGAGAAGGGAAGTAGAGACAAACCTTATGTAACCTCGTACGAACATAACTCCTCACTAGGTATTTCACCCTCTCCATTTCCGTTTGGACCAGCATTAACTTGAAATGTTCCTCTTCTGAAGTTTGTGGATCACTCCGTAATGTGTTCACCATTTTCGCCTGCCATCAGTGTCCTGGACTTCTAATCTGCACACAGCTCGCGCTGCTCGCTGGTGCGCGGACATACCTGCTGCTCAAGTTTATCAAATAGAGCATCCATCAAATCCCCCTCCCAAGGCATTATATCCCCCGTACCCCTCTCCTTCACCCAAATCCTTCCTAGGCGCTTAACATCATTCCCCTCATCTTCATCTTCATCTTCATCCATCTCACTTCCTCCCATAATCACCGAACGGCCATCATCGTCCGTCCCTGGAATTACGGAGAATGCCCTTGGTGATGATGGAGCTAAAGATGCTCGTGATGATGATGCTCGTGCTTGTTGTCCTGGTTGACGGTATGATGTCCCTGTTTCTGTCTCTTGGTCTGAATCGGGGTCGTCGAAGAAGGATGACATTATTGGTGGGTATAGGATGGTGATGGGTGGGTGGTGCAAGATGAACATGAAAGTTGATCCGACGCGTCGCGCGTTACCTGCTAACACGACGAGATTCGGCTTATTGCCAGCTATGAAGATGGATTCAAAGCCTAACACGGAAGAGCACGAGGAAGGTGCAGTTTATCAGAAGGATGAGCATCTATTGATTGCATTATACGATCATTCCATGTCCAAGCAAGAAAATCCGTCTTCCCAATCTAGCAAAACAATTAACATCGCTGCAACTCGGGGCGTAAGCCTATCAAATCATTCCCTCCTCAGAGTCCGTCCATCCAGCACATCCCCATAAACAGAACGCGAGATCCTAGACCGCAAACCTCAGAGCCCCCTGCGCTCCCCACGCCTTATTAGACCGATCAAACCGCATAGTCTTCTTCGCAACAACCCTAAAAGCCATCTTTCCAGCATCAACATCCTCCCACTCCTCCCCTCTACCTTTGATGATCCCCCCAAAGGTTTCCTTGAATTGATTCATGGGCAACAACAGATCTTCCGAGCGAAGAACGAGGAGGAATATCGTAGAAAGGGCTATTGATTCTTTCGTTATTGGTGTTGATGTCGAAGTTGCGACGGAGGAGATGGAGGAGGTATCTGAGGGGATTGGGTCTGGGGTGGAGGTTGAGAGCGTTTGTAATTGGTTTCTGTGGGTCAGCTGGGAGTGGGCTTAAGGACTCACAATGCGTCTTCTGTACTTGAAGAATCGCCAAGGAGATCTGGGTAAGTAGACTTGATCTTGGCCTGGGAATTAGTGAGTCCTAGGAGTCAAAGTGTTGGCGTACGACAGCAGCTGCTACACCCTCATCATCCACCAAGATCCCGTGGACCGCCCTCGGCCCCTGTTCCAGGACAGGGGAAGGGACCTTGACAGGTGAAGCCTGCGGTGTAGGTCCATCGTCTTCCTCTTCTTCATTGGGAGTCGGTGAGACCTCCTGAGCTACGTGGACTGTGTCATCCTCCCTCTCTTCCACCTCTTTCGTAGGAGACGGCTGCCTGACAGCTTCAATAGCCTGCAAGTGACCCGTCAGAGACCTCCCACCCGTTCCTACACTCCTTGGAGCGGCTCTACCAAAGATGGACCCTCTCTCCCTCTTCTGCGGAGTTCCGATATTCTTGAGCGGCGTAAACCTATTGATCGGACGGTGCTCGGACGGGTTGACAAGGGAATTGGAGATATGTGGGTATTCCCTTATTGGGGTTTTAGCAGGTGTTTGAATGAAGATCGATGGTCTACTCGCTCGGATCGGGGATTCGTCCAGTGGTTTTGTAGGCGATCTCTGAGGAGAGACTTGTCGTTCGGTGGGTTGGGGCTGGATCTCGCGGTGTGGTTTGAGGTATGCTTCAATTGCCCTCAATGAAGCTTCTTCGGCTGCTATCGCTTCGTCTATGCTCATCGTCGGCTTTGATGATTGTTGTGTAGGTGAGTTAGGAGCAGTGGGTTTTGTAGTGGGGTTTGAGAGCTTAGAGTCAGCTATCATTGGATGGATCACTAGCTGGACGTACCTCTGCTATCAACCTCTCTAGCTCTTCAATCTTCTGAGACTGCTTCTCGTGCTGTTCAGCGAGAGCGGCGATATGGTTCCTAGCCTTAGGCATTGGTCGACTACCATCAGCATTTCATCTGTGGACACCTCGTCACGGGCTATTCAAGCCGGTGCTCAAACTCACTAATCATCCACAAGCCTAGCCGCAGTCCTCAGCACAATCTCAATATCCTCCCTCCCACCCCTCTCTCTCCTCGCAAGCTCCTTCAGCGGGGTCACCAACCCTTCCCTCTTCTCGACCTTCTTGACATTATCATTACCCTCCCCAATGAACCCAAAAGATCGCCTTTCCGGATCTGTTCCATCTCGAATTAAATCTGGGACAACAAGGGAATGGAGGTAGGCTGTTGTATATGGACCTGCTTGTTTTGTATTACATTGAGAGTATTGGTGTATTTGATTTGAGTTTGATGATAGTTGGGAGAGTGTATCTGCTAGGGATGGCATGGTGTAATGTACGGTGTACGGTGTATAGGTTGATTTGTTTTACGCGTCTCTCTCTTGATATCTGTCGCGTCAAAGAGAGATGATATTACGTAAGAGAGGTAACGTACTCCGCCATTGCTGGTCTAAGGTAAGGTATGGTATTGAAATACATTTACACAAATCGAGATATGATGAGCACATTCGGAGACTCTCCACTATCAGAGGCGCCCTCGTCTCACTCGCCCACTCGCTCAACAGGGACGGGATCACCAGCGAGACCACTTCCCTCACTCAAAACACAGAAGAAGAAACCCCAAACCGAGTCCGCGTCTTCCTCAAGGCGTTCATCAAGGATCGAAGATCGATCAGTATCCCCCGATAAACCAGCAGCTCCACGTACAAGCTTGAAAATCAAAGTCACTCGACCACCCTCACCCGAGAAACTCAGTGAAATTGCTGAAGAAGCTCAAGCTGGGCTTGAACAAGTAGAAGAGAAAGGAAAGAGGGGGAAGAAGAGGAAATCTGATAGTTGGGCGGAAGGGGAAGTTAGGGAAGCTATTGCTAATGGAAAGAAGAAAGTAAAAGTATCTCATGAAGAGGAGGAACCGAAGAAGAAGAATGTAGCTATCGTGAAGAAATCTAGTGGTGGAGTAGGGGAGAAATCAGCAACGGACATGATTTCTGATTTGTTCGGTGATGATGATGACGACGAGGAGGAGGAGGTAGTGAAGGAGAAGGAGGCGGTGAAACCTATTATCAAGATTAAAGGCAAACCTGGACGTAAACCCAAAATCGAACAGGATGCGGAAGGGGATGTAACGATGGACAATGACGAGGTAATCGTTGCGAAAACGTTAAAGCCGAGTAAATCATCCGGATCCAAATCAGGTCGGCACGAAGAACAAGAGGTCGAGCCTGAGGCTGAGCCCACTGTCATCGCGTCGAAATCGACATCAAAGAGAACGAAACGAGATACGGCAAATGAGGAGTCGATACCTAACGAAACCGCTCCTGAAGCCACCGTCGCCGCTTCAAAATCGACATCAAAGAGACCCAAACGAGATACGGCCAATGAAGAGACGATACCCAAAGACACCACTACCGAGACGGGACCCACAGTAAAGGCTCCCAAGCCAAAGGGCAGACCTAGGAAGCCTGTCGAAGCAGAAGACCCTTCCACTTCCACAATCGCACCCGCATCCATATCCAAGGATAACAAGAAAGCAGAGCCCGCGCCAGTTTCAGAACTCGATACAGGCTCCACCAAGGAAGAACCGAGATCCACAACAGCGACCGAGAAACCCAAGAGATCATTCGCTCAGGTAGTAGCTGGTTCCCCACCGCCTTCCGAGAAAAGGGAGAAGAAACCGTTGCCGACTATAACGAAATTGAATAAACCTATAGGGTCGACACCTGATAAAAGACTCCCCCCAGGAAGCGGATCTGGTACAGGAACCAATACACCCACAGCGAAGAAATTACCACCACCCCAAAAGAAAAAGGAAGTGTCATTATTAGAATCCACTATGGCTAGTTTGTTGGGTGGGGGTAAACCAACACCTAAGAAAGAAGTACGTCTACCCTACCCTCACTACATTACCTGAAGGAGGACAGATGCTGATTTGCAGGAAAAGGAAACACCGAAATCTACTCCTAAACCTGTTGTTAAAGAACGAGTAAAAGGTTCTTGGGCTGATGAGTGGGTTCTTACACCTGCTCAACAGCGGGAAGTATTGGAAAGTAGGGATGAGAGGGATGAGGAGAGGAGAAAGAGGATGTTGTATCGAGTATGTCCTTTTTTGTCTTTCTTTCCACCATATCGTCTACATATGTAGGAGTAAGCTGATGAGATAGAGAAATCCAGTAAACCTCCAAGAAGCCAAAGATTCATATCGACTCGATTCTGTATGTCCCCTCGCCCTTCCTTGGATTATACTGATAGATAGACGAAAACAAGGGTCATTCCTACTCTACCATATCCCCATGGTGGACTTGGAGTCAAGACGGAGGGTGCTCCTTCTATGATGCTCAGAGCTTTGATTGAGCGTAATACACAATCTCAAGCACAATCTCAGTCCCAATCAGTCTAGTTGTCATTGTATTCAATACTATCATCATCATATCTGTATATTCAACGTTGTCAATCTTATAGTACCATGTCGTGTCATACACCTCTACAAATCTAATCGATAGGATGCATGATATATTCAGACTAGCTGTTTTCTGTACGACTCTTGACTCTAGTCTATTCGATTGATGATGATATTATTGATGTGCTTATATACAACTAGCTCCAAGGACTCATTCGAGAATCACGTCTACCAACCTCCGGACTCATTGTTCTCGATCGGTACAACGACAGGCTCAGCTTTTTGAACCTACCATTAGCTTAATCTTCATCGATAACTCACAGGTCGGGGGGTTTCACCTACCCTTTCAGAAGTACCACCATAGCCATTGCCATTGCCATTCGATTGCGAAGCCATGTGGGGAGGGAGCTCCCTGGGGGGTGGACCTTGGGTTTGGGGTCGGGATGGGGAGACGTACTCCTTGGCAGCTCCTTGTCCACCAAGCATGGCGAGTCTGCTAGGGTGGATTCCCGGGGCAGCTCGAGCTGGAGCAGGGGATCGAGGCGGGGCGGAAGAGGGGGTACCCCAATCGTCTGCGATCTGGGTGGCGGGGGTGGGAGGAGGAGCTCCCCAACCATCTTCTTGAGCCTTGGGAGGTGTAGCATCATTTCGAGTCCATCCCGAGTTAGGAGCGGGGGTCTGTATGACTTCTTGAGGCGTTCCCCAGTCGTCTAGATGTTAGCTTATAATGGCAGGACAAGACCAGCTCACCGCCTGCGCTGGTATCAGCTACAAGAGCTGGAGTACTCTCTTCTGACATGTCAGCGATATAACATGTGAGGAAAGTGTGGGACGTACCACCTCCCCATCCGGTGGCTGCTGGTTCGGGCGTACCCCAGTCCCCACCTGCTCCTCCTCCTCCACCACCACCTCCAGAACCGGCACCGTAACCCCCTTCACCTCCGGAGCTAGCCCCTCGATCGTAGTTCCTCGGTTTCTCACACTCTCGGGACTATCTGTCAGCTACCGACAGCCAGGGGAATTTGTAGCTCACCTGATGCCCGGTTTCGCCGCAATTATGACATTCCCCACGGAACGATCCCGGTACTCGGGGTTTGTCGCATTCTCGAG
>Ga0308160_10008115_pt1 | contig 10274 bp, 11 predicted proteins | sample PhyFR1_FD_201036 | JGI IMG/M metagenome (GOLD analysis project Ga0308160, IMG submission 201036) | Phyllosphere microbial communities from UC Gill Tract Community Farm, Albany, California, United States - DLSLF.R1 | ecosystem: Host-associated > Plants > Phyllosphere > Unclassified | place: USA...
CGGCGAGCAAACGATAGGCCTTCATCCTGCTTTCGGTTCGTCTCTAGGCTCCTGTTCGCGTCTGTCCCCCTCTCATGGCTGACCTCCCCCTTCCATTTCTTCACGCTTCCCCGATCCGCCAATCTGCATGTCATCCGAGAAGAGAAGAGAACTGCAGGCGCTTCGCTTTCCTTGGCGGGTACACCACGGGCGTAGACTGTAAAGGTAATAAGTAAGTCAATCTGATGCCCAGACACAGTTGCAGCGATCACTCACGATAAGTCTGAGATGCATCACGTTGGAAACCCTCAGGAACCTCCTGTTTCGCCGGAGCGGGTTCAGCGTCAGCTGGCTGCTCCACCTCATTTTTACCTGCCACTCCGATATCCTCGACATCATCCGCTGCTTCCTCCGCGACTTGTGTTTCAGTCACTTTTGGTGCCTCCGGTGTTACAACCGAAGAATCTGCGAAAGACGAATCTTTCTCGGTTGATCGCCCAGACGATTCAGTGCGGATATCCGCTTTTGGTGTTTCCTCCCTTTCTTTCACTTCCGAGACGTTTTTCACCGATGGGACCGCATCGTCCTTCTTGATTGTCACCGTTGACCGCATCACCGACGCGAACACCGGCATCGCCTCGTCACTACCAGACCTGTCCCCGTTGCTCTCAGCTACTTGCGATGAGGATTTAGGCGGGGGAGGTTGTGGAGGCTGATCGCTTTCCCGAGGTGGAGGTAGAGGCGAGCTCGCGATGGTTGCTGGTGGGATCTGCGACGCTGGGTAGGGCGAGGCGGAAGCTGATGAAGGCGTCTGAGGAGGTAGTGGAGCCGACATGGGGTGGGAAGCATCTGCCGATTGATGCATGGCATAGGGATATGGTCCGTTGGCGCCTTGAGGAGCATAATTGTAAGGTGGCCGGCTGGATCCACCAGGTGATGGGTAGAACATGTTAGGGTCGTAATACATCGGCTGTGGCCCGGTGTACGCTGCTCCCGATGGCTGATAGACCGGATATGGCGATGCCTGCATATTAGGTTGATGTTGAGCGTAGACAGGCTGAGGGTAGTATGGATTATAAGGCGAGTAATTCTGATAACGGGATGGACCTGCTCCATTCCCAGCCGAGTGATGCATTTGCGAATTGTAGTCGTAAGCTGGCACGTGCTGATGCTGTTGTTGTTGATACATTGCTTGCTGCTGTTGGTTGTAGCTATGCTGTCGATTGTAACCGGGACTTCCCGCAGTCCCATTCGAAGAAGCCCCGGTGGGTGTCCGCATTGGATAGACGCCTCCAGGTAACGCGTAAGCCGCGTAACCCTGATGCTGTTGCTGCTGCTGATGTTGGGGGTGATAGTACGCATAACCACCCATCATCTGTCCAGATTGCGAAGCATAGTTCATGTTGACAGCGGCAGGCTGGAAATAAGGCGATGCACCTGAAAGGGTGCCATTCGGTCCATTACCGTTGCTAGCCGGAACGTATTGCTAGATGGTGCAGCGGACCAAAGTCAGCATAGATCGCAGCAGCCCAACTTCCATCACGACTCACCGCTGCCGAAGCATTGGACGGCGAAGGGGAAGCAGCTTCACTTCCCATACTAGCTGTTGCGGACGCAGCTGCTCCGCTCGTTCCGTTCATTCCAAACGATTTCGGCTTTTGCAAGCCTGCTAGAGCAGGAACAGCCGAAACGGCATGGCCGTTCATCTAGTATTTTGATGGGGATGCGATATCCCAACGATCAACCGAGGCTCCTTCCAATTTGCACCGAAATCCTTGATTCGTGGCTCAAGACCGGCAACGTGTAACAGGTGACTAGTGCGATTGAAACAGAATGTCTAGATGACGACGCACTATCCCTTTTGCTTCCAAGTCGCAAAAGGAATGTTCTGTTTCCTGCTTTTTTGAAGGGGAAGAAGAAGCCGAAGTGAGAGACCTTGGCTCTGCCTATGTATGTAATGCTGAGTTCGACCTAGAGAGCTGAAAACATCTGCTGCCGAGCAATTATCTCTTCGGCAATGACTGTCCATCTAGGTCTCGAGAACGTTGAATCGATCGAGCGAGCGAGTCCAGCGCCAGTGCCCAGTCGTGTGCGAAGCCAACGCGAAGCGAAGCCCTATGACATACTTAGCACCCAAATGGTAGGTGACGTTTGTTGCACCGCGGGTTAACCTAGACCTAGCGATCTATCATGCAGGCACTCCTCACCCCGCGCGACCTAGACTATTCTGGCTTGTTTCCACCTTCCATTTCCCCCTCATTGCCGTAGTCACCCATCGAGATGGAGCCTTGAACTCCTGGCATTGTTATTTCCTCCTCGCTCCAAAATCCCAATTTTCTGATTTTCGCACCCGTCAACTCCCAGCGCTCGTCCTCGTCTCTCCCCCTCCTCTGCTTTTGGGCGTGAGCGACCTTTCTCACCGCGAGCGATCGCCTACTCTATCCTACCATTTCTTCCATACGACCAACACTGCTCGTCTACCTGCAACAGATTTGCTCTGATTTCCATTCATTCGTACAATCGATAGTCATAGATAACCTCGGTATAGCAAAACCGAATTCGCTCCTTTGCTTCAACACCAAATCAACGTATCAATAAAACAGTAGAAATGGCTTTCGATCGAGGCGGCCGAGGTGGTGGTGGTGGACGAGGTGGTGCCAGGGGAGGACGAGGTGAATATCTGCTTGTAGACTCGTTGACGACTCTGGGATCCTTGTGCAGCAATCGCTCGATTGACTGACATGCTACCTCTTAATATCAGGTGGTGGATTCGGTGGAGACCGTGGTGGTAGCTTCGGAGGTCGTGGAGGTGGCCGAGGTGGAGCCGCTGGTGGATTCTCATCGCGAGGAGGTAGCTTCGGAGGTGGTCGAGGCCGTGGTGCTCCCGGTGGCGGACGAGGTGCTCCCCGAGGTAGGGGTGCCCCCGGTGGCGCTCGAGGTGAGCTTCAGCAAGTCGCAAGCACTCGGTTTCATGCCGCTTAACTGCAAACAATGACTTACAGGAGGACGAGGTGGTGCTGCCGGACGAGGTGGTCTCGGAAAGAAGGGAGGTGCTTCCGTCACCCTCGAACCCCACAAGCACGATGGTGTCTTCATCGCCAAGGGCAAGGAGCACTTGTTGGTCACCAAGAACCTTGTACCCGGAGACAGCGTTTACGGAGAGAAGAGGATCACCATTGCCACCCCCACTGCTGGTCAGTTTGCGTAAGATTTGCAATTTGCGGTGTCACACTTTGCTGATACCGGTGATCTCGCTGCATTTTCGTCCTATATAGACGGAAGCGAGGAGAAGACCGAATTCCGAGTATGGAACCCTTTCCGAAGCAAGTTGGCTGCTGGTATCCTTGGAGGTCTCGACAACATTCACATCAAGCCTGGTGCCAAGGTCCTTTACCTCGGAGCTGCCTCGTGAGTGTCTGTGCGCGGCGAGCTCCTTCGGAAAATCTGCGTAGCTAAACTCCTATTTGCCCTACCACAGCGGTACTTCCGTATCACACGTTGCCGACATCGTTGGACCCGAAGGAACTGTCTACGCCGTCGAGTTCTCCCACCGAAGTGGTCGTGATCTCGTCAACATGGCCAAGAAGAGGACCAACATCATCCCTATCGTCGAGGATGCTCGACACCCTACGAAATACAGGATGCTCGTCAGCATGGTCGATGTCATCTTTGCCGATGGTGCGTCAACTTGTCTCTCTACACGAAGTCGTTATATCATACTAAAGTCTTGGTGCTGGGTGTCTCGCAGTTGCTCAACCTGATCAGGCCCGTATCGTAGGATTGAACGCCCACCACTTCTTGAAGCACGAGGGTCACGTCGTCATCTCTATCAAGGCGAGCTGTATCGACTCTACCGCGCCCGCCGAGGCTGTGTTCGCCCAGGAAGTTAAGAAGCTTCAAGGAGAGATGGTGAAGCCAAGGGAGCAATTGACCTTGGAGCCTTACGAGCGTGATCACTGTGAGTATTGCCGTTGTTCTCGAGTTCCATCCTCACGTGGACCCAAGCTGACCTCCTGGGCTTTATCCTATCTACAGGCATTCTTATCGGAGTGAGTCGAGATCGAAGACTGTCTCGGTTGTGAATATAGGCTAACCTTTTTTGCTTACTCAGACGTACGTGCGACACCAGTAGGAAGTGACGCTTCGAGTGTCGTTGATCAGGGCTGCAATGTTGTGATGTTTCGGTTTTTTGTTTGCACGGTTTCCTTTTCATGTCTGGGCATTCGTGCTCATGTATTATCATCCATTCACGGGCTAGCAATTCAAGGGAACGATATCGGTGTTTTCAATAAAACCGACTTCGATGTACATCAAGCCAGCAGAACTTTGACAGCCCTCTCTACGTGGAGCAGACGAGCTTCTTGCGCCCTGAGTTCGTTCTTGTACGCTTTAGTCTGGCAAAGTAAAGCTGTCCCGTTCTTCTTCGGACGCTCGACGTAGTGCAAGAATCTCTCCCCGATAAATCGGGATTCGTTCAGGGGATGGGCAGTCTTGACTTGCTCAAACCAATCTTCCGCTTCACGCTCGGTGATGTCTTTGTCCACTGCTTGCTTGACAAAGTACTTTTGTTGCTTAATCTGGCTCCGTGCTTGTGCGAGAAAGTCCCAGATGCTGATTCGATCGGCGACGATGCTCAGCTTTAATGCTCGGCGAGAACACGTGCCGGTGATCTTGCGCGAGACCTTGGAGGATCGACTGAGTCTGCTGAAGATACTCTGCTTGTCCGACTCTTGGCTAGAGTTTTGTTCGTCCATACCTTTGCGACGAAGGTTATTGAGCTTGGGCATGAGGTCCAGCAGGACCGCCTCCGCCTTGAGCAAAGATAGCTCTATGGGCGAGAGTCAGCGAAAACTAATCAATAGGACGAACTCGGAATCGATGGACATGAAGACAAACTCACCAGCGGATTCTTGCCATCCACTTGCAGAACTGCAGTTGAATAGATAGACAATGCTGGGCAGCTCAGATGTACCAATTTGATGTATTGGGCTGATCTCCTTGACAATCTTATCGTTGGATATAGAAGATGGCAGAGACTCTGCTTGAGATTGCTTAGCAAGCTTTGACTTGCTTCACGTGTACCTTAACACTCACCTGGTTTCTCTTGGTTGAGGAGATTGTCCCCAAGAGGTGACAACGGAGAACGCAACGCGGCGTATTTTGAGCGGCTTCCGAACATCTCTATGATGGGCTATGACGGTAGAAATGCGGCCCTCTTTAGGGTCAACATGCAGCGCGACAAAGAAACACAAATCATTAAATGGTTCGATAAACGTATCCAAAACTTGTTCATGCCTCCTGGCTGTGAGGATCCAGATATGAAAGGAGGAAACCACACAGATCGGAAGCTCAAACACTGTTTCGAGCACCTCACGGCAGCTTCGCGGTCGCATCAGCTTGCAGCAGGTACGGAAATGACAGAAGATGTTGGAGGAGCAGCAGATGGGAAACTCACCTCTGCGAGTCTCGAGTGCAAAACCATCACCGGCTCAAGGGCGCAAAGAGTCAGTACTTTGAGTCGGATTGGTGGTCCTCCGATGAAACGCCCTTCGCTTTGCAGGGTCATGGGGCTCAACGTGGCTTTCGGACTTGACCGAGTGAGGCGGCGGTAAATTTACTTCCGGTTCGACTTGGCCGAGGAGAACAAAAGAAACACGCCGACCACTTCGGCTTTGGATATCAAAAGGTGTGTTGCAGCTTGCAGCTGGTTCCATCTGGACATGGTCGTTGCAGGTACACAGGTATCAAGATCGTGGACAGCCTATCAACGGGCTAGTATCTAGTAGTCTCGCAGTGAGCTTTGACCCTTTCAAGAGCGATCCCGCCCATCATCAAGTCGACAGCACATCATCAGGCGGCAAGCGGTTGCCGAGTGATCGATCATTCGAAGGCTAGCTTCCTCCAATGAGAAGCGTCTCCTTCCGTCGGCCGGATCTAACGGATGTTTCAGCCCCTGGAAGAACAAGAGGCATAAAAAATCAAGCACAAGAAAGATAATCATATATCAACTTAATCACCCAACTATCAGGCATTGACTTCCCCACTTGAAATCCGTTCCGCGTATCGACTGTGGACTGCATCAAAATATCACAATACAGCTGCAACAACTTCTTGCGAGGTAATCGAAGTGATAAAGCACGAGTGCATTCGTCGAGCACAGTGTAGAAGTAAAGGCGGACAGGACAAGGCACTCTTACTCAGAGACAAATCGCCAATCAATCAGTCCCTTGAATCATCGAATCGTCTGTCAAGAAACATCACGATCGTAATATGACCGTCGAATTGCCATCCGTCCTGGTTTTGGGTGAGTGCACATCAAGAATTGAATCAAAGAGGTCAATCCCACCGGAAGAGCTAACACTACTTCACCGTCCACAGGGGGAGTCAACACCGTAGCCAGGCATCTGGTGGCCTATTTATGCGGAGACGAAGGTGAAAATGGTCCGAACGGAGATGGTGTAAGCCAGCCCCTGGTAAAGGTAAGATAGTGTCTGTGATTGGCTTCTCAGCGTATTGACAACAACTCAGGCTCACTGTGTATCCATCTACCTTTTCAGTTTGTGCGTCTCGCGGATCGATTCAGCGTGGAACCTGCCACCACGTAAGACTTGGATTTCTTGTCAATCAGTGAACAATGTATTGAACCCGCTCCATTCCGACATCTTAGATACCTTGATCAGGCCTTCCGGAGATGTCTCAAGCGGACCGATCTTTTGGAGTACCGACAAACTAACCTTGCCGTAGCCGCAAAGCTGCCCGAGCTGTTCACCCCTCCTTCAGGTATTTCAGCGTTCGATTACATCTTCGATCTAACCGGTAAGTATTTAGCATCGGCTCGACGTATGTCATCGCTGACCGACCCTCACTGTCGCATGTTCTCAGGAGAGACCAGACCAGACCGTCCGGAGATTGTAAGCGTCTCATGCCTTACATTATCTCGTGACATTGACATACTTCGTCGGACGGATAGATACACGTTCAACAGAGTTATAATCTCCCAGTGACACTTGCCCGTCATGCCGCTTCTAACAAACACAAGGCCTACATTCGACTGGCTTTTCCATACTATTCGATGAGCAACTCGCTCTCAGGTGGTTATACAGAGCGTTTCGGGGAGGTCTCTGACAAGGACAAGAAGGACAAGAAAGGCGGTCTATTCCGCAGTCGAGACAAGGGTTCAGACGGATTAGGACCTAAACCTGATGGTATCCGGGGGAGATGGTGGCATGAATCAGTCAGAACTCAAGGCGCGATAAAAGGTCTGAATTATGCTGCAATCAGGACTGCGGAGGCCTATGGAGAAGGGTTTATGGAAGGTCAAGTCCTAGCCAGGCTTGTCATTGGTGAGTGGCAGCGTATACTATCACTGCTAGCTTCGCACACCCGAACTGATCTTTGTCCTACCGAAGCGCACATCTACAAATTCAAGAACGATGAAATGAAATTTCTCCATAACCCGGATTTGCGATTGCACACGGTCCACGTTAGAGACGTCGCTCGAGCGTTATTTCTGGCCGCCAAATGGATTGGAATCAAGGGCAAAGACGAAGCCCTGTCTTTGGCAGGAGAGGAAATGCCATCCGCATGGGACTGGTCAAAGGGGAAAGATGCGGATTATGAGCGAGAGGGTCGCAAGCTGGCTCAAGATTTAGTCGTAGAGAGCGAGAAAATCCGCGTGCCGTATTTCAACTTAGTAAGTATCCCCATAGGCCCTTTGGAGTCCCGCTAAATTTGGACATTGTAGGTAGACGATGGCGATACTACGCAGGTCCGTTGTCGTTCTGCTCGTCCACACTGCCATACCTCACTCGTTGCGTCTTCGTCAACAGGACAATCTTGCTAAAGCGTGCAGTGATGTTTTCAAGGTCAAATATGGTTTCCATAATGCCATGATTTCCTCTTTAGTGACGTCTTTCAACCGCACCGACTTTACTCATCTCGTGGATGATATCAACGAAGACGTAAGTTTGTTGCCGATCCACTGCTAGGATAATAGCCTACTGAACAACGTACAATATTCCCAGCACATGGAAGGTGCGACAGTGCAACGGTTTAGAACAATCGCGCCTATAACTTATTCACTACGCCTGAATCCACAGCATGGCAGGAGATGATGACCAAGTCTTCTCCCCCTATTTTGGACACGTCCATTTCGCCCTTCTTGACCGAGGATTCATTCCGCAAGAAAGCGATCAACCTGAACGGAGCTAAATTCCGAAACGTTATTGGCTGGCATCCAAGCGTTCCATGTGTCAACCCACTGGACCTCCGTTTGCAAGCTGAAGCGTGCCAGAACGCGCAACTATGGCAAGTACTGCGTTTACCCCGGTCTTATGATCGCTAATGTGGGCTCTGATCACGAATGCACAGGCCGAAGCTCTAAGAAGTGGATTCGAAATCAATGTCCTCCGCCTTTTCCTCGCCAGTACGGGACAAGGATTGTTCTGCGTTTGTACCGTAAAATACTCCTGACAGCATGTAGAAGAATTACAAGCAATAGCGAGAATTTCGCACATTCCTCATGCGCTATGAAGCTTCTTGAGCGGTTGGAGAATTGCCCCGGGCTTCTTAATGATTCGTGGAGTGATGCCTCTCTGGAAGCTGCCCATGGTACTGGTTTCGGGCGCGATGGTGTTGGAAGAAAGCGCCTGCTCGTATTGACTCTGCGAGGTGTAGGGATAGGGCAGAGAAGTCGAGAGATATTTCTCCGCTTTGGCCTTCTTCTCGCTAATAATGACATTGCTCTTTCCCGCATCTTTCCTTGCCTTTTCGTCCACGCCAGCGATCTTTTTGGTGAATTTCTTGGCATTTTTGTTCTTCTTGACGCCCTTACCGCCCCAAGACCCCCAACCAGGAAGCGTAATATCCTGCTCTTTGGGAGCGTCTCGTTCGATTGCCTTCTGCTTCTCGGTAGCGAACTCCTGTTACAGCGCGGGGATCAAGGGTCAGTCAGAGCTTCGATCAGGCCCAACAACTGATCTCACCTCTACGACATTATCCCCTGCAAAGGCCTGAGCAACCAGATCTCGCTGGTCGAAAGCCCTGGGACCACGATGAGTGCCAGACCCCTCGTCTTGATCCTCATGGTCACTGTCATCGTTCAAAGGGAAGTCGGGTCTTGTTTTCCGCTGCGAAGATGTCGAGCCGTCGACCTGGATCTCGACAACAGCATCATCCCCTACTCGCTGCTTTGCGATGCCAGTTTTGCTCTCTTGACGTTTTTTCAAGGCCTCGATTGCGCGATCCGCAGCAGAGACTCCTTTCCCGGATACCACTGTGTTCTTCTTGCGCATCTGGCCACCCCCGTCCTGAGCCAGACTGGCCCATGGATTTGACGTTTCGCTGGACTCTGCTGAGGGTTGCTTGGATACAAGATCGATACGGCTTTGATCAGCCCGAGACTCATATCCGGTCTGGCCAGAGGAGCGACCGGCCACTGGATGTTCGCCAGTACTCTGAAATCATGAAAGTCGTCATCTTGTATGAGTAACAAAAGCTTGACTACGCAAATTTGGACAAGCACTTACAGAGTTCATAGCGCCCGTGCCACTCAATATGAATCGACCTCCCACGCGTGCGACATTTTCAACGGCGGAGTCATCGCTCTCGCTACCACTATTGATATCGATATCGTCATAGCCCTCAAGCTGCCTGCGTAGCTCCTCCTCTTGCGCGTCTACCTCTTTTCTCTCTCTTGACGCAGCGTTCTGCATGAATTTCATGGCGAAGATGCTGTTTGGCTTATGGCTCGCTACCTCCTGGTCGAGTTCCACTTGCTTTGACTGGAGATTGGCAAGCTCATCGAAAGCTCTCTGTTGGACGTCCGCCCCTTCACCATCATCCCCATCACTCTCGCTCTCACTGCCATCAGACGCGTGACCCTGTACTTTGCGCCGAAGTCTCTCGCCCTGAGCAAGCATGTTTTCCATTTCTTGCCTCTTTCCTTCAATTTCTCCCGCGCCATGTTGGTTTTGCGCCCATCGACCACCTTTAGCGCTGTGCTTCAAAGTAGCCCGCTCCCTTGCACGAGCGGTCTCCAGCTTCGCCTGTTCTTCTTCGGCTCGCTCGGGATCGAGCTCACGCAGTTGATCCAAATCGATCTCTCCTCCCGCTTTGTCGGCTCTTTTCCGTGCGAGCTTTCGGTATGTCTTGGATTTGATTTTGGAGATCCGCTTGAGACGGGTTTCCTCCCTGAAGAGCAATTCCCGCTGTCGCCGCAGCTCCGCTCTACGAGTCGACACCTCTTCTGCTGTAATGTCTTGCCCCTCGAGAGCATCCTTCTCCGCCTGTTGAAT
>Ga0308160_10008116_pt1 | contig 10273 bp, 13 predicted proteins | sample PhyFR1_FD_201036 | JGI IMG/M metagenome (GOLD analysis project Ga0308160, IMG submission 201036) | Phyllosphere microbial communities from UC Gill Tract Community Farm, Albany, California, United States - DLSLF.R1 | ecosystem: Host-associated > Plants > Phyllosphere > Unclassified | place: USA...
ACCACACCTCTGCAGATCAAGTTGAACAAGCTCGCATACGTCATCCTCTTTTTCGCCTGCATCGTCGCTGTCATCGTTGTCGCCTCGACTGGCTTCAAGGACGTTCCTCTTCAGATTGCAACTTATGCGGTAGCTGCCGCCGTCTCTCTCCTTCCCGCCAGTCTCCCTGCGGTCATTGCCATGTCGCTCGCGACTGCCAGTAAGAAACTAGCGGAAAGCAATGCTCTCGTTCGACGAATGGATGCCATCGAAACTTTGGCCGCTGTTACCGACGTATGCTCAGACAAGACCGGTACAATTACCTTGGGAAAGATGGTTACCAGGTAAGTCTGATTATATAAATCCCGCTGAAAACATACTGATTATTAGACGGATCTGGGTACCTGCTACACTTTCCGGCAAAGATGGTCCCAATCAATTCTCCCCAGACATCAATTCCGGTCAATTCTACACTGTCGAGACGAGCTCCGATGCCTTTCTCCCCACTGGGCGTGTGACTGCCGACGCAACAGCCGATTCTTCTTCTGAGGGAACTTTGTGCGATATCCATAATGTTCCGGAACCCCTACATCAACTCACTCTTTGCGCTGCTCTGTGCAGTTCCGCCAATGTTCAAAAAGTAAAAAATGACAAGGGCGAGGAAGAAGGTTGGGAAGGACACGGAGATGCTACCGAAGTCGCTTTGCAAGTCTACGCACACAAGCTCGGCTACGGCAAACCACACTTGACAACCTCTGTATCAGAACGACATCCCGACATGGTCTACACCGACAGTCCCGATTGCTACGAGCTTGTCGTCGAACACGCATTCGACTCGAGTGTAAAGCGAATGTCGATGGTATATATCTGTACTCCGGCAAACAAGGAAGAAAAGGGCTACCTCCTCGTCGTTACCAAAGGCGCTTTTGAGCGAGTCTTTGAGCGATGTACCGGCATTCTCGCCCTGAACGGCCGGGATGTCTCGGCGAATGATGCGGACGATGTCAACAAGCAGTACGAATCTTTGGCGTCCCAAGGTCTTCGGGTCCTCACCATGTGTTCCAAGCGACTTCCTTTGACCGATCTTGAACACGTCAAGACCATGAATCGAGACGACCTCGAGACGAACATGTCCTTTCTCGGTCTGGCCGGTATCTACGACCCACCCCGTACCGAATCAGCTATTGCGGTCGGAGACTGTCATCGAGCTTCCATCATCCCCCGAATGCTTACTGGCGACCACATCGGTACCGCTATCGCTATCGCTCAATCGGTTGGTATCCTACGGGCCGACTATCCCAAATCTGCGGTCATGACTGGACCACAATTTGATCAGCTCAGTGACGCCGAGGTCGACAAACTTGATCCCTTGCCCAGTGTCGTGGCTCGATGCGCGCCCGAGACCAAAGTACGCATGGTAGAGGCACTACATCGCCGAGGACGTTTGTGCATCATGACCGGTGACGGTGTCAACGACGCTCCTTCGCTCAAGCGAGCTGATGTCGGCGTTGCTATGGGACTCAACGGTTCCGATGTCGCCAAACAATGTGCCGAAATCGTCCTAACCGACGACAACTTTGCGACCATCATTGTCGCGGTACGAAAGGGACGAGGAATCTTTTTCAATCTCGCCAAGTTCATGCTTTACCTCATGTCGGGTAATATCGCTCAAATCGTCCTTATGCTTATTGGTCTCGCGTTCATCGACGACAACGGACAAAGTACTTTCCCCATCTCTCCAGTCGCCATTCTTTGGGTCAACACGCTTTGTGCAGGTCCTCCGGCTCTTGCCCTCGGCTTGGAAGAAACCCCATCTGACGCCATGGACCGTGCTCCTAGCGAATATCAGAGCATGTTTACCATGTGGTGGATCATCGATCTTTTCGCTTATGGGTTCTTCATGGCAGCTATCGCCATCGGTAACTTTGCCGCGGTCATGTGGGGTTACTTTGACGGGGATCTCGGTATCGATTGCAATGTCGACCTTGACGACAGCATCTGTAACAAGACTGGTCGAGCTCGAGGTGCAGTATTTGCGACATTCCTTTTTATCCTCTTAGTACATGCTTTCAACTGCAAACACCCGACTCAGTCAATCTTCAGGATGAACCTCATCGAAAACAAGGCCTTGCTTTGGTCGGTCACCATCCTCCTCATCAGTGTGTTCCCCGTCATTTATATTCCTGTCATCAACGACAAGGTCTTTCTCCTTTTCCCCATCGCTTGGGAATGGGGCATGGTATTCGCATCCATGGTTGTCTTCCTCGGTATTACCGAGATCTATAAGCTGTCCAGGCGACGCTTTGCTCCGCTCAAGACGGTCAATATGGATACTGCGTCTCCAGATGGCGCGCTTGCCGAAGAGAAACGAATTGCTGGTAATGAGAAAGTCTCAGCTTAGGCACAGGAGGGCAGGAAGAGCATGCGTGAGATGAGGACCGAGGCGGAAGTAGACGTGAGGTAAATCCTAGACTTTATATACATGTGAGCGTCGCGATGCATATCTCTATTACCGCTGCTTGCGTTCCGACGAAACCGCCTCCAGGTTTAGGTGAATACATGATAGGACGTGGCATCAATCAATCGAGAGCACGTATCTTGCATACAGTGTCCACAATAGCAATGTCCTACACTCAATACTTCACAACAGAAATTTTTGAAAGCAGCCTCCCTCGTACATCCGCTCAACCCCCAAAGATGGCTCGCAATCGGTCCAAGAAGGATGACTTCGCTTTAGTTGGACGCTGAGCAGACGTTGGACTAGTGGTCGCAGATGTTTTCGAAGAGACTGAGGTCGACTTTGAGGATGCTGTGCTGACAGACTGGCTTTTGCAGGTACTGAAATCCAAATAAGGGGTATTGGCATCACAGGACGAGCTGGATGGCCCTAGGACGTTCAGCGGGAAGCCACGCTGTGATTGGAAGTTATTCACGGGATACTGTGCAGCATTGGCCGTCACTGTTGCAGGCGCGACATGTACCGTTTGAGCATGACACCGATCCGCTCCCGCGTATCTGTACTTGTCAGCGATATTCTGTGCATAGTCACTTTCGAGCATGTGCTGGCACTGTATCTTCAACGTACCTTGATCCCGTTCGAACAAGCGTCTCTTGGCTGTAGCACCGCCGCGTTTGTGCTCGCAAGCACCGCAAGACCAACGAGGATGACTGAAGATCGCATTGAAGTCGAGTATGATAAGCTGCGGGTTCGCGAGTGAAAGACTGTTATAAGCAGGACCACTCGATCATGACGTCAAAGCGAAGGAAATGAACTGGAAAGTTTGACGGCCCTTGATGATGTCGCCCCACCACTGCCGTAAAATGTTCAGGCCATAGCTTTGGAAAATCTCCGCAATGACCCGGAATTCAACTCCCCGATTGGTATCGCCAAATTTGCAGCGTGCAGAACATGACATGGATGCCGTGAGCAGCTGACCAGAATCAGTCACTCCGGTCAGCACATGACTGACAACGCTGCTGAGATCGTGCCGGAGCATTCACCGGATCCTCTTTTGTGCGTGTGTGCCTGATGAATGATCAATCTCGGACCTTGGAGAGCTCCGGCTTAAGCCCAGTCTACAACCCTCATTTCCAGGATTTCTGTGGCTACAACAAGCGTGACCTGACCGACAGCGGAATTTTGACGGCTTGCATTGAGGGTGAAGTGGAATGAAAGGGTATGGAAACCATGTCGAGCAGTAAGACTAACGCCAGACGAGCTAACGAATGAGAAGACGAGCAGTAGCATCTGATCCTGATTACACCAATGCTCATTCCGATCACTTGGGCTCGTGAGAGACTACAGGTCATCGAATAGCACATGTCCATGGCAACAATTTGCGCATCGCGAGACTTGCGGACGTCGAGAGACCAATCGGCACAAACTCCTTGACGCTTACGGACCGGACTAAGACTTGACAGAGCAGCTCCAAAGAGTGTTAGCCTGGTCACCACAAAACGCATCCTGCAGCCGATCTTTGCATCCTGCGGCCGATCTTTGCCCACTTAAGCTTGACGATCACGGACCTCCCTATAAACATCTGACTAGGCCAAAACCGAGCCTAAGCTCGAACCAAGCGGTCACTCAACGAATAGAAGAATCTTCCCGCCGTCTCCAACAGTACTGTCAAACGGTCGGTTCCCCATCCCTTCTGCAACCCGTAGACGATCGCTACAAGCGTGAGCAAAGTAGTCGCCCTCTTCTTGAGCTTCTTTCTCTGGTAAAGCTTCTTCTCCGACTCGACCGAGACGGGTCGGGAATACGAGATGTCGGTAAGAAGCAGGATTCGGTAGAATCTTGGGACCCAGGACTTCAGAGGCGGGTATCTGAGTTTTTGGAGAACTTCCAGACTGCTCATTAGCGCTATACCTGCCCCTCTAGGATGTAACGTACTAGTATGGGATTTCTAGTACCGCTGGATAATTAGCTTTATGTGACGACGATGAGATATCCACTCACCCTTGGAATGTGAGAAAGTATTGAAGCCATCTCGACCGTGATATGATCCCCCTGATATCAGTGGAGCTCTCGTTCGAGTACCAAAGTCACTCACATCCGCTATCACCGACTCCACCGAACGGCAACTGCCTTGCTACCGTCGTTAGCTGTTTGCGCTAACAACACTGCCAAAAAGACATACCAAGAGTAGCGAATCCAAAGTCATTCCAAGTTGCAGAACCACTAGTTGTCTCTTGAATGACTGGTGATCAGCGCAGGAATCAGCCTTGCGAACTCATGACTTACCTCGATCGAAGACCGCCTTCTTGCTCGAGAGGACATAGAGTGCCAGTGGCTTCGGCCTGTCATTGATGTACTGGATTGCCCTATCGATATCCTGGTAGGGTCAGTCCATGACGACGGTGGTGATGCAATCTTACCTTGACAGCGATGATAGGTAAGACAGGCCCAAAGATCTCATTTTCGACCAAAGCACCAGTCGAGGTTTCTTGCTGCTTGACCAGACTGATACCCATTCGCCTTGTTGCGGGGTCGGCTTCGGCACGGTATAGCAAGTTTCCTTCTTTCTCAGCTTGATCGAGCGACTCGGTGTGACGCTTGAAATCGCGGTCGGTATGGATGTCCGCTGTCACCTCGCTCTTGAGGAAAGAACGGGGGTTTGGAGAATGCGGGAAGAATTCGTTGAGTCTGGGGATTGGTTAGCAAGGGCTCTGAGTGGTGGTGTACCTCGATCAGTGTTGACGAACTTACACGACACGGCATTCTTGAATGAAAGCGTCGACCACATCCTCTGAGCATAGTACATAGTCTGGGCAAACTGATATCAGTTACATCCGAGTCTTACGACATACCGCACATCTGGGAGTCAGCGTGAGCCCACTGATTGATCCACTATGGACTCACCTGACCGGCATTCAACTGCTTGATGCTCAACATCCGTCTAGCCGATATCTGTAGGTTTGCACAGGACGACACAATGACCGGGCTCTTGCCGCCGAGCTACCGTCAGAATGGTACCCAGACATCCTAGATACGGGAAGGGCTCACTTCGAGGGTGGAGGGCGAGAGGGTCTTGGCTGCTGCACCAGCGATGATCTTGCCGACGTTACCAGAACCCGTGTATAGGACTACCCATCAGTATAGATAGAATGCACAGCGGAGAGTGTACCATGGCCCCACTGAAGCTCCATCAACTTCGTAGTATGCTCGACTGCGCCATTAATAACCGCATAGGCCTCGGGGTCAAGATATCTGGGAAGGAGCTCGGCGAGAAGCGCAGAAGAGACTGGAGCAAGTTCGGACGGCTGAATATGAGCGAGAATCTATGGGTACCAGGAAGGAGGACGAGGACGAGGACGAGGGACTCACCTTGAGGATTACTGGGCATCCCGCCGCAATAGCTCCGACCAAAGGCGAGAGGTTGAGATTCCACGGGTAGTTCTGCCGGTCAGCTCGTTCGATATGACCTGTGTATGCTCACCCATGGACTGATGATCTGAAGTCAGCAAAGCTTCTTTCGACATGATTACGAATGAACTTACTAGGCACACTCCACGGGGCTGCTTCTTGACTTTTGCGGCTGTCATTAGCTTTATACGACTGAGTGATGTCAGTAGGCTCACAGACGGTCCGGAAACTCCATACTGCATCGCCGGATCGATCTTCGTCCTGCATCCATTGCGGGAGTCGCTTGATGGCTAGATCAATCTCGTTCAGGATGACCCAGATCTAGGGGCGGTTAGCGAGATGCCCTTTGGTATACCAGCTACCAACTCACATCGGAGAGGGAAGCATCAAATGTTCCCTTGCCAAGGTCTTCCTTGAGGGCTTGCTCGATTAATCCCGTATTATCCTTTATCATATACGCCAATTGCTTCAGGTTGTACGTCCTGTAATGGAGCGAGCGGGTCACATGAGTTGCGAAACGGGCCTGAAGCCGGTTATACGTCTGCACTCGATCAGCTCAGGTGTCATATCCCACCAAACGAGAAAGCTGACCTCGTCGATAGCAGAGAGAGGGCTTTCGTGATATTGAGGCAAAGGCGACATCATCAAATAGTACTGTAACACTCGAGACGTTCCAGGTGATCTGTGTGTATGCACAAACGTAAAAGGTCCAGGTGTCCTTTAGTTGTCACCGGGGACTGCTATAGCCGACTACCTGCCCCCTTGAGCCGAACACGCGGAAAAACTAGATTCGGAAAATCTATCGTCTGTGGTCCTGAGCCCAGCGAATGCCAACTTGCCGGTGACTACTATAGCCATGTCAGCTGAAGCCTGATGCACACCAATTCGCGATTCAGAACGACTGGGTGCCCCTCGTACCCCCACTTCACCATCACAGTCATTTTGAGATGGTCCATATCCATAACGAATACCCGATCCCTCAATTCACCCCGTCTCAGCTCGAGACACTCACTGCGATATGTGATACCTTATTCCAGGCTCACTCTGGTGAAGAAGCGGCCGCCATTAAAGCGAGGCTACCAAGCGATTGTTCAGACTGGCAAAAAGCCAAGGGTAGGTTTTGAATCAAGACATAGCATGGTCGAGATCAAGGTTGACTTCCAGTCGACGCCTATATAACACAGTCTTACTCCCAGCGACCAGGAGCGATCGATGGACTGGTTCAATTGATGGGGCGAGCCATGTCCGCCGAGCTTCTAGCGGAATTATCAACAGGCTTGACAATCCTGTCCCATACAGCCGGGTCATTTGTCCTGACTGGAGGGTATACTACGCCATTCCATAAGCTCCCGGTCAAAGATCGAGAATCGATCCTACAATCTTGGGGAACCAGCTCTCTCGCTCCGAGGCGTACCTTGGTCAGGGCGTTTGCTTGTGAGTTGGTCTGAAGGATCGCCTAGATCGAGCTAAAGTATCAGCACTTGGACTTCTCTCTCTCTACCTCTCTGACCCTACTGTAATCGAAGCGGTCGGTTATCCATCACCTGATCGACGGCTTCTCGGTCGTCCTCTGTCCGCCCCTAAATTTACCTACAGCTTCATAACTCCTCCAGCTCCGGTCGAAGGATCGGGACTTCCCATCATCAATACTCAAGTTCTGATCATCGGTTCTGGCGCGGGTGGAGGAGTTGTTGCTTCCCGCTTAGCCCAAGGCTACGAAACACTAGTCATCGACAAGGGTGTCTATGCTCCAACTGGCAAGAAGCACCGTGGCCAAGGTGAAGCTCTCGAAGAAATGTATCAGAATGGCGGCTTTATTGCCTCCGAATCTGGAACGATCTCGATTCTTGCCGGTAGTGTATTTGGAGGTGGGACGTCCATCAACTGGAGCGGTAGTCTGAAAACGCAGCACTATGTGCGAGAGGAGTGGGCCACGAAGAAAGGCTTGGGCTGGTTCTTGACAAAGGGATACTCGGATGCCTTGGATGCTGTACGTGATGAGAGGTAAACTCGACTGACTCTAGGTTTGTGATCGTATGGGTGTTTCGACCGAGCATATCAAGCAAAGCAAATCAAACGGGAAGCTTCTGGCAGGAAGTAGACAACTTGGGTATCACGCCGACCCCATCCCAGTGAGTACCGTCTCGTAGCCCAGTCTGACGTCTTAGCAAAATACGAGCGGTTTGGAACATAGCTGTGGGTATTGCAGCTTCGGATGTCCGTACGGCGAGAAGCAAGGTACCGTGGAAACGTTCATGGTCGACGCTGCAAAATCCGGTGCCAAGTTCTTAGTCGGCGCCCAAGTCGACCGGTTGTTATTCTGTCGCCCGGACGAGCGAGCCCCAACGGCGATGACCGATTCCGAAATAAACATGTACTACCCCAACACTCATCGGACAAAGTGCTTTGGAGCCCTTCTCACCCTGGAGGACAGGACAAAGGCAGTTGTGCTCGCCAGCAAGTCCGTGGTCGTCAGTGGGGGCAGCATAAACTCGCCGGCTATCCTCCTTCGAAGTAAAATCAGAAATCCAAATATCGGCAGGAATCTTCATCTTCATCCATGTACATACGTCACTGCGTACTTTGACGAGCAGATAAATCCCTGGGAGGGGGCTATCATGACTGCGGTAAGTGTTCTTCAATGATGTCATTGTTTTCTGAAATCTGATGAGCAGGTATCGAATGTCTGCGAAAACAGGGACGGTACGCATCACGGCGCCAAGCTTGAAGTCTGCATGTCGTTCCCCGGTGGAGCCGCGGCCGGACCTCAAGTCTGGGAATCGAGTGCCGAGCATAAATCTCGAATGCTAGAATACAGCCATAGTATGACTTTGATCACCCTAGTCCGAGACCGGGATTCTGGCTCGGTAATCATTGACGCCGGTGGTCATCCACGAATCAAGTATGACGTATCGGACTACGATGCAGCTTCCGCTTTACGAGCTGTGAAAGCTGGAGCCGAGACGATGCTTGCAGCGGGAGCACGGCGGATTACGACGACACAAGCGGGCGTACCAAGTTACATTGCCGAGCCCGGTCATCAAGGTCTGATGGACCCGAAATGGCTCGCGTGGGTCGCAAGAGTCGAGGCGGCCGGTGCGAAACCTGGCTGGACCACTTATGCCAGTGCTCATCAGATGGGAACGTACGTCAAGTATACACATATGGAATGACGGCTGATTTAAAGTTGCGCCATGGGCGTATCCAAGCATACCAGTGTCATCGACCCTCGAGGTGCAGTTTGGGGCACCGAGAACCTTTACGTTGCTGATGCGGTAAGTTGTCATATGTCAGGGTGTCTACTAATTCTCAGAGCGTATTCCCCTCGGCATCGGGAGTTAACCCCATGGTGACAACTATGGCCTGTGCTTACAGTATCGCGGGTTTCATGCTAGAAGATCTGGCAAGTAGCGGATTGACGACAGGGAATGTACAGGCTCGACTTTGATATGTTGTATAATTGCCATGATATGTGATACGATTCTGGGTCATAAAGCAGGCAATCAGGCCATCGCACCTGTTTCCGAGCTCATGACAGTTTCGACATACATGCCGACACGAAGCTTGACTTCAAGACTTATCTACCACTTCTGGGGAAAACACAAAAGAGGGCCCATGTCTTCATGCCTTTTCGAACGCTTGTCGGAAATCTTGCTTGATGTCGCTATAGATGAGCCAAAGGACACGTACGGATGACAAAACCAGCTCACTCGATATGCTCAATACCAACACTGACACGAATGGCATCAGCAGTAGTACCCGAAGATTTCTTCTCGTCATCGGAAAGCTGAGAGTGGGTCGTCGAGAAAGGATGAATGACGAGCTGAGTTCGTGAGCAATGACTACGCAGCAAATGACCTACGGTCTTGGCGTCTCCAACATTTGCGAGATTGCTTGCGAGCAATAGGCTATCTACTACCTTTTCACCCTTTTCTGCGCCGCCTTTGACCCCGAATGAAAGTACGCCCCCGAAATGGTCTTTTCGGAACTGTCTCAGAGCTGCGGCGTGGTATGGCTGATCAGGTAGGCCGGGGTAGTTGACCCATCTACTATCAGCATTACTGAAGGGGTCTGGGACTCACGATACTTGGGGCTGATTCTGTAGCCACAACGCCAGAGCGAGTGCATTCTGACAGTGTCTCGCCACTCTGAGGGAGAGAGTCTCGACTGCGTCTGTCAGTAATGGTTTCTCCGGCAAGTATCCCAAACTCACTTCCTTGTAATAGCAAGAAAGCGTTATTCGGGCTGAGTGTCGCCCCAACATCCTAAAGTAAGCACTCATCGAGAATGGGACTCACTCTCAGAACATCCAGTCTTGCCTTGGCAGCAAAAGCAGCTGGACCGAACGTTTCCGAAAACTTCAATCCATGATATCCTTCGGATGGTTCTGTGAACGAAGCAAACTTTCCGGAAGTCCAGTCAAAGTTG
>Ga0308160_10008117_pt1 | contig 10273 bp, 15 predicted proteins | sample PhyFR1_FD_201036 | JGI IMG/M metagenome (GOLD analysis project Ga0308160, IMG submission 201036) | Phyllosphere microbial communities from UC Gill Tract Community Farm, Albany, California, United States - DLSLF.R1 | ecosystem: Host-associated > Plants > Phyllosphere > Unclassified | place: USA...
TATTTTGCTTAGTCCCGAGTCATCCACCATCGTCGCGTCGCGTTGTTTGGTCAAGGAACGGGGGCCGTGTGTGTGTGGGACCGCTCTGACCCCATTTCGTGAGTCAGGCAAAACATCGCGTCCCAGCTCAAATTTACGTCAATCATACAGTTTTGTTACGATTGGCGGTCGAAGTGCGAGATGCCCCCAGCATGTCTGAAGCGACAGATCGCCAAGGTATTGCAGAGATATTCACAATCAGTCGAGATCGACGTGAAAGCGCTCTTGACCGAGATCCGTCCCCTTTTTGTCCAAATTCCCGATGGGAAGTACCGATATGCCGGCAAGAAATTCGAGTCTACCCTAGTCGAGATCGACCATCGTTTGGAGGTGTTACTCGACAAGAAATGGCGAATGGAAGTGTTGATGGATATCGAAAGTCTGAAGGCTCGAATCAGGTTGTCCAAATCCGATCTCAGTCAGGATCGGAAAGTGAGTATGAGGAATTACAAGCTTGCGCAAATCGATGCTCGAATATTGCTTGACAAACGAAAAACTCATGAGGTAAGTTACGTACATCACAGCTCGAATGATGAAGACTCGGACATTCTGGTGTAGCGCCTGCAGAAAGTGATTGCACGGGGAATCACATTGTTCGATTGCGGCTCGATGAATGGTTTTCACTTCCCAGCGGGATTGACGGCGAAAGACAAGGTATGAGCATTTTCTACTTGTGACAAGCCGCTGATTCATAGGGTCTAGACCACTATATCCAGCGAATGAGAATGGTTGTAGCAAGAGAGTGGAAGCGGACATTCGGGCCGGATAGGGAGAGGAGGGCCCGAAGGCTAACGCAGGCGCTTGGAAGGCAGGGGCTGGCTTTGTTTATGTGAAGTCGATGTCGTGTCGATATGTCTACCACTACCACTACTCTAATCTAGTCGATGCTGTAGATGGATGTCAACACTTTACGCCCACCTGCCCTTCTGAGCTGCACTCCCACTCTTGCCCATCTACCCCTACCCTACGGCCGCCATGCCCATACTTTCTTATCAGGTTCCGCCCGAATCTAACCGACAAATTGGATCTTTGTAGTGTATCGACTCGACGCGATTCATGCGATTCATATCTTATATTTCATCTCTACCACTTGTGCATAGACCCAATCACGCCCATAGCACGCCACGGAAGAACAGGCTCATACTCCGTACAACATTCAGCCACCGCAAACGGACACAGCACTCACACAAGCCACCGCCCTACACGACTTTTTCTGTTTGATCGTCGTCAAGTCGCCCATCGCTATCTCCGGATTGATCTTGGACTGTTTATAAAGAGCACCCCATCTACCATCTTTGAACAAGCAGTTCGTCTCGATCATGACTTTCACCAACGGAACTGTAAACGGAAATGGAGATAGCGATAGCTATGTCAGGCCCAACTTTCTGAGTGATGCTGTTCGAGGTAGAGAGATTGATGGTAGTAAGTCTGTCCTTAGATGACTATTGAGTTGAGAGCGGCGATGGCTGATGGTAGTTCGTGGATTGATGAAGTTCGAGGGTCCGGGCATGATCTCTTTCGTAAGTCTCCCCATATCAGGTGTCATGAAGATACTGATTGTATAGCTGTAAGCTACATCCCAAAGCATCGATGTATCTCAACTGAATATATAGCGCCGGAAAGCCCAACCCCGAAACCTTCCCATTCGAATCAATAACCCTCAACCTCAAACCCCCTCTTGACCCCCATTCGAAAATGACAAACCGACAACTTACCATTGACGGAAAAGACCTATCGGATGCCCTCCAATATGGCCCCACACCAGGTTTGACCAACTTTAGAGAGTTCCTCACAGAGCTGCAGGAGACTGTACACAAGAGACCGAGGGGCGAGGGGTGGAGTGTAGCTGTTGGAACTGGTAGTCAGGATTGTATGGTTCGCGTAAGTCCCCTCCTGGACCGAAAGGGGGTGGATGCTGATGAGATAAGTGCTTTAGGTCGGTAATGAACCCCGGCGATCCTATTCTTCTGGAAGCTCCTCTTTATGCTGGGGTTTTACCTTATCTACAGGTGATCGATGCCGAGATGGTCGGTACGTCATTTCTGCTCTCATGATGTATAGATGCTAATGATCAGAGGTCGGTGTCGATGACCTAGGGATGTCTTCCAAGCTGCTCGAGCAGACTTTGGAGAACTGGCCAGCTGGCAAGCAGAGGCCAAGGGTCATGTAGTATGTCGACTTTCTCCCCAACCTCTTGAACGCTCCAAGGGCTGATCTGGCAGCTGTAACCCTACCGGGTGTAATCCGTCAGGATGTTCTTCGACGGCAGAGCGAAAGCTGGAGATTTTGCGAATCGCCAAGAGGTTCGGTATATTGATTCTAGAAGGTGAGTCTTTGTATTGCCGTTGGAACTTTCGCTGATGATCAGATGACCCTTACTGTGAGTCGACCTACAGTTGGGATTTGGACAAAGGCTGATGATAGACTATCTCGCTACTGAGCGAATTCCATCTTACTTTGAACTCGAGACCGAGGTCTTCCCCGAGGGAGGGCATGTAGTCAGATTCGATTCAGTATCGAAGCTCTTATCCGCCGGTATCCGATTGGTACATCTATTACAGCTTCGTATTGGGCGTCATCTGACTATCAGGGTTTCGTCACTGGACCAGCAGACATTCTCAACTCCATGGACGTTACCACAGCCAGTAAGTCCGTCCTCTCTTCGCCCATGGAATGAGCTAAGCAGACAGTGAACAGCCTTCACCCCAGTTCCATCTCCCAAGTCGTCGCTTACAAGCTCTTGAAGAACTGGGGGGTTGACGGATTCCTCTCCCACTCGGACGCCGTAGCTGCATTTTACGCTGAACGACGGGAGAAGTTCGAATTCTTCGCTAGGAAACACCTGGACGGACTCGCAGATTGGGTCAGCCCCGTTGCCGGCATGTTCCTCTGGATCGACTTGAGCAGAAGTGGGATAGAGGACAGTTTCGAATTGATTCGTGAAAAGGCAATGGCTAAAGGTGTATTGGCTGTTCCTGGCAAGGCGTATGTTTTCCCGCTGTATATATTGGGAAGAGACTGATCAACAGGTTCTACCCTAACCCGAGGATCAGTTCGCATATGAGAGCTTCATTCTCTCTTGTAGACCTGGAGGAGGATGCGGATATTGGATTCGCGAAATTGGCAGAGGCGATCAGGGAAAAGAGAGCAGAGCTAGGTTTGGAGGATTCAGCGATTGAGAAACAGAAAGCTCAGGCGGAGCAGTGAGTAAGGACTATCTATTTTGCTATCATCGCCAGCAGGTCGTATCATCTGCTTATGCATACCATCTACGTAATGGTGCACAGCGCAGGATATGAAACGCCAGGTCCGTCCATAAGGAGAGGATAGACAATCCGAGACATTCACACACACAATACGGGAAAGTGACGTATATTTTCGCCGGGAACGAGTAGAGGAGGGATTTACGACAATTTGCTTCTTTCCTTTCCTCAATCTTTACACTGCTACTGTCAACAGTTCAACATACCATTAAGCCGTATATGTCACCATGTACGGGATTGATAAACCTGGTGGACCATCTCGACGCAGGATGGATATCGGCCAAGCGGAGTTGAGGGAGGAGGGTGGCGCGTCGGCCTCACGACGCGTCGGGACGTCTAGCACGAGCAGCACGGGCAGTAGTAGGTCCTTTTCTCGAGGAGTCCCACCATGACGGCCAAGAAAGAGGGCTGACAATAAGACGCAACACCAATAGACACAGCTCGAACTTGGGGTCAGACGATGTACGATGTTGGATTGTACGGATCTGCATTAGGAGTGTAGGTCTTTCCTCTCCTCAACGGACCTAAAACGGGACTGATGAGTCGTAGTGCATATCGCCTCCTACGTTCGCCTGCAGATACGCCGGTACCGAATACAAGTACAGATACTGGACAGGCTTTGAATCGAAAGAAAGACAAGATACGAGGGGAGGAAAGGAAGATAGGTCCGATAAGTCCTGTCCTGGATGAAGAGCTAGAAGCTGCATTGGGCGAGGTAGGTCAAGCAGGCACATGCGTAGCAGCTGTACTGACGGCTAGGCTCTCGAAACTTCGATCTCGACTTCAGAGCCAGCGACTACGTCCACCGTGCGACTCCGCCCGCCGCCGGATCCACCAGAAACCCCAATCCGTCCCCTCCCGTTAGCTCACTGGTCAGTGAACGCAGACCCTACCTTTCGTCGTCATCGCAATGACCCATCACGCCTTTCTAGGGTATCGTATATATCGACAATGTCGACTCAATCATCTACATTCCCATCGATCGATTCAGAGTGGAATTATGATCCTACCAGCAATGGGAATGGACATGGAGATGGGGATGATTTGAGCATGGATACTCCTGAGAGCTTGTATCTCCTCACTCCGCCTTTTGCTCAGTATGCGGAATTACCTACCGATGGTGGTTTAGTACGGAAGCACGTCGCACCGCAAACGCCATCGAGGATCGTGGGATTGAGTGAAGAGGAGATGAAGACGATGGACAAATTGGACGAGCTCCTGGCGAAGGTTCAGAAACTTACGGACGATGGAATGAAGGCGTTGGAAATGGGTTCGACGCGTATACATGCCTCTTTACCTGTCAACATGACCGCGTCAAGCTCGAGGAGGAAACTCCATACTTCACTGGACTGAGGATTTGTCGTATACTTATTGTGTCATAGATCTGTTTTAATTCCGGGGATTATGTTGGGTAACGATATGTCACGACATTCATGCGGTACGAGTATATGCGATGTGATTATAATGTACACTGTACAACGTGATACAATTGCTAGCGGGGTGTGATGTGGTAACTATAAGTCTGGTATGTCAGCTGATACCATCCTGGAGATAGATTTTGACTTGCAGTAATCTGGTTTCCTGGCGTTCACGCCGTGTTCTCCTAATGCCAGACTGAGGTCATCCATCGTCAGTACTACCTTGCCCCGGTCCTATACGATCAGCTCATTCCGGAATCATCCGTGGATGCAGCTCACAGCAGGGACCGGCCGTCCTCGGGCTGTTGTGCCATTTACACGTAGCTTTGCGAAATGGTACGCGTCCCTCGATAGGTCAGATACGAATTTCTGGGCTGATAGAGAGAGTAATCGTTTCCTGATTGTCAGCTTCGATTCGATGTCATTATCCATCAGAGCTAGCTTACAGTCTTGGATCTGAGCAATCGAAACCTGATTTCTGCAAGTAGTATTCAGTCACCTCTTCTGGGATCTGATCATCAGTCCTTGCTCAAACGAGAGCGAGGACAAAGATATACCAAAGGTTTGTATCCATCCAACATCACTAGGAACTCTGCCAATGTTCTATCTCTCCTAGCCATATCCTCCTCGCGTCTAGCTGTGAATAGCTTTGTAAGCTCGATATCGGATTGATCTTGTGCTTCTTTGTTCTCGTCTCCTGGCGCGTTGTTGCCGTTTGTGTTTGAGGTTGTAGCTGTTGTTGTACCGTTTGGCTGTGGCTGCGGCTGTTGTGGGGCAGCTGAAGGACCTACCGACCCCTGCGCCTGAGTCTGGGCAGGTTGTATGGGCTGAGCTGGGGGTGCTTCTGCCGACATTGTTGTGGGATATGGTGTATGGTATAGTTGCAGTAGGTTGGCTCAGTTGATCCATGGGTGGTCAGTGTGTGAGAGTGGACCGTGGGAGAGTAATAGCTTGTAACGGGATCAAAATACGTCACTTCTTGCGAGTGAGCGAGACAGAGTTCTAGACAGATAGATGGGCTATCGTTCATCACCAGTAGTAAGTAGTACATGGTACATATACATTTACACCCCATACACACCCTCATTCATATCACTACTACACATGCCATACAGGCCATATAACCAATACAAACAACCAACAACATGACATCCACGCCACCAGAAATAAAATCAACATCATCTACCAATCAACCTGAACCTGAATCAGCGACATCCTCGCGTACAAATTCAGCACCCGATACGCGTTCATCCTCCCCCTCCAAGAGGCAAACTACCAATGTCCTAGGACTCGGTCTACCCGATTTGGCCACCCCAGCCAAGCCCATGACCATCTTGTCTGAATACCCACACTTGGCTCATTACGTCTATAATTTACTTGCCAACTCGCACAATAGTCCGCCACGCGCTAATGGTACTTCGGGAGCTGGATCGGGGTTACAACATCCTTTGAGTGTCTCTTCTTCCGGAGAGAGCGACGATGAAGATGATGATGAGGATGAGGCGGAGAGAGGAACGAAAAAGAAGCAAGACGGAGGAGATCAGGTAGACAAGGATTTCGTGGTCAAGCGGATCGTGGAATTGCTGGACAATGAGGAAGAGGAGGAGGTCAAGGAGCTGTTGAAACCGTACATGGGCGATCTCGCCAAGGTAAGCTAATTTCTTCGGCGAGTTTGCACGATACCCTGCTGACAAATAGGACGACGTGCTAATGGACCAAGTATGCTTGGACTGTATGCACCGACGACGTGGTATGTCTCTTTCTCTCCATCCCACACATTCTCCCGTCCCTTCGAATATTCGTCCTGGGCTATTGCATCGATGACTGTGGCAATGCTGACCATCTAGACGACATCGAGGGCGCACCCTATGCACCCCACCTCACCCCCGCACGTGCTCGGGCATCTCCGTCGATCAACTCTTCCTACCCACTACGGCCCTATACGCCCACTCGAGTCCCCTCTTTCCGAGCTCGAACTCCCCTCGGTCGACCCCAGTCGCCGATCATGCCTCCTCCAGGTTCTGGTGCCACCACTCCCATATTGCAGCGAACCATGTCGAGCTTGGGTCGAGACGCCATGACCATGCCTTCTGCGTCTGCCGATACGGGTGGATCATCTGCCACTTCACCTCCCAAAAGTCTCAGTGCTGCTGCCTCGAGCTTCAGTCCTGCATTTGGTGGCAAGATCGCCCCGTTGTCATCCACCGGCGCGACCTTTAATCCAAGCGATCCTTGGAAAGATGTTCCTTCCGACCCACCTCGGTCAGGCTCACCATTCGGCGCAATCGGTGCTCATGGTATGATGAGGACCGGCTCGAACTTGGCCATCGCCAGTCCACTCATCGTCGACAAGTCAAGTCCCTTCCATTCTCCGCTCGGTACACCCAATCGAGTCCCGATCAAAATGCCCGATCTGTTCAATTCTCCTAGTGAGGGATCATCGCTACATCGCAAAAGTATTGTACCCGATGACGATGACGACGACGACTTCTCCCCTTTCGCCTCTGGTCTTCCCAAATTATATCACCACGAACAAGGTGGGATGAATCTAGGTGCTAAACCGTTCGAACCGTCACTCGGCTCTGCCGAGTCAGCCGCTTCATTCGGATCACATGCTTCCGGCGACTCGAGTGGAGATGGCGCGGACGAGATCGATATGGGTAGCGGTATGACCCCTCTCGATGTTTTATCCTCTGTATTCTCGACTGTACCCCGACCCGAGCTCGAAGACGCTTTGCATCGCGCCAATTACGACTTCGAGAGTGCAATGGCTATTCTCGTATCGCATTTCAACCTTCCTCGATCGGGCGCTTCTACCCCAGGTCGAATCAGTTCTCCTAGACCCGCTTTACTCGGTATTGGCAGTCGAGGGGGTGTGAACAGTGGTCACTTTGCTCCTAGCCAGGGGTACTTCAACCAGGGAGGTAGATCATTCAGTGGGCATCATAGTCCCGGAATGGGAACTAGAAGTCCAGGTGGACAGGGCACTCGCATGTGTCGATACTTTCTGGCTGGCGAGTGTAGGCGAGCGGATTGTCGTTTCAGGTAAGCTAGCCAGAACAACTTCTGAGCCCAGCTGATCACCAGTCACGACCTTGACCGAGCGTTGTGTCGATTCTGGCTCAGAGGACATTGTGCCAAGGGGCCAAATTGCGAGTGAGTCTGAATTCAACAGTCACCATGTAACACAGCTGATTCCAGGTTCATGCATCACTTCCCCAACAACGTCGACCCGCACGCCTTGTCCAATGCGATGTCCCGGGTCGAGCTATCTTCCGATGGTCGAGCCGCATCCTCATCTGGCTTCCCTAGTCCCGCAGAGGAATTCCCCGATCTCATGGGCAACCGACTGAGCCGCACATCCAGGTTTGACCCGTCTAGAAATCGATTCGCCAATGCCTTGAAGCGACCTACTCCAATGCTAAACCACTCGGTGCAGATCACTGGTGCTCGACTCGGGGCTCTTCCTCAGAGTATCCCTGCTTCTGCTACTGAACCCCGAGGACCGGTTGTGGCGGTACCCAAACCCTCGACTCGTATCAAGCTGCGACCACCCACTCTACTACCTACTCTCCAGACTGGCTCTTCGGCAAATGACCAATACATGACGACAAGAAGTACTGCTATTCGATTAGGTCATGCTCGAAACGCCTGCCTTGCCCGTGCGTCCGATGCTTGGCGTCGCGGTGACGGTGCTGCCGCCAAGCGATTTTCCCGAGAAGCGCGATCATTGAACGAGCGTATGCTCAATGATAATCTCGAAGCTGCTCAACTATTGGTACGAGAAAGGCGAAAGGCTGCTCAGCAAGCTGTGCGAGAACGTGACCCAAGCTGGTCGGACGATACCCGCGACCGAGCCGAGCGAGGTAAGGAATGCGCAGGAGGGTTCGGAGTAGTCATGGGTGTAGCTTCAGCCCGATCTGTACCTGGTGGAGATCGACTATCAGCAGACGAACGAACCGAGATCCTCCTCGATCTACATACGTTACACGGTACCGAAGGGTCCGAGATCGTCAGCCAGTTCTTGACTGAACTCGAAAGGGAACGGTTTAGGGGATTGGCATTCGTTGTGGTTGGAGAGGAGAAACATGTTGGGACCCAGGATACGGGTCGTGGAGCGAGTAAAGTCAGGTTGGGGTCGAGTGTGAAGCAGTGGCTGGCCGAATGGGGATATGCGTGGAGTGAGACTGGGGGTGTGATCTGTGTGGATCCCGCCAGATAGGATGGTACGTCTACTTCCCTATAATCATTGGATTTAGCTAATTATAAGCTCTTTAGCTGATAGTGCCGTGTCCAATATTCCTGTTTCTGCCCCTGTTCATATATACCCATCATCATTCCACCTTGGCCCCTATTCCAGTACATCAATCAATCAACCCATCCATTCCATCGTCACCTCATCCTAGAGCATATCATGTCGCACGAGTACGTATACGAGTCAGAAGAAGCAGAAGCAGATACAAGTAAAATGCAAGTGTTAGCAGTCATCCGGAATAGGTTTGGGACATTTTGCATTTCATTCTTCTACTTTACTTAACCCTAATCTCATACAGTATAGCACATTAGTATCGTTATCTACCTTTCATTTCTATTCAGTATCGATCCCTCCAGACTGTAAACCCAGTGCCACCACCATCGCCAAAGAACCCGTCTTCCACCCATCCCTTCTGCCCACCGCCGCCACCGCTACCGTGTACCTGTCCTACTTCCATCTCTCCATCTTCATCATCCTCCTCATCCTCTTCTTCCGCGATAGTCGACAGTCTCCCATTCTTATTTTCCTTCCCACTGATATCGCTATAAATCTGTGATAACGATTCATCAATATCTTCACCTAACCAGCTCATACTCGTATCTTCCTCATCATCCGATTGTTCAATCTGCGAAATTTGACTCTGACTCTGACTCTGACTTTGACTTTCATTCTTGACTGGCTTGATCAATCGCGTGATGACAGGTCTTGATTTCTTGGCTTGAATCGGATGTCGGGGGATAGGAAGTTTATCTTGAGGAATATCGTATTTCATCCAAGCTCCTTCAGTCAATTTAATCCTCTTACCCTCAGGTTCAGGTTCGGGAGAAGCGCTTTCTGGTTGATCTTCGTATTCTTCATCTTCATCTTGATCTTGATCTCCAGGATATGAGTTTGGAGGTCGATACGACATGTCTGATGGATCGTCAATATCGAGTGGAAGATCCAAGTCAGTCAGTCGATGACGTTTTGAGGTTGAAGTTGAGATTGGAGGGGTTAATCGTTCTTGACTGGATCTTGAATTTGATTTTGTTTGGGTTTGAGGTTTCTGTCGGCGTTGGCTGTGTGGATGGTGTTGGGAGGAACGATCTTGCGAGTGTAGATTTGAAGTGGTGTCTTGAGAAAGTTGATCAGGTGAGCATCGATCAAAAGTCTGAGCTTGTTGCCCATCCTCACCCCCTTCCTCATTCTCATCCTCAGGTCCGGCATTCTCCAAATCCTCATCTTCCAATTCCTGACGAGATCTCTTCTTTCTACTGGATCCAGGGTGATCCGGACTGCCTCTATACGAGGTTTGACTA
>Ga0308160_10008119_pt1 | contig 10272 bp, 8 predicted proteins | sample PhyFR1_FD_201036 | JGI IMG/M metagenome (GOLD analysis project Ga0308160, IMG submission 201036) | Phyllosphere microbial communities from UC Gill Tract Community Farm, Albany, California, United States - DLSLF.R1 | ecosystem: Host-associated > Plants > Phyllosphere > Unclassified | place: USA...
GCCAGCAGCGCCGCGGCGATGAAGCCGAGGTGTTCGAAGGCCCCGAAGGGGTTGGCCTTGCCGATCAGGGAGAGGTCCGGAGCGCCCCACTCCGACAAAGTGGGGGCCACCAGGGACCAGCCACGGGGGTTGACGTTCTTGCCATCGAAGCTGGGGCCGATGTGGAGCGTGAATTCGAGGATCGCAGCCAGAGCGGTGGAGACCACGATGCCGATCAGGATGGCGCCTCGGACCTTGCGGACCACCAGGGCGATGGTCAGGATCAAACCGACGGCAAACACCAAAGTGGGCCAGCCCATGAGCTTCCCGTCAACACCGAGTCCCAGCGGAACCGTCGTGCCCGCAGCGTCCGGGATGCGCCGGACGAAACCGGCGTTCACCAGGCCGATCAGGGCAATGAACAAGCCGATGCCCACCACGATCGCCGTCTTCAACGCCTCCGGCACAGCCTTGAAAACCGCGGTGCGGAAGCCGGTGAGCACCAGGATGAGCATCGTGACGCCGGAGAGGACAACAAGGCCCATCATGTCGGGCCACGTCAGCTGCGGGTGCGAGGCCACGGTAACCGCGACGAACGCATTCACGCCCAGCCCGGTGGCCACAGCGAAGGGGTGCTTGGCCCAGGCGCCCATGAGGATGGTCAGGATGCCGGCGACGAACGCCGTGGTGGCTGCGACCGCGGTGAAGCCCAGGGAAGCTCCGCTGGAGTCTGCCCCCGAGAGGATCAGCGGGTTCAGCACAACGATGTAGCTCATGGCGAAGAATGTCGCGAAGCCGCCACGGATTTCCCTTGAGTACGTGGAGCCACGTTCGGAAATCTTGAAATAGCGGTCCACTGCAGAACCTTGTTTAAGCATGAAGGTCTCCGGGTATTGGGGGGAGTGTGCTCTCAAATCCTATGCCGTTGAATGTGGGAGCTTCGGACCATTCCCCTAGTCTGTAAGGAAGCCAACACTAGGAGAAACCGCCCCATGCGTACCATCCGCCCGCTTCTGGCCGCCGTCGTCGCCGCCCTTGCCTTCGCGTCTGCCCTGCTGTTTTCCGCGGCTCCGGCGTCCGCGCACGATGTCGCGGAATCCACAGCGCCGGCGAACGGTGCAACCGTGGCTGAAGTGCCGGCGTCGGTCTCCATTACGTTCAACAACCGGCCGCTGGCCATCGGATCGGGCGTCTCCGTAACCTCCGGCGGCGAGAACTGGGCAGACGGGCCGGTCGAGATCATCGACAGCCAGGCCGTGCAGAAGCTCCGGGCCGGCGCGCCGGCGGGGGAGTACACGGTGGTGTGGCGCGTTGTCAGCTCCGATTCGCACCCCATCGAGGGCACCTTCAAGTTCACGGCCACAGCGGGAAGCACGACGGCGGCAAGCGGCTCGGCCGCCCCCTCGGCGTCCGCTTCGGCCACCTCGGGATCGGTGCCGTCCGCAGGTACGGCTCCTCCGGGAACAGTTGGCAGTTCGCCCGCCGCAGATGCGTCCCAGCCGTTCCCCTGGAGCATTGTTGTCATTGCGGTTGTTGCGGTTGCGCTCGTGATCTTCCTCGCCGTTACAGCCCGCAGGAAACTTGCCGGATCGGATGACGAAAACCGCCCGGAAGCCGCGGAATAGCGGGCTTTTCTACGTAGCTGCGAATATCTCGGTTCGGTTACCGCGACACGCCAAAGCCGCAGTCCTCGTTACTTAAATGTGACTTCGACGGGATCATCGCGTACGGTAGTACCTGTGCCTGTTCCACGTAGCGGGCACTTCCGGCCTGATTGCCTAGCTCTGCCGCAGTCCGGAATCCGTTCGCAGACAAACCTACGGCAGAGACGGGGAACCCATTTTGGGCCGCTTTCGAGCGTGCCTTGGGGTGAAGTCACGAAGCTTCCGCTGAACAGCGGGGGATAGTGGCCGGGTGACTCCCATCCGAATCCGACAGCTAACCTCGCAGGCATCGGGAGAGGCTCTTTCATGTCTTCACGCATTCTTCGCGGCCGTCGTAAGGCGGACAGCGTACGTCCTAATCCGTTCATCTCCATCTCCAAGGCAGTTGCCAGCAACGCTTCCGGCGCTGGCCGCCAGGCAGCTGTTATCGCAGCAGCTTCCGGACTCGTTCTGACCGGCTCTGTCGCTGCACACGCTGCAGAGGCTCCGGTCCAGCGCGATGCCAGCCCCGCCACGGTCGCCGAGACCGCTTCCGAGGCCCCCACCAAGGTTGTTACCGCTCTTTCTACGGCTACCGTCAACTTCGAGCGTCCGGCTGTTGCTTCCGTTGCAGCTCCGGTCATCGAAAAGCCGGCTCCTGTAGTTGAAGCCCCCGCTGCCAAGCCGGCTGCCGTTACCGCTGCCGCAGCTGCGGCTCCCGTAGCTGCCCAGGCTGCAGTTGCAGCTCCGGCCGCTGTTGCACCTGCTGCTGCTCCTGTAGCTGCTGCTCCCGCTGCCGGTGGCGTCAACGCTGCCATGGTTGCCTCGGCTTACGCCCAGATCGGCATCATGCAGGACTGCACCGCCATGGTTGAGCGGGCCCTCGGTTCCGCCGGCATTCCGGTTGGCGACCTCGCCCCCATGCAGTTCATGAACTACGGCAAGGTTGTCAGCGACCCGCAGCCGGGCGACATGATCGTCCAGTCCGGCCACGTCGCCATCTACATCGGCAACGGCCAGGCAATCAGCGGTGGCATCAACGGCAACCAGACGGGCATCCACCCGATCAGCTGGTTGACCGCTACGGGTCCCATCACGTACGTACGCGCTGGCGCATAAGCCTCACGCTTCAACGCAAAGGCCGGTGTCTCCGAAGATCATCTTCGAGGACACCGGCCTTTGGCGTTTAAAATTCGTGTTGCGGCTGCCGTGAATGATGCCGGCTAGGCTATGGCGATGCCCGGGCCGCCCGGGAGCGCCACTTTGGTGGAGATTGCCTGGCCCACTGCCTTGGCTTGCCGCAGGACTTCCTTGGGGCTGGGCGTAATGAGCTCGCCCACGCCCACCAGGTGCATTCCCACTGCCCGCATCGCGGAGACCAGGTTCTGCCCGACGGCGATTCCAAGTTCGGCCAGCATGCGGCGCAGCTGGCTCTGGGCGCAGCGTGTGACCACAATATGGTCTGCCAGGAGAACCCCGTTGGCGGTGTGGACTGCCCACTGGCGCGGGGCGGATTCGAGGGGGCCAGAGGCATGGAGACCGCTCCGGGTCATGCTTGCGGCGAGCCCGTACCCGATGTGCTGGGTTGGGTCCGCGCCCAGGAAATCCAGGCGGACGGCCCTGGTGGTGCTGCGTACGTCCAGATGGTGGCTGGCCGCGTAATTGCGTAAGTGGCGGAGGATTTCGTTGCGTTCCTGGATGGACGCGGGATCGGTGACCTCGCAGCGTTGAAGCATGCCTGTGTGGACCGCGGGGCCGGTGGCTGACAGGGCACCGAAACCATCCACCACTATGGAGCCCACGCCGTAGCGGCTGAGTTCACTGGCAACTGCCAGGCCGGACAAGCCGGTTCCTATGACCACGGTGGTTGTGCGTTCCGTGCCGGAATCAGGCGCGTGTGACACTGCTTGGTTCCTCCTTGACGTGTGTGCCTTGCGGCATCGCGTGGGATCGCGTCCGAGTTCCCCAAGCGGCCGCAAATAAATGGCCGGAGTGTGCTGTAGGACACGTTCGCCGGCCATTCGGTGACTCGAACACTACCGAACTTTTTCGCGCATGGATAGCCTTCCCTGACAGCGTGTTCCGTGTGTTCATCAGCAGCACAAAAACGGGGTCCGGAAACCGAGCCCCGACCGTTATACACATACAGCCGAGCCACCTTGATTCGGCCCTGCCGACCGAGAATAGTGGGCATTGGACAGGGAAATTCCGGATTTCCCTGCCCCTGGCCATTGACAATCGAGCCCTCGAGGAATCCGATGCGGAAAACCTCTGGCAGAATGGCCGGAACATCAAGCAGTAGGTGGAGAGGCGGGCCCCAAATGGACCAGCACGGCAGACACAGTGAAGAGCCACAGGACGGCGAGGGCCTGGCAGTGGCACCGGGCGGCATCGTCGTGGGAGTGGACGGCTCGGAACACGGGCAGTGCGCCCTGGTGTGGGCAGCACGTGAGGCCGAACGCAGGCAGCTTCCGCTGCACATCGTCACGGCGTACTCGGTTCCTATTTTCGCCGCCTCAGGACTCGACGGCGGATACGCCACCGTGGACGATTCGGTCATTCGCGAGGGCGCGGAAGCCATTGTCAAGCAGGCCATGGACAAGGTCGCCCGATACTCCATCGACGTTGATGCTTCCGTCGAAAACGGTGACGCAGCAGGCGTGCTGCTGGATCTTTCCGCAGAGGCAGCGCTCCTGGTTTTCGGAAGCCGTGGCCGCGGCGGTTTCGTAGGTCGTCTGCTGGGTTCAGTCAGCAGCGCCTTGCCCTCCCATGCCAAGTGCCGCACAGTAACTGTCCCGCTCTATTGCGCTGACCGCCTCGGCGAGAATACCGAGGACAAACACATCAAGGCCGAGCACGCCAAGGCCGGCCCCCGCATCGTGGAAAACGTGGTTGCAGTGGGCGTGGACGGCTCGGAGCAGGCGCGGGTCGCTGTGCTCGAAGCAGCTGAGCAGGCCCAACGCATGGGAGCCAAGCTCCGCGTCATCTGCGCTGTCCCGCAGTACAGCGGTTCCCTGGCCTGGGTTCCCGCTCCCTTGGACCGGGACGCCTTGTTTGCCGATATCAAGGTTCAGCTGGACGCGGGGGTTGCCTGGCTGCAGAGCCATTTCCCGCAACTGACCATCGAGACGGACCTCAGGGACGGCTCGCCTGTTGACGTTCTGGTGGAAACCAGCCGCAGCGTGGAATTGGTGGTTTTGGGCACCCGTGGCCGCGGTGGGTTTGCGGGCATGCTGTTGGGATCCACATCGGATGGCGTCCTGCACCATGCGAAGGGACCCGTGTTGGTTGTTCCGGACCGCGAGGATCCCCGTCTGGCAGGCCGCGACAAGTTTGGTCCGATGCTCGGCGCGGTGTAGGAAAGGGATGCCGGTGTTCACGCTGCAGCTCACGGATATTCGTGGACCCATGCTTCCCGAGGTGGGTGGCAAAGCAGCGAACCTCGGCGAGCTTGCAGGCGCCGGCTTACCCGTGCCGCCAGGCTTTTGCCTGACCACGGATGCTTATCGGCGTGCGCTGTCATCGAGCGGCCTGGATGACATTTGTGCGGCCCTGGAATCGACAAGCACGGTTGACCTTACAGGGCTGAACCGGTTGGCCGGGCGGGCCCGTTCCCTGGTCCTCGACGCCGGGGTCCCGGCCGACATCGCTGAAGCAGTGCGGTCCGCCTATGAAGCTCTGGGCAGCAACGTCCCTGTCGCGGTCAGGTCCTCGGCAACAGCCGAAGACCTTCCCTTCGCGAGTTTCGCCGGCCAACAGGACACTTACCTGAACGTGGTGGGCGCGGACTCTGTCCTGGATGCCGTGAGCCGCTGCTGGGCTTCCTTGTGGACTGACAGGGCGTTGACGTACCGGGCTACCAACGGCATTGAGCATGCTGGTGCCGCCCTGGCTGTCGTTGTCCAGGAGATGGTCGATTCGACGGCTGCCGGTGTTATGTTCACGGCCAATCCCGTGACGGGCAAGAGGCACGAGACAGTGATCGACGCGAGCCCCGGTCTGGGGGAGGCCGTGGTGTCCGGCGCCGTGAATCCGGATCAGTACGTTGTTGATATGGCCGGCGGTGCCATTGTGAAACGCACCCTGGGGGACCGGCGGGTGGAGATCCATGCCGTGCCGGGCGGCGGCACGCAACGGACCCAACGGTCACGCAACGAAAGTCCGGGGGACCCGGAAGGCGCCCGGGATGCAGCTGTTCAACCGTGTCTCAGTGACCGGCAGATCAAGGAGCTGGCCGAACTTGGCCGCTTGGTGGAGAGACACTATGGAGCTCCACAGGACACCGAGTGGGCCATGGATCCCAACGGAAAACTGTGGCTGACCCAGGCCAGGCCCATCACCACCCTTTACCCGCAAACCACCCGCACCCCACCGGTCCCTGGCATCCACGCCTTTCTGAATTTCAGCCTCGCGCAGGGCCTCACACGGCCGCTGACGCCCATGGGTTTGGCCGGGATCCGCCTCATAGCCTCCTGTGTTGCCAAAACGGCGGGCTTTGCCGTCCCGGATCCCCGGTCAGGACCGTCGCCCTATTACGAGGCCGGCCAGCGCATCTTCTTTGATCTCACCCCGGTATTGCGGAGCCGGGTCGGGCGGAAGATCGTGCCCCGGGTCTTCGATGTCATGGAAGCCCGGTCCGCCATGCTGATGCGGAGTTTGTTCGATGACCCCCGCTTTTCGGTGACCATCAAAACGCCGCTGAAACTCATCCGCCACGTGGCTCCAGTTGCTGCAAAATACCGCGTCCCCGAGTCGTTGCTCCGGGGTCTGTTCCGTCCGGAGGCGGCCTTGGAACGGGTAGAGCGCCACAGTTCTGAACTCCGCAAAGCCATAGCCGGCCCCGGGGAAGCCACCGCCCATCAACGGGTAGCCCACGTGCAAAGAATCCTGGGTTCGGAGCTCTTCGCCACGGTCCCGCAAATCCTGCCGTTGCCGGCGCTCGGCTTTGCCCTGCTGGCGCTCGTAGGCCGGATACTCGGCGACCAGGCATCCTACGCTGAACTGCAGACCGTGATCCGCGGGCTGCCCAACAACGTCACCACTGAAATGGACCTGGCCCTGTGGCAGCTCGCCTCGCTGATCAGGGAAGATGACGACGCCGCTGCCTCCATGGCTGGCCAAACGGCGGAAGCGCTGCTGGAACGGTACAGGGACGAGGGGTTGCCTGCCATTGCCCAATCCGGCCTCGATGGGTTCCTGCGCGCCTACGGGCACCGGGCCGTGGCTGAAATCGACCTTGGCATGCCCCGGTGGGGAGACGATCCCACCCACATTCTTGGCGTCCTGGCCAATTACCTGAGACTGCAGCCCGGTGCGGGGGCTCCCGACGAGCAGTTCCGCAGGGCAGCTGAAGAGGCCGAAGAACAGGTGGCGAAGTTCATCGCCCGGGCCCGGGCCATCAGTCCGCTCCACGCAGTGGTGGTCCGCGCAGCGCTGGACCGAACGCGCAGGTTCGCCGGTCTGCGCGAGTTGCCCAAATACAACCTCGTGCTGGGCCTCGCCGTGGCCCGGCAACAACTGCTTTTGGTGGGAAGCGAACTGGCAGCATCACATCGGATCGAGCGCCCGGAGGACATCTTCTTCCTGGATCTGGACGGGGTGGAAAATGCGCTTGCGGGGCAGGATTTCCGCGAGGAAATTGCACAACACAGGGCGGCCTACGAACACGAACTCCGGCGCAGGCACATTCCCCGGGTGCTGCTCTCCGACGGCACGGAGCCGGAAGCGACGGCGGCGGGCGACGCCGATCCGCGCCCGGGAACATTGTCCGGCAGCCCGGCGTCGACGGGTCTGGTGAGCGCGCCTGCGCGCGTCATCATGGACCCGGTCGGGGCACATCTGGAGCCGGGTGAGATCCTCGTGGCTCCGTCCACGGATCCCGGGTGGACTCCGCTGTTCCTCACAGCGGGAGGCCTGGTCATGGAGATGGGCGGGCCAAACTCGCACGGCGCCGTGGTGGCACGCGAGTACGGGATCCCTGCGGTCGTCGGCGTCCCGGACGCAACCATCCGGCTACGTACGGGCCAGCGCATCACCGTGGACGGTGCAGCGGGGACAGTCAGTACGGAAGACCCGGACGGCTGAGCTTTTCAGGCGTGCTGGTGCGATTCGTGCTCGGAATGGCTGACGGGCTCCAGTTGGAACGTGCAGTGCTCGGTGTCGAAGTGCCGGCCAAGGCAGGAGCCAAGCTGGTCCAGGATGCTGTCCGCCCCGGTGGCATTGAGCACCTCGTCCTGCACCACCACGTGGGCGGAGAACACCGGTACGCCGGAAGTGATGGTCCAGATGTGGATATCGTGTGCTTCCACCACACCGTCCACGGCCATGATGTGCTCGCGGATCATGTTCACGTCCACGCCCTTGGGGGTGGCTTCAAGAAGTACGTCCACCACGTCGCGGAGCAGATGCCATGCACGGGGAATGATCATCAGGGCGATGAGGACCGAGGCGATGGGGTCGGCTGCCGAGAAGCCGGTGGTCATGATCACGATTGCTGCCACGATGACCGCGATGGAGCCCAGGAGGTCGCCCAGCACCTCAAGGTAGGCGCCGCGGACGTTGAGGCTTTCCTTTTGCGCTCCCTGCAGGATGAGGAGGGAAACCAGGTTGGCGACGGCGCCCAGGACTGCAGCCCACAGCATTACGCCGGTCTGGATTTCGGTGGCTTCGCCGAACCGACGGATCGCTTCGATCATGATCACTACGGCGATCACAATGAGGATCAGAGCGTTGGCCAAGGCAGCCAAAACCTCTGCGCGCTGGTATCCGTAGGTCCGCAGATCGCTGGCCGGGCGGGTGGCGATCCATGCGGCCATGAGCGCAATGAAGACACCTGCAGCGTCGGAGAGCATGTGCCCGGCATCCGCCAGCAGCGCCAGGGAACCGGAAACGACGGCACCGACCACTTGGATGCCCACGACGCCCAAGGTGATGCCCAGGACGGCGATCAGGCGTTTGCGGTGCTTTCCGGTTGCGGTAACGCCGTGCGAGTGGTTGTGATCATGCCCCATGCATACAAGGCTAGCCCCAGCCGAGCTCGTGCAAGCGATCGTCATCTATCCCGAAGTGGTGTGCGATCTCGTGAACCACGGTGATGGCAACCTCATCGATGACTTCCTGGCGGCTGCCGCAGATATCCAGGATGGGCTGGCGGAAGATGGTGATGCGGTCCGGTAGGGAGCCCGCATCCCACCAGGAATCCCGTTCCGTCAGCGGCACGCCCTCGTACAGTCCCAACAACACTGTGTCCGGGTTTTCCCCCGGCTGCGGGGTGTAGTCGTCCTCAATGAAAATTGCCACGTTGTCCATGGCACGGGCGGCTTTGGCCGGAATCAGCTGCAGGGCGTCGCTGACGGCTTCTTCAAACTCCTCGGGGGACATTTGGAAGGGCGGCCTGTGCGGCGCGTTCCGCTCCGGCAGCGGCGAAGAGGGACGCTCGCCGTCGGGAACGATGGGAAGTCCGGGAGGAAGATTCGCGGGCATGACTCGACTTTAGTCCGCCACGGCTGTATTGGCGCCCCATGTCATGAGGGATACTGATCTCAGTCCCTTTCCGATAGACACAGGAACCGCATGACTTCCACCGCTTCCCCCATGTCTGAACCCCTCGACGTCGTCGTTGTGGGCGAGGCGCTGATCGACATCGTGCAGTCGCCCGACGGCCAGGCCGAATACCCCGGCGGTTCGCCGACCAACGTTGCTTACGGGTTGGGCCGGCTGGATGTGAAAGCCGGTCTTTTGACGGCGATCGGCCGGGATCCCCGGGGTGACGCCATCGCGGCGCACCTCCAGAGCGCGGGAGTGGTGCTGCTGCCCGGGTCCCAGTCCATGGGAAAGACCGCGACGGCGACAGCCAGGATCGCTGCCGACGGTTCGGCCGCTTACACCTTCGACATTGAGTGGGCCCTGGCCCCCTTGGCACTGCCGTATGCGCCGCGCATCCTGCACACCGGTTCCATTGCTACGTTCCTTGAGCCCGGCGCCGGAGTGGTCCGGAGCTTGTTGGAGCAGGCGCAGGGAGGCTGCATGGTCACCTACGATCCCAACATCCGCACCGATCTCCTGGGCAGCCATCACGAAGCACTTGCCCTCTTTGAGGAAATTGTGCCGCTGACGGATGTCGTGAGGATGAGTGCCTCGGACGCCCACTGGCTCTACCCGGGCAAGGCACTGGAGGATATCGCGAGCCATCTTCTGACGCTGGGTACCACCCTGGCGGTCATGACTGAGGGTGCGAAGGGCTCGTTGATGGCCACGCGCCACTTTCAGCTCCGGGTCCGCGCCGTGCCGTCCACCGTGGCGGACACCATTGGCGCGGGCGATTCCTACATGTCGGCGCTCATCATGGGCCTTTTGTTGCGTGGCAGCGACGGGCTGGCGCCAACCGTGCTGGAGCGGATCGGCAGCATCGCGTCGATGGCAGCCGCCATCACTGTCGGGCGTCCGGGGGCCAACCCGCCCACGCACCGTGAACTCCTGGCAGAGATGGCCCGCTAGCGGCAGGTTCAGCTGGTCCGACGCCGCGTGAGCCCAACGCCCACCAGGCACACCACTCCACCGATCAAGCCCCAGATGGTTGGTACTTCCTGAAGGACGGCCCAAGAGATCAGGATCGTTGTTCCCGGCACCAGGTATGTCGTGGCAGCCAGTT
>Ga0308160_10008120_pt1 | contig 10272 bp, 7 predicted proteins | sample PhyFR1_FD_201036 | JGI IMG/M metagenome (GOLD analysis project Ga0308160, IMG submission 201036) | Phyllosphere microbial communities from UC Gill Tract Community Farm, Albany, California, United States - DLSLF.R1 | ecosystem: Host-associated > Plants > Phyllosphere > Unclassified | place: USA...
GCGCGGTTTCGATACGACGCATTTCCGCCAGGCGCTGTCGCAATTTGCGACCGGCGTCACCGTCATCACCACGCGCCTGGAAGACGGCAGCTTCCGCGGCCTGACCGCGAGCTCCTTCAATTCCGTGTCGCTCGACCCGCCGCTGGTGCTGTGGAGCCTGGGGTCGGCGGCGAACAGCATGCCCATCTTCAGCGGCAATTCGCACTACGTGATCAACGTGCTGGCCGCCGGCCAGGAAGACCTGGCCATGCGCTTTTCGCGCCGCACCGACAACCCGTTTGCCGGCGTCGACTACGAACTGTCGCGCACCGGCCAGCCGATTCTGAAAGGCGCCGTGGCCTGGTTCGAATGCCATAACCGCAGCCGCTATCCAGAAGGCGACCACGTGATCTTTGTGGGCGAAGTCGAGGAATGCGCAGTCCAGCCGCAACCGGCCTTGCTGTTCCACGGCGGACGATTCGGCGTTACGTCCTGAGAACCCATCCGGCGAGGATCGCGTCAACTCGCTGGAGTTCTGGGCAAGCCGCCGTCAAGCCCGCGCCCTACCATTTCTCTTCCCATTCACGCCACGCAGTGGCACAACAAGGAAGAGACATCATGAGCACAACCTGGATGATCACGGGCGCCGGCCGCGGCATCGGCGCCGAGATCGCACGCGCAGCCCTGCAAGCCGGACACAAGGTGGTGGCCACCGGCCGCAGGCTGGCCCAATTGCAGGACACCTTCGCCGATGCCGATCCCGCGCGCATCGCCCTGATCGAACTCGATGTCGCGGGCGAAGCCCAGGCCGCGCCCGCCGTCGCCCAGGCCGTGGAACGCTTCGGCCGCATCGACGTTCTGGTGAATAACGCCGCCTACGGCCTGCTGGGCCGCCTGGAAGAAGTCTCCAGCGACGACATCGCCCAACAATTCGCCGTCAACGTGCACGGCGTGATGCACATGCTGCGCGCGGTGCTGCCGGTGATGCGGCGCCAGCGCGGCGGCCATATCATCAACATCAGCTCGATTGCCGGCATCACCGGCTTCGACGGCGCCTCGGTGTATTGCGCCAGCAAGTACGCCATCGAAGGCTTGACAGCCTCGCTGGCACTCGAGGTGGCGCCGTTCGGCATCCACGTAACGGCGGTGGAACCGGGTTTCTTCCGCACCGAATTCCTCGACCCGAGCTCGGTGCGCTACGGCGCCGCCGCGATTCCCGACTACGCCGAACACGGCTCGGTCGAACAGGCCTATGGCGCCTACAAGGGCAAGCAGCTGGGTGACCCGGTGAAACTGGCCGCGGCCGTGATCGCCCTGGCGGCCATGGACACGCCGCCGCGCCAGTTCCTGGCCGGCAGCGACGCCCTCGCCATGGCAACTGCCGAGCTCGATGCACGGCGCACGCAGATGGCGGACTTCGCGGCGCTGTCGGCATCGACCGACCACGCCGCCTGAGCCGGCGCGGCCTGGTGTATCCTGCGGCGACACCATGACCACATCACTTCCCTCGAGCGGCTCCGTTCTCGACCTCGGCCTGGCACGCCTGGCCCGGCTGCTGGCCGACAGCGCGCCGCAGGACGGCACGTTTGCGACCTGCATCCCGGGCCTGCACGCGGTGCGCGCCTCGAACGACAGCGCGGAACTGGTGCACGGCCTGCACCGCCCCGCGCTGTGCATCGTCGCCCAGGGCGCCAAGACCGTGATGCTGGGCGACGAATCCTACGACTACGATCCGTCGCGCATGCTGATCTTTTCGCTCGACTTGCCGATCGCGGCGATGATCCGGCAAGCCAGCGTGGCCGCGCCCTACCTGTCGTTCCGCTTCGACTTCGACCTCGACCGGCTGGCCGAACTGATCCTGAAAGCGTATCCGGATGGCGTGCCGCCGGTGCGTGCGGGCCGCGCCGTCTACGTGGCCCAGGCCGGAGAAGAAATCGTCGACGCCGCCGCGCGCCTGATGGCGCTGGCCAGCCGCCCCGAGGACGCAGCCTTGCTGGCGCCGCTGGTGCAGGACGAAATCATGCTGCGCCTGCTGCGCGGCCCGTTCGGCGCGCGCCTGGCCCAGCTGGGCCGCGTCGAGACCCACCGCATCGGCAAAGTCGTGGCCTGGATCCGCGCGCATTACGACCAGCCGATGCGCATCGGCGACATGGCGCAACTGGCCCACATGAGCGCATCCTCGCTGCACGGGCAGTTCAAGTCGCTTACCTCGATGAGCCCGCTGCAATTCCAGAAAACCCTGCGCCTGCAGGAAGCACGGCGCCTGATGCTGGCCACCGGCATGGACGCGAACCTGGCCTGCCAGCGCGTCGGCTACCTCAGCGCCTCGCAGTTCAGCCGCGAATACGCGCGCCACTTCGGCACCGCGCCGACCCGCGACATGCTGCGCCTGCGCGATGCCGGACTGACCCAGGCGGTCGCGTTCACGCAATAGAGGATGTGAAAAAACCGTCAGGGCAAGGGATACGGCCCACCGGCGCCGAGTCGAAGACAGTACGAGCGTACGGCGAGACGAGGCAACGCAGCCATGGCGATTTTTTCACATCCTCGTAGCCCGGCCGGGCGAAAATGAAAATGCTTGTCGCAGTTTGAAAAGATGCGTCAGTACGTCCTTCCTATAATGCCCTCACCCGGCGCGTGCGCTGCCTACAAGAACAGAGACCAGGACCGAACCATGACCGCTTCCACCCGCAAGACCGCCTTCCACTGGGACGACCCGCTGCTGCTGAACAGCCAGCTGACCGACGAAGAGCGCATGGTGCGCGATGCCGCCGCCGCCTATTGCCAGGACAAGCTGCAGCCGCGCATCCTCGAGGCCTTCCGCCACGAGACCATGGATACCTCGATCTTCCGCGAGATGGGCGAACTCGGCCTGCTCGGCCCAACCATTCCGGAACAGTACGGCGGCCCGGGCATGAACTATGTCGCCTACGGCCTGATCGCGCGCGAAGTCGAGCGCGTCGATTCCGGCTACCGCTCGATGATGAGCGTGCAATCCTCGCTGGTGATGGTGCCGATTTACGAGTTCGGCAACGAAGCGACCAAGCAGAAGTATCTGCCGAAACTGGCCACCGGCGAATGGATCGGCTGCTTCGGCCTGACCGAACCGAACCACGGCTCCGATCCGGGCTCGATGGTCACCCGCGCGCGTAAAGTGGACGGCGGCTACGCCCTCACCGGCGCGAAGATGTGGATCACGAATTCGCCGGTGGCCGATGTGTTCGTGGTCTGGGCCAAGGACGACGAAGGCGCGATCCGTGGCTTCGTGCTGGAAAAAGGCATGGAAGGTTTGTCGGCGCCTGCGATCCACGGCAAGTTCGGTTTGCGTTCGTCGATCACCGGCGAAATCGTGATGGACAACGTGTTCTGCCCGGAAGAAAACGCCTTCCCGGACGTGCGCGGTTTGAAGGGTCCGTTCACCTGCCTGAACTCGGCGCGCTACGGCATCGCCTGGGGCGCGCTCGGCGCGGCCGAAGCCTGCTGGCACACTGCGCGCCAGTACACCATGGACCGGAATCAGTTCGGCAAACCGCTGGCCGCGAACCAGCTGGTGCAAAAGAAACTGGCCGACATGCAGACCGAGATCACGCTGGGTCTGCAAGGCTGCCTGCGCCTGGGCCGCATGAAAGACGAAGGCACGGCCGCGGTCGAGATCACCTCGATCATGAAGCGCAATTCCTGCGGCAAGTCGCTCGACATCGCCCGCACCGCACGCGACATGCTGGGCGGGAACGGGATTTCGGACGAGTTCGGCATCATCCGCCACATGGTGAACCTGGAAGTGGTGAATACCTACGAAGGCACGCACGACATCCACGCCCTGATCCTGGGCCGTGCGCAGACGGGTATCGCCGCGTTTTAAGGCGCGATTGCGGGGCCGGCCGTCGAATATGACCGCCCCTGTATTTCTTTCAAATGGCCATATCGGAAAACATGCGTTATCCGGTATGACGCCATGTGAACAGGGATGTCTATTTAATCCAGCAAAAAGAACAGCACTGTCTTCTACGCAGGTGAATGCCGCACGCCCTATGCCTCGCTCATAGTAATTGCATTGGGTGCCTCTCTTATTTCTACAATTCGTACCAATTTGATAACCAAGCCGATTAATTGCCTTTTACGGTAACGAATCGTTATAAATTTTGCCTTATCATGTGTACAATCAATTAATCTCCTTCTAGTGTTCCACCTACCTCAAGCGCGCGGAACATGAACTTCACTCAGACCCTCGCATCGACAAACTCTCGGTCAACCGATGCTTCGGCATTGTCCCTGGATCTGCTGCTGAGTAATTTGCCGGGGGCAGTCTACCGGTGCCTGAACGACCCCGAGTGGACCATGGAATTCATCAGCGCCGGGGTCGAACGCCTGAGCGGCTATCCGGCATCGGCCTTCATCGGCAATCACCCGATCTCGTTTGCCAGCCTGATCCATCCCGACGACCGCGCCCAGGTTGCCGACAACACCAACGCCGCGATCCGCGACCGCCGCTCCTACCAGCTGAGCTACCGCATCACGAACGCCGCCGGCCAGCTGCGCTGGGCCTGGGAACAAGGCGCCGCGGTGTATGACGAACACGGCATGGTGGTGGCGCTGGAAGGCTTCATTGCCGACATCACGATGGTGCGCCGGGCCGACACGCTGGTCCTGGAACAGGCGGCGCTGCTCGACAAGGCCCACGACGCCATCTTCGTGATGGACATGAGCGCGCGCATCACCTACTGGAACAAGGGCGCCGAGCGCCTGTACGGCTGGACCGCCGAGGAAGCGCGCGGCCAGCACATGCCGGGCCTGCTGTGCGACGACCACGCCACCTACAGCGCCGCCTGGCAAGAAGCGCTGCAGGAAGGCGAATGGGCCGGCGAACTGTCGCAGCACCGGCGCGACGGCTGCACCATGCAGGCCGACACCCGCTGGACCGTGGTGCCCTCGAATGCCGCCGCCGGCATGCCGCAAAAGATCCTGGTGATCAGCACCGATATCAGCGAGCGCAAGAGCAACGAGGCGCGCATCCACCGCCTTGCCTATTTCGACGCCCTGACCGAACTGCCGAACCGCGCCAGCCTGCTCGACCACCTGCGCCGCGCCCTGATCGGCAGCGCCCGTTCGCGCAAGTTCGGCGCGCTGATGTTCTGCGACCTCGACAATTTCAAGACCCTGAACGATACCCACGGCCACGCCGCCGGCGACGTGCTGCTGCAGGCGGTGGCGCGCCGCCTTGAGCACAGCGTGCGCGAAGCCGACATGGTGGCGCGCCTCGGCGGCGATGAATTCGTGATCCTGGTGCCGCCCGACGAGGAATCGATCGACGCCGCCGCCCACCAGGCCGAAACCGTGGCGGCGAAGATCGTGGCCGCCATGTCGGCGCCCTTCCAGCTGGCCGACTTCATGTACACGGTATCGACCAGCGTCGGCGTGACCATGATCAGCGGCATGACCGACACCGTGGAATCGGCGCTCAAGCAGGCCGACACCGCCATGTACCAGGCGAAAGCGGCCGGCCGCAACACCTTCCGCTTCTTCGACCCGGCCATGCAGGCAGCCTGGAGCGCGCGCTCGGAACTCGAGAACGGGCTGCGGCGCGCCCTGCGCAACCACGAATTCATGCTGAACTACCAGCCGCAACTCGACGGCGCCAGCCGCGTGATCGGCGCCGAAGCCCTGCTGCGCTGGCGCCTGCCGAACGGCGACGTGCTGTACCCGACCGAGTTCATCAAGGCCGCCGAGGAAACCAGCCTGATCGTCGAGATCGGGCGCTGGGTGCTCGGCACCGCCTGCGCCGAGCTGGCCGGCTGGCAACGCAACCCGGTCACCAGGCACTTGTCGCTGTCGGTGAACGTCAGCGCGCGCCAGTTCGTCGAACCCGACTTCGTGGCCATGACCCAGGAAATCCTGGCCGCCACCGGCGTCGACCCGCACGGCCTGAAATTCGAACTGACCGAAACCCTGGTCGTGACCGATTTCGCGCACACCGTGCAGACCATGGAAACCCTGCGCCGCCTCGGCATCACCTTCTCGCTCGACGACTTCGGCACCGGCTACTCGTCGCTGGCCTATTTGCGCAAGCTACCGCTGGACCAATTGAAAATCGATTATTCCTTCATGCGCGACGTGCTCACCAACGGCAACGACGCCTCGATCGTACGCTCGATCATCGCGCTCGGCGGCAGTTTGGGGCTGCAGGTGATTGCCGAAGGGGTGGAGACGGCCGGGCAGCGCGAGTTCTTGTCGGCGGCGGGCTGCTATGGCTTCCAGGGCTACCTGTACGAAAAGGCGCTCAGCGGCGAGCGGTTTGCGCAATACGCGGCCGGGGTGCACTAAGCACGCATTCTGGCCACGGCAAGTGACCGTACGGTGGGCACCCCGTGCCCACGCGGTTACGTGAGCACCCTTCTCGCGCTGGCGGTGAAACATCGCCCGCTAACCCCAAGCGAAGCTGCTAGCCGTCGCATATGTTTCGAGCGACACCTCACTGCCGCCGACTTCGGACCCGTGCGTACCGCGTGGGCACGGCGTGCCCACCGTACGGTCAATGCCATCGGCCAAAATTACGCATCCGCCGCACAAACGTAAAAAAGCCGGCAGGGACTTGCACCCGTGCCGGCTTTATATCGCAGCAATTGCCGCGTTAGAACTTAGAACTTGTAACCCACTGCCAGCACCACCGCCACCGGATCCAGCTTCATGTGCTGGGTCTGGCCGGTCGAGAAGTGCACGTCGGTGCGCAGGCGGCTCTTGTTGATGGTGGCGTCGACGAACCATTTCTCGCTCAGGTTCACCGCCAGGCCCACCTGGCCGGTGTAGGTGAACTTGTTGTCGATGTCGAAGGTCGTTGCCGGGCCGCCCGGGTTGGTCAGGGCGGTCAGCTTGCCCGAACCGCGTTCCTTCATGAAGTAGGCGTAGGTCGCGCCCAGGCCGATGTAGGGACGGAAGGTCGCGGTCGGCTCGAAGAAGCGGTATTGCATGAACAGGGTCGGCGGCAGTGCCTCGACGGTGCCCAGTTCGCCCGTGCCCTGGATCGAGCCTGCGCCCTTGATCTTGTGCTTGTACGGGGTGCCCAGCGCGACTTCGGCCGAGATGTTGTTGGTCAGGCCGTAGGCGAAGATCAGCACCGGCTGGATGTCGCGGTCGACGGCCGCCTTGGTGAACGGCAGGGCCGGACCGGTCAGGTCGCCACTTTCGACTTTCGGGGTCAGCTGGTTGAAGCCGAACTTGGCGGTCCACTGGCCGGCCGACTGGGCCGAGGCGCCGGTGGCGCAGGCCAGCGCGGCGGCGGCAACCGCCATTTTGACGACGCTATTCAAACGTACTTTCATTATTTCTCCTGATTCTTATTGGAGCCGCGCACCGCCCTGTTTCAGGCTGGTACGCGGCTGAGCGCTTTTTTCTTCTGACCCGGTATTACAGCCAGCCTTTGACGGCCATATCTTTCAAGATATAGCGCGCGATCAGCCAGTACTCGTAAGGAGTCGGGTGGATGCTGTCGGCATACATGAAGTGCGCGGTATCGCCGGCGACCAGGGTACGCGTCGTGCACAGCAGCGAGGTTTCCTTGACCGCTGGATTGGCCAGGTCGCAGGCTGGAGTCGTGACGTTGCTCAGACCATAGATTTCCTGGGTCTTCGGGTTGGTCATCTGGTCGCGGCTGATGCTGTACAGGTCGACGTACAGGATGGCCGGGCTCTGGCCCAGGCCGGCTTTCAGCTGCGCGTTGAAGGCGTCGACCATGCTGTTGATCAGCGGCTGCAGCGCAGGCTGGGCGCGGCCCGACGGCGTGTTGGCCACGTCCGGCAGGTTGTTCACGACCACGTACTTGGCGCCCTTGGCGACGATGTCCTTGACGATGGCGGCTTTCTCGGCGCCGGCCTTGCCCAGTGCCGCAACCAGGGTCTGGGCGTTTGCGGCGGCGTACTCGCCAGCGGCCTTGGTGCCGGCGGCGGTGGCGTCGGCGCCAGCCTTCTGGGCGGCGGCCACGGCGGCGGCCTGGGTGGCGCCTTGCGAAATGGCCGCTACCACGGCGGCGTTCGTCACTGCGGTCTGGCCACCAGCGGCATTCGTTGCCACGGCACGCTGGATCACCGGCAATGCGGTGGCCGGGTTCGGGGTGGTCGCAGCCAGGCCAGCGATCAGCAGGCCCGGGAAGGCTTGCTGGCCGGCTGCAGTGCCGGCAGCGCTGACGGCGCCCAGTTGCATCAGGACGTCGTTGCCGCCGGCCATGATGGTGACCAGTTCGGTGCCGCTGAACTTGCCGCCGGTTTTGGCCAGGTGCATCTGGACCTGGGTGACGACCGGCACGGTCATTTCGCCGATTTCAGGCTTGACGACCTTGTTGCCCGGACCGATAGGATTGGTCACGCGGGCGCCGCCCTGGGCGTAGTTGAAGCAGTTGACGTTGTTGACGATCGGGACGTTGAAGTCCAGCGCCGGGTTGGCGTCGTTGTTGGTGCCTTCCAGGCCGGTCTGGGCCGCGCATGGGGTTGGCAGACGCAGTTCGGCGGCCAGCACTTCGGTCCAGTTCAGGCCGGTCAGTGCAGGGTCTTTCGAGGTTTCCGAACCGTTGATCGAGAACTTGCCGCCGCCGGCGACTTTCACGGCGCCGACGTTATAGGTGCCGACGTCCGACAGGCTGTCGCCGAAGGTGACTTGCTGGCTGAAGGTGATCGGATGGGATTGATCACCGCCGCTGCTGCCGGTGCCGCCGCATGCGGCCAGCGCTGCTGCAGTCAGCAGTGCCAGCGCAAAATTCTTTTGACGCATTGTGTCTCCTGAGAGGAAGGATGTTTTTGTATGAAACGAACGCCCGTGCTATTCGTGCCCTAACTAATATGCCAGTGTTCTTTCCGCTTGTATATGGATCAATTGTCGCGCCGTCGGCAAGCGACAACAGTTGACAGCGATAAAGTCCTAACAACGCGCTGGATTATATCAAGCATTAACGCCGGTTATATGTCTAACGGTCGGGTGGGTTCTCGAACCCACCGTGGTTGGCAATGGTGGGTTCGAGAACCCACCCTACGAACCCACGTGGCATTCGTAGGGTGGACACCTGTGTCCACGCGGTGATCGTTCGTAGCGGGATCATCCGGCACGATCACGAAGCCGATAAAGAACGGTAGGGTGGGTTTTCGAACCCACCCCACGCTCAAACCGTGCGGTTCAACAAACCGTGCACGATGCCGCTCGATCCATGCGCGGCGCGGCGCAGGCGGTCGTTGACGCCGAGCCAGGCGCCATCTTGCGGCGGGGCTTCGACCAGAATCACGTCGGCGCCCTGCCCGTCCATCGCGCGCAGGGCCGCATACAGCGCGTGCGCAAAGCCTTCCGGCGTCGCCGGCAAGCGTTGGTTGGCGTGGGCCGCCGGCAAATCCGAGTAGTGGATCAGCGCGACTTTACGGCTGGCATCCGCCATGCGCGCCAGCGTCTGCGCCAGCGTGGCCGTGTCCTGCATCGCCACCGGCGTGTGCGGCGCGTAATGCGATTCGAGCGTGCCCGATGCACGTGGCGCGGCGGCGTCCGGCGCGGCCGGCATGCGGTCGATCACGGCGGCAATCGCTTCCGCACTCACGTGGCCCGGACGCAACAGCACCGGACCATGCGTGGCCAGGCGCGACAGATCGACGATGGTCGATTCGATGCCGACCTGCGAGGCGCCGCCGTCGAGCACCAGCGCCACCGATCCGTCGGCGTCGAACTCGTCGCGCACGTGATGGGCCAGCGTCGGACTGACATGCCCGAACTTGTTGGCCGACGGCGCCGCCACCCCGCCCTGCCCGCCTTTGAAGGCACGCAGCAAGGCAATTGCCACCGGGTGCGAGGGGCAGCGCAGGCCGACCGTGTCCTGGCCACCGCTGACCGCATCGGGAATGTTCGGCGCGCGTTTCAGGATCATGGTCAGCGGACCCGGCCAGAAGGCCTCGGCCAGCGCATGCGCTTCACTGGGAATCTCGCAGGCCCAGTGCGCGATGTCCGCTTCCGGCGCCAGGTGGACGATCACCGGGTGATCCTGCGGGCGGCCCTTGGCGGCGTAGATGGCAGCCACGGCGGCGGGGTTCTCGGCATCGGCGCCAAGGCCGTACACGGTCTCGGTCGGGAAGGCGACCAATTGGCCGGCCTCGAGCGCGCGCGCGCCGGCTTCGATGGCGGCCTGATCGATGGTAACCACGTCGCCATGCGCGTCCACGCTGCGTTCGTTCTTGCTGTGCTCGTTCGTGCTCATGCTGCGATCCCGAGAATGGCACAAGCTGCGCGCAATTGTTCCTGCGCTCCTTCCAGCGTCGGCGCGACGAAGCTTAC
>Ga0308160_10008122_pt1 | contig 10272 bp, 8 predicted proteins | sample PhyFR1_FD_201036 | JGI IMG/M metagenome (GOLD analysis project Ga0308160, IMG submission 201036) | Phyllosphere microbial communities from UC Gill Tract Community Farm, Albany, California, United States - DLSLF.R1 | ecosystem: Host-associated > Plants > Phyllosphere > Unclassified | place: USA...
CGTCGCCGTCGACGACAAGGCGGCGAGCCCGGGCCCGCTGCTGCAACCGCCGCGCGAGTGCAGGAAGTCGAGCGGGATCGGGTCGTGCACGACGGGGACAGGCGGCGCCGGCGCGTGCACGGACCTCGGCTCGGGCTCGCCGTCGAGCTCGCTCGCGCTCGTGTCGGTGACGGGCGGGAGCTGGTGCTCGCTCGAGCCGGCCGCGTGCCGCTCGACGACGGCCTGCAGCTCGCGGAGCGTCTTCTTGCGCGCCGTCATGACGCTCGTCGTCTTGAGAAGGTCGCACTTGGCGAGCTGCTCGTCGACGCGCCGCAGCGCGTCCTCGACGAAGACGACACCGAGCTCGTCGTCGCCGGCGCCTGGACCGCCTCGGGCGCGCAGGCGGCGCAGGCCCGCCAGCTCACGCTCAAGCTCGCCGCGCTGCGAGACGAGCTCGTCGTGGATGTAGTCGGGCGCGCCGAGCATGAACTTGGCGTAGGCGAGGGCGTCGGGCGTGAACTGCCACGGCGCGCGGAGGGGCGGGACGGCCTCGGACGGCCAGGACGGGGAACGAGGGAGGGCGAGCGTCGTGATCTGCGGCCGGCGGATGAGGCGCATGCGGAGCGTCTCGCGCTGTGGCGGTGCGGCCGCGCTGGACGAGGGATGCGAGTCGAGTCGAGAGAGCTCGAGGGCGCGGGCGAGGTCGGCGTCGATGTGCTCGGCGGGGGGAAGGCTGGGAGGGACGGCGGACGGCGGGGAAGAGGGGCGAGCCGAGCTGTTTGCCGGGTCGAACCACTTGACCGACTTGAGGTCCTTGGCGTGGATAAAGCTGTTGCGCAGGCGAGTCAGCTCGGGTTCTCGTGCTGGGGAAGGAGGATGAGAGGAGACGTACTCGTGGCAGACGGGGCACTTGCGGGACTTGGTGCCCGGGTCGGCGAGCGCGAGGTAGTGCAGCACGCACGGGTAGCAGAAGACGTGCCCGCACTTTGTCTGCGCGCGGAGAGTTATAGGTGAGCGACCGGGACAGAGCGAGCCCCGAAGGCGAGAAGAGCGAGCGGCGGAGGAAGGGGAACGCACCATGCGTGCTGCGGTCGGCTCGCTGAGGCAAATCGGGCAAGCGGGCCTGCCGCCCTCGCCGGCCTGGTCGAGCTTGGCGGTCGCGACGGCGTTGAGTGCGCCGCCGCCGGTCGGGAGGATGACCTGGAGGATGTCGGCCCACTCGAGGTGGATGTCGGGGTCGGCAAAGTGGGCCGTGTAGTCCTTGTCGGGCGCGACGACGAAGCGGAACTGGTGGACGAAGCGTGCGCGCGTGTAGGCCGCCGTGCCGTGCGCTGCGCCCGAGTGAGACGCCCGGCGAGTCGAGCGGCGAGGGAGGTGGGTCGGAGGTGGAGGTGGCGCTCGAGGCGGCAGCGTGAAGCCGAGGAGCTGCAGGAGGACCATACTCGAGTCAGTATGAGCTCACTACAGCTGCCCATGCGCCCTCGGCGGCCCTGCATGCTCCAGCGAGAGCGAGTGGCGCCTCGTCGACTCGCTCATCCCGAGCCGACCTCGCGCATCGTGGCACCACTCCAGGATTGAGTGAGAGGGGCACGCACATGGCTGACATCCTGCTGCTCGCGCTGGCGGTTGCCCCTGCGGCCCTGGGCGGGTTGCTGAACCGAGGCGGCCGGCTTGATGGGCGAGGCGTCGAGCGGCATCCTCGTCTCGTCTGGAGCGCGCGAGGGCGGGGCTTGAGGTGGGCGAGAGGTTGTCGAATCGACAGGCAAGCAGAATGACCCGGCCAGAGACAGTCAAGTCCCCAGCGACGAGTTGTCGAGGGCATCGAGCCGTCCCCTCGAGCCCAGCTAACCAAAGCCGGCGCCGCTTTGTAATAAAGATTAGCTTTTTGGCAGCCTCGCATTACGATTCGGATCTCGCCCGACTCGTGCTCGCTCGGTCCTCGAACCCGCTCTGCGAATGACAGCACAACAACGACGACAAAGACTAAGCACACTTCTACATGACGACGCACTTCTCCTCCTTCTTGCGCCCCTCTGCCGACCCTGCGCCGCGCCGGCTCAGCTTCCTCCCCGACCCCTCCGCTCCTCCTCGGCGCGGCGGTGGCGGCGCACCCGCCTCCTCGCCGTGCGCCCGTCCTGCGGGCGGCGACGAGTGTGCGAGAGGGGCGAGAGGCGCCGCGGCGGGCGAAGGCGGGCGAGCGGCGGTGCGCGCGGCGTCCTCGGCTCGGGACCGCTCGACGAGGCGGCGCTCGTGGGCGTCCTCCTCCGCTTGAAGCTGCTGCGCGAGGGCGATACTGCGAGACAGAGTGAAAGAGTCAGTGCTGTGCTGCGCCCTTGAAGCGCCAAAGGGAGGGAGAGAGAGACGCACTCGGCTGCATCGTGCGCTCCCTCCTCAGGCTCGACCCGCTCGTCCCTGCTGGCCCTTCCGCCGCCGCTCCCGCCCGATCCGACCCAGTCCCCTCCCCTCACGCTGCTCCTCCTGAGCGCCGCATCGAAGAACGCGCACTCGGCGCCGTCGACGTCTTCGAGGGACTCCCACACGACGCCCTCCTCGCGCGCGAACGCTGCATCGGTCACGAGCGTGAAGAGCTCGGGGCCGGTGCCGGCGGCGACCGTCGAGATGGTGGAAGGGAGAGTCGGGCGGCGGTAGAGGACCGAGAGGTGCGAGTTGCGGAAGAGAGCGGCGAGGCCGGAAGGAGGGAGGAGGGAGGGGGAGGTGCAGAGGGCCGATAGGCCGGGGTAGGTGAGTTGTGTCGAGGTGGTTGAGAGGAATGTGTTGATGAGGTAGGCTGCGAGCGGCAGGCGGATCAGCGCTGCGGAATCAGAGAGCGCACGCGAGATAATGTCAAGGACGCGCACGCACCTCGTCGAACCTTGCGCGCCTGCTCCTCGGTCCATCCGCTCCTCAGCTCCGCCTCCTTGATCATCTCGTCGTCGCTCAGCTCCTCCTCGCGCACGTCGAGCCGTCCCGCCCCACCCGCCACCTCTGCGCCCTCGACGACGCGCTCGAGCGCCGTGTCGTAGTCCTGGCAGCCGTCGGCGCCGACGAGCGCGTCGTACGCCTCGGCCTCGGCCGGGTCGGCGAGCCACCCGTGCAGGAGCGGGATGCGCGCGAGCGCAAACAGGGCGAGCTCGCCCGTCGAGGCCGACGACGAGGACGAGGAGGGCGGCGGCGCGGCGAACCCGTCGATGCGGTCGAAGCGCGGGTTGAGGTTGAGGCCGTATCGCGTCTGCGGCAGGATCGAGAGCGCTGCTTCGAGCGAGAGCTCGTGGCCGGCGGAAGAGGACGACGTCGCGCGGAGGAAGTAGTCGGCGAGGAGGTTGGAGAGGTACGAGTAGGTGACGCTCGCGCGACCGGGTGCGATGTCGAGGTCGCCGCGAAGGATGAGGATGTTGCCTGCGCGGGCAAAGAGTCAGTATCTCATCGCGGTCGGGCCAGGTCGACGTGGAAGAGAGAGATGGACGTACAGAGGGCGATCAGGGAGCAGGGCCCGTTGGAGTTCTGGCACACGACCTTGACCCGCAGTCGATCGTCCGTGTCGAAGCCTTGTTGACGGGAAGCCCCGTCGGAGCCGGCCTCGAGCGGCGTCGGCGGAAGAGGCGGCCACAGGATTGTCTTGAGGAGCCACGCCTCCTCCTCCTCCTCCTCCTCCTCGACGGCGGGCTGGGCGGCGGTAACGATCGACGAGGATGGAGCTGGAGGTTCGGCGCGGAACGAGGCGAGCTGGCGGGCGAGGTCCTCCGGGGAGGTGGGTGCCGGCGCGGCGGGAGGAGGAGGGGTGTCGGAGGGAGGGTGCGGGTCGACAGCGGAGCGGCGATGAACGGGCTGGTAGGCGATGTTGCCGAGCTGCTGGATGGTGCTGCGGCTGCACTGGCTCGCTGCTCGTGCGAGACGGCGAGGAGGGCTGGCTCCCCCGCCGCTTGGCTCGGCTCGGCGGTCGCGAGGGGGGCCTCAGCCGGCGGAGCGCACGAGGTCGAGCTTGTTGGCGTGGGCAGTGGCTGAGGCATGGCTGATGTTGGCGGACGCACAGCCCGAGCAGTCGCTGCTAGTTGGCGAGAGGGAAGCTCGACTGACGGCGCCGAGCGAGATGAAGTCCAGCTGCCTCTGGTCCTCGTCACCTCGGCTGCGAGAGCTCGAGCCAGAGCTCCCGACTGCTCTGTAGCTTCCAACAAGCCCGCCAGCCGCCCCGATCGGCCCCCCTCGAGCCGCACCGTCTCCGTCTCCTCCTCGACCTCGCTTCGACCCGATGAAGCCCGGCGACGACGACCTCGCCACGAGCACCGACAAGTTGTCGCTCACGGCCACGACTCGTACCCGCAAGACGCAGCCGTCAGCCAGGACCGCTCCACGGCCAAACACGCGCGCCTCGAACGCCCTCGTCGCCCTCGTCCGCCGACATGTCGAGCACCAGAAGCTGCTGCAGGCCGCAAGCACGCATCCGCTCGTCGCCGACTTCTTTGCGCCATCCATGTTCTCTGACAAACCGCTGAGCGCCCTCGAGCCGAGTGAGCCCGCCTCTCTCCTCGCTGCTCTCCGAGCCTGCGCGCTGAATCGCCTCCTCCCTGCTCGCAGTGCGCGTCAGCGGCCACGACGCCGCCCATACCATCTTTCATGACCGCTATATCCTGTGTCGGAGCGTCGGTGGGCCCGTCAAGACCGACGCGCTCATCTTTGCCGTCGAGGACCAAGATGGCCGGATGTGCGTCCAGCTCTCCCTCCTCGCAGCCTCCCTCGGCGAGCGTCGCTGATGTTCTCGCACCATCCCAGCTTCACCCTCTACCTCCACTACTACCCGCTGTACGACAAGCACGACGTCGAGCCGCTCACGCCCGTCAACCTCGACATCCTGTTCCCGCCGGGCACGGGTTTCGCCGTTCGCGAGCCTTTTCTCGGGCAAAGACTGGACGGGACGACCGGCTCGATCCAGTTCTTCGTCCACGTCCTCACGCCGACCGACGTCGAGGTGTACCGGCCTGACGCCACCGCCCTGTGCGAGGTCGAGTGGGCGACCGCTTCGCCCTTCCGCCCTTCGTCGTCGACTTGCGCCGAGCAGCGCGCGCTCGCCGATGCGGCGCAGCGCAAGGGCTCGACCGCCGTCGCCGTCAAGCGCATGACGGACGCGCTCGCCCTCGCCGAGACGCCGGGCGACATGGCCGCCGCCGCGCTCCAACGCTCCCTCCTCTGCGTCGACACGCGCCAGTACGGCCTCGCCTACCGCGACACGTCGATCGTCAAGACCTACCTCGGTATGGGCGTCGAGCTGTCGAACTTGGACCAACTGCAGCTCCACGCTCGCCGGTGCCAGGCGCTCCTCGGGCTCGGCTTGGTCGAGCGGGCCGAGGACGAGCTTGACCGGTTCGACGAGGCGTGCCCGGTCCGCGACCTTTCGCGCATGACGGCCGACGCGCTCGACGAGTTTCAGGAGCAGGCCGTCCTCAGCAAGCAGAGCGGCATCGCGAGCGGCGTCGCGTTCGGGCGCGACTTCGCAGAAACCGCGCTCGGCAGCTTCGCCGTCGCTCTGCGGCGCGGCATCACGCGCATGCGGCGGGAGAGCGAGGTCGGCGTCGCGGCGGGCGAGTTGGCAGAGATGGAGGCGTTCGCCAATCAGGCGCCGTTCGCCGACCTCAAGGTCGGCCACTACATCGGCCCGATCCGCGTTGCGCAGCTCAAGAAGCGTCGAGGAGGGCGAGGCGTCATCGCGACGAGGGACATCGAGCCAGGAGAGCTACTTCTCGGTGCGTCTGTCTCTTCCCTCGCCGCAGTCGTCGCTCGCAGGAGCCGCACTGACCTCCTCGCCGCCTACCTCCCACTCCCTCCTCCTCCCCCTCCTCCTCGCAGTCGAGCGCGCTTTCGCCCTCTCGTACGGCCACGCAACTCGCACGTCCAGCAGCTACGACCCGGACAAGATCCCGCCGCCGTCGGCACACCGGGAGCTCGCCGAGGAGGTCATCGCGCGCGTGCTCGACGACCCGTCCACCCTCTCGGTCCTCGAGGCGCTCTACGACGGCGAGCGCCCTCCGGCCAAGCAGCTCGTGTTCGGCAGCATGCAGGAACGCTACGTGTCCGAGTTCTCGTCGGCGTCGGTTGACCTGGATGCGGGCTGGGTCGAGCGCGTCTGCAGCATCAACGGGTGCGTCACAGTCTCTCTGCTCCTCCTCGCTCTCTCTGCCTCCTCAGGAGGCTCACGCTCTGCGTCGCGCTCGCAGCCTCAGCCTGTTCCGCAACCTCGACGGCCCGGCGAACGAGCTCGACTCGTGGTCGGCTCTCTTCATCGACGGCTCGGCCTTCAACCACTCGTGCGTCGCCAACACGTACCACAAGACGCTCGGCGACGTCCTCGTCGTTCGGGCTCGCACGTCGATCAAGAAGGGCAAGGAGGTCTACCTCTCGTACGCGCCGCTCGAGTGCCTGCACGGAGCGAGTCGCGCCATCCACCTCGCGCGCCACTTCGGCTTGGGCGGCTGCCCGTGCGCCTCCTGCGTCGAGGAGCGTTGGGACTTGGACGAGATCGTCGAGAACCGCGAGGCGATCTTGAACGAGGTCCTTGACATCGCCCAGGAGCTCGAACACACGGCCGACACGGCGTCGGGCGGCGCAACCTCGCAGCGGTGGAACAACCTCATCGACCTGACGGGTGCTATGGAGGGCTCGTACTTCGAGGACTGCACTCAGCCCCAACCGCTCCTCGCCATCACGTGCGCGACCGCCCTGAGGGCCGCCTCGTTCAACCCTTCGCCGCCGCTCGACGACGAGCAGTGCACCGACTGGTACGAGACCCTCCTCCGCGCCTCGGGCACGCGCATCCACGACTCGGCGCCGGCATGGCGGCTCGACCCGCCGCCGCTGTACGCCCCTATGACCGTCGTCCGCAACTCGCTCTCGCGCGCTCGAGCCTCTCTCAAGGGCGGCAACGACGGGCGGGCTCGCGCGCTCGGCTACCTCAGCCTCTGCGCACAGCAGAGCCGCATCGAGCACGGCGACGACCTCGATCGGTTCTGGGCGAGACGGGCGACGTCGCTCGAGGGGCTCGAGCCCCTGAGGGAGCCCCTCGCTGAGCTGCTCGGCGAGGCGAGACGGCGGAGCAAGACTAGCTGAAGCTGTAGCTGCACGTTGTCGTACTTCTCCTCGCAATGCAGCTGGCTCTTCATCCTTACGAGCCGCGGTCGACGAGCCCCTCGAGAGCTTGCAAGAGCGAGAACTTTCAGCGCGCTCTTCTCGCTCGGCCCTCTCCCAGCGTGAGCGGGCGACATTCGGGCACTGACGACATCTAGACATGGCACAGCGCGGCCTCGAGCTACACGAGCACCTCGAAAAGCAGCTACGACCTCGACAAGCGGACCTCGAAAAGCTGCGAGCGCGAGGAGAAGGAGCGTCAGCTGGCGGCACGAGATCCTCGGCTCGGCAGGGCAGACGAAGAGAGCCAGATCAAGACGCACCGTGCAGACGACCTCGCTCAGTTCCTCCTCGGGTTTGAGTAACCCGGCTGGCGCTCGTCCCTGAACTGCCGCTTGCGCCGCTTCATGTGCTTGTCGAGCTCGACAAACTCGTCCGCCGCGCCCTTCTTCTTCTTCTTCCTGCGCCGCGCCGCGCTCGAGTCGTCATCGACGTCGTCGTCGCACTCGCCGTCCGACGACGAGAAGGCCGACGTCGGCGGGCTCGACATCTCGTCGCGCATCTTGCGGCGGGCGAGCGCCGCGCGAGGGTCGACGAACGGCGCGATACCGAGGTGCGAGTAGTCCTGCGTCGGCGGCGAGGCCTGCGCGGCGGGCGAGCCCGAGGCCGAGCGCGCGCGACGGCGACGGGGCGGCGGCGGCTCGTCCTGCTCGTCCTCCTCCTCCTCCTCGACGCGCTCCTCGAGGCGCCTGCCGCGGCTGCGCACCCCGCGCGGGCGCACCGTCCCGCTGCCGCTGCCGCCCGTCGCGATGACGGTCCCGTCGCCCCACCGGTCGGCCTCGCGCTCGTCGTCCGAGTTATTGATGAAGGCGTCGGCGCTGCGGCCCGAGGTGCGCGCGCGGCGCTGCGCGCGGGCGTCGAGAGGTTTCGAGGTCGAGGGGCGCGGCTGGGTCCGAGGGCGAGGAGGAGGAGGACGGCGGCGGGGCTCGGTGCGCTGCTGGAGGTCGGCGAGGGAGGGGAGCGAGCCGTCGCTGTCGAGGTTGTCGTCGTCCGAGGCCGGGTTGAAGAGCGCGATGTTGTCCTTGGCCTTGCTCTTGCCCTTGGCCCTGCTCTTCGAAGCGCGAGGCGCGGCGGCGGCGGTGCCGGCCTTCTTGCTGCGCTTGAAGGCCTCGAGCCCTTTGAGCGCCGCGTCGTCGCCCTCGTCGCTCGGCTCGTCGAGCGTGCGGCCCTTGGCCTGCGCCCCCTTCTTACCCTTCCTCCCTTTGCCCTTGCCCTTGCCCTTGTCCTGGGCCGCTCCCGCCACCGCCTTGCCGCTCGCCGTCGGCGCGCGCACGAGGTTCGGGCCCGCCGCGAGCTGCTCCTGCTCGGCCTCGAGCGCGCGCTCCTCCTCGTCCGAGTCGAGCACCTCGACGACCTTGCTGCGCTCGACGCGGCGCGCGGCAGCCTCGGCGCGCAGGCGGCGCATCTCGCTCTGCAGGTCCTCGCCGCGGTCGCGAGATGGGCCGGCGGCGGGTGCCGGTGCGGCGGCAGCGCGCTTGGCCGCCTTGGCGCGCGCGACACGGGTCGAGTCGCGGTCGGGGTCGTCCGAGTCGGGCTCGAGGTCGGACTCGTGCGCCGAGACGACGGCCTTGATGTCGAGGTCGGACGAGTCGAGGAGGTCGAGGGCGAGCGGGGCGGGGTGCAGGGCGCGCGTTGCGGCGGCGGTCGAGCGGGCGAGCTGTGCGGCAGAGGTGGCGGCGGTCACTCGGCGGCTGAGCGAAGGAGGGAATGAGAGGGCGGCGAGGAGTCAGCGAGGGGAGGGGGAGAGCTGGACGACGAGGACGACGAGGACGCGGACGCACCGCTTGCGAGGGAGAGGGTCGTCGTCCGAGTCGAGGTCGATGTCGCTGCAGTACACGGCCAAGCAGCGTCAGCACCGGCAAGCGTGCGAGGCTCGCTCGACTGCACCGCCCCCTCGGCCAACCTCGCGAGCCGCAAGCACCTCGTCTCGCGCTCGAGGAATGTAGAGAGAGCAGAGACGCACCTGCTAGGCATCAGCTTGGCCCCCTGGGTCTCCGGGAACGCGCCCTCCCTGCTGACGCTCCCCTTGCCCGCTGCCGCGCGACGGACCCCCCACCCGCTCGAGGGGGCCTTGCCCTGCGCCGTGAAGGTCGGCTGCGGGCCCGACAGGCCGTGGCGCGAGCGGAACGGCTTGCGACCCATCGTTGGCGGGCGAGGAGTGTGGTGGACGAGGGAGAGGGCGGGGATGGACGAGGAGAGCGATGAAGACGTCGGCGAGAGAAGGCGAGGGCGGGGCTCGAGTGGTGCTCGGACGGGCTACAGAGCTCCTGAGAGTGTGATCCAGCAGCCTCGGGCGGCCGCAGTGCGGTCGTAGAGGTGAGGAGGGAGCCGAGCACGCGCAACCCCGACTCTACTCAGCTGAGAGCACGTTCGCGCTCTCAGCTCACGCTCACTCTCGCTGGCTGGATTCGAAATGACAACAGGCTCCTCGTACATTCGCAGCCCTGCGCGCGCAGCCCGCGCCCGCTCAGTACCCGCCGCCGCCCTCGCGCCCAAAGCCGGCCATCGTCCTGCGCTGGTTCTCCTCGAGCTTGGGGCAGTTGCGGATCGTGTGACCGAGACCTGCGCGCGCCGAGACCTCGAGTCAGCCGTGCACATGATTTGAGAGAGAGGGGGAGAGAGAGAGAGGACGCACCGCCGCAGTTGGTGCAGCCGACGGGCTTGCCGTCCGCGCCCAGGTTCGGGTCCTCGATCGAGGTGAGGAACGGCGGGACCCTGCGCACGCACACGAGGATACCGTCAGCGACGTGCTCGAGAGGGCCGCGAGTGGCCGAGGGGAGGGAGGAAGAGGGAGGAGGACGCACTTCTGCTTGGCCTCCATGAGGAGGTACTTGAGGTCGAGCAGCGTCTGCTCGGCCGTCTGCATGTTGACGAACGTCGTCGCGATACCCGTCTTGCCTGAACGACCCGTGCGACCGATCTGGTGGACGTAGTCCTGCGAGCGAGCACGAGCGAGAGAGGGAGAGCCCGAGTCAGCCTCGCTCGTCCTCCTCGACCCGCTCGAGAGGAGAGAGACGAGCAAACGCACCTCGATCTCCTTGGGCATCGAGAAGTTGATGACGTGCTGGATCTCGGAAAAGTCGAGTCCTTTGCTCGCGACGCCCGACGCGACCATGACAT
>Ga0308160_10008123_pt1 | contig 10270 bp, 5 predicted proteins | sample PhyFR1_FD_201036 | JGI IMG/M metagenome (GOLD analysis project Ga0308160, IMG submission 201036) | Phyllosphere microbial communities from UC Gill Tract Community Farm, Albany, California, United States - DLSLF.R1 | ecosystem: Host-associated > Plants > Phyllosphere > Unclassified | place: USA...
AAAGAGAACACATGCAAGACAACAGCAAGCTGTCGGTACTGGTCATCGACCCCAATCCTGGCATGCGCAGCAACCTGCAGAACATGCTCAATGCCGCCAGCATCAGCAAGGTCGAGTACGCGATCAATGCCGGCACTGCGATCCGCCAGCTGACGCGCCGCGCCTACGACATCATCCTCTGCGAATACGACCTCGGCGGCGCCAGCAACGGCGGCGCCGGCGACGGCCAGGACGGCCAGCAACTGCTGGAAGACCTGCGCCACCACCGCCTGATCGCGCCGTGGGCGATCTTCATCATGCTGACCTCGGAGGCGGTGCACGGCAAGGTGGTCAGCGCCGCGGAACTCGCGCCCACCGACTACGTGCTGAAACCGTTTACCGCCGAGACCCTGGGCGCGCGCATCGCCCGTGCGCTGGAGCGGCGCGCCGTGTTCCTGCCAACCTGGCAGCTGGTGGCGCAGAACAACCTGCATGAAGCGATCCGCAGCGCCGCCGCGGCCGAGCTTCACCACACCCGCCACGCGCTCGACTTCGCACGCCTGCGCGCCGAGCTGCACGTGCAGCTGAAGGAGCATGGCGAGGCCGAGCAGATCTACCGCAAGGTGCTGGCCTTCAAGCCGCTCGGCTGGGCCGGCCTGGGCCTGGCGCGCGCGCAGTTCGCGCAGGGCCGCGTCGACGAAGCACGCGATACCCTGCAGATGCTGGTCGCGGCCCATCCCCAGCTGATGGGCGCCTACGATCTGCTGGCGCGCTGCCACGAGGCGGCCGGCGCCCACGCCCAGGCGCAAAAGATCCTGGAAGAAGCCGTGAATTTGTCGCCGCACCTGGTGCGGCGCCTGCGCAAACTCGGCGAAGTGGCGCTGGAAGCCGGCGACGCGGCGGTGGCGGAACGCGCGCTCAGGCAGGTGGTGAGCAAGGCGCGCTATTCGGAGTTTCGCGACCCCGAAGACCACGTGAAACTGGTCAAGGCGCTGGTCAAACGCGGCGACCTGGCGCAGGCCACCGGCGTGGTGCGCGACCTGGAACGCTCGCTGCGCGCCAGCCCGGAGACCGACGCCTGCCTGGCGATCGCCAACGCGGCCGTGCACGACGCGGCCGGCAACCGCCCGGCGGCACTGAACGATCTGCATACGGCGGTGACGGCGGTGCGCGCCAGCAGCGGCCTGTCGCCGGCGCTGCGCCTGGGCCTGGTGCGCGCCTGCCTGGGGCACCGGCTCGACGGCCAGGCGCAGGAGGTGATGATGACGGTGGTGAACGATCCGGCCGCCGGCATGAGCACCGCCGGCGCACTGCAGCTGTTCGCCGACGCCGGCCGCCGCGACCTGGCGGACGGGATGGGCCAGCAGCTCAAGGCGCAGGCCCAGATCCTGCTCGGCGTGGCCGACGAAAAGCGCAACATGGGCGACGTGCGCGGCGCGGTGCAGACCCTGCTCGAAGCGCTGCGCATGGCGCCGGGGAATTTGCAGGTGATGATCGCGGCGGCGGGCGGGGTACTCAGGCAGATCAACGAGCTGGGGTGGGATCACCCGCTGGGGGAGCTGTGCTTTGCGCAGCTGGAGAATATCCGGGCGGTGGATGCGCAGCATCCGAGGCTGGGGCCGTTGACCGACGAGTACATGGCGATGCGCAGGAAGTACGGTATTTCGAGCTGATTCTTCGGCCTGCGGCGTCCTCCGTACGGTGGGCACGCCGTGCCCACGCGGATACGTGCTTTCGCACCGGACACGTGCAGCGAGGTATCGCTCGTATCGCTGAACGGATTCACACCGCATCCGATGGGCGCTGTGGCCGGGCTTGGCGCTACCGATTGGATCTCCGCCGCCAGCGACAAAAGGATACGCACGTAACCGCGTGGGCACGGAGTGCCCACCGTACGGGATACGCCGTTAGCAATTATCGGGTGCTGCCGTACCCTCCCCCGCCCGGCGTTTCGATCACGAACATGTCGCCGGCCGCCATCTCGACCTTGCCGATGTGCCCGACCTGCTCCACGCTACCATCGGCCCGCACCACGCTGTTCACGCCGCGGGCCGCCGGCTCACCGCCCGCCATGCCAAACGGCGCATACACCCGGTTGTTCGACAAGATCGCCGCCGTCATCGGCTCCAGGAAGCGCACCTTTCTTACCCCGCCATTCCCGCCCTTCCACCGCCCCGCCCCGCCGGACCCGGCACGGATCGCATAGCTCTCCAGCCGCACCGGGAAGCGGAACTCCAGGATCTCCGGATCGGTCAGGCGCGAGTTGGTCATGTTGGTCTGCACCACGTCGGTCCCATCGAAACCCTCACCCGCCCCGCTGCCGCCGGAAATCGTTTCGTAGTACTGGTACTTCGCATTCCCGAAGGTGAAGTTGTTCATCGTCCCCTGCGAGGCCGCCATCACGCCCAGCGCGCCGTACAGCGCGTTCGTGATGCAGGTCGAGGTCTCGACGTTCCCCGACACTACCGAGGCCGGATAATGCGGGTTCAGCATCGAGCCCGGCGGAATGATGACCTTCAGCGGTTTCAGGCAACCGCCGTTCAGCGGAATCTCGTCCTCGACCAGGGTGCGGAACACGTACAGCACCGCCGCCATGCACACCGCCGAGGGAGCATTGAAGTTGTTGTCCAGCTGGGCCGAGGTGCCCGTGAAATCGATCTCGGCGCTGCGTGCGTCGCGGTCGACGCGGATCGCCACGTCGATGTGGGCGCCATTGTCCAGCTCCAGCGTGAACGCGCCATCCTTCAGCGCCCCGATCACGCGCCGCACCGCTTCCTCGGCGTTGTCCTGCACGTGGCCCATGTAGGCGCGCACCACATCCAGGCCGAAGTGGGCCACCATGCGGTGCAGCTCCTCGACGCCCTTCTGGTTCGCCGCCACCTGGGCGCGCAAATCGGCCATGTTCTGGTCCGGGTTGCGCGCCGGGTAGCGTGCGCCAGTCAGCAGCGCGCGCGCCTCGGCCTCGCGCAGCACGCCGTCAAGCCCATCGACCAGCTTGAAGTTGTTGATCAGGACGCCCTCCTGCTCGATGTGGTGCGAGTCCGGCGGCATCGAGCCGGGCGTGGTGCCGCCGATGTCCGCATGGTGGCCGCGCGAGCCGACATAGAACAGGATGTCCTGGCCGGCTGCGTCGAACACCGGCGAGATCACCGTTACATCGGGCAGGTGGGTGCCGCCGTTATAGGGATCGTTCAAAACATACACGTCGCCTGCGCGCATGCGGCCAGCATTCTCTCGCATGACGGTCTTGATCGATTCGCCCATCGAACCCAGGTGCACCGGCATGTGCGGCGCGTTCGCCACCAGGTTGCCGTCGGCGTCGAAAATGGCGCAGCTGAAGTCGAGGCGTTCCTTGATGTTCACCGAATAGGCCGTGTTCTGCAGGCGCAGGCCCATCTGCTCGGCGATCGACATGAACAGGTTGTTGAAGATCTCGAGCATCACCGGGTCGGCCGTGGTGCCGATCGCGCGCCGTTCGGGCAGCGCTTCCACGCGCGTGAGCACAAGGTGGTTCCAGGGCGTGACCTCGGCCTGCCACCCGGCTTCCACCACCGTGGTGGCGTTGTTCTCGGCGACGATGGCCGGGCCCTTGACGGTGTCGCCCGGCCGGATGTCGGCGCGGCGGTAGATGCCGGCGTCGACCCATTCGCCGTTGCCGAACATGCGCACGCGCTCCGATGCCAGCAAGGCACCTGCGCGCGGCGCGCTTGCTGCCATGGTCTCGGGCGGCGCCTCCGAGCGGCCCAGCGCTTCCACCGACACCGCCTCGACCACCAGCGCGCGCGACGGCATCAGGAAGGAGAAGCGCTTCTTGTAGGCCGCTTCGAACTGCTCCCCCATCGCCTCGACCGCGCCGAAGTCGACCACCAGCGCCGAATCCGTGCCTTCGTAGCGCAGGTGCACGCGGCGGATGACGTCGATGCGTTCGGCGCCCACGCCCTGCGCCAGCAGCTCGCCGCGCGCGGCATCGGCCAGCGCATCCAGGCGCGCGTCCAGTGCCGTGTCGCTGGCCGCGCCCAGCTTTTCCTCGACCGCCTGCTCGCGCATCGCGCTCTGGTCGGCCAGGCCCATGCCATAGGCCGACAGCACGCCGGCCAGGCTGTGGATGAAGACCGTCTTCATGCCCAGCGCATCGGCCACCAGGCAGGCATGCTGGCCGCCGGCGCCGCCGAAGCTGGTCAGAGCATATTCAGTGACGTCGTGGCCGCGCTGCACCGAGATCTGCTTGATCGCATTCGCCATGTTCCCCACCGCGATCTGGATGAAGCCTTCGGCCACCTGCTCGGGCGTGCGCCGGTCGCCGGTGGCGGCGAAGATCTGCCCGGCCATGTCGGCAAAGCGTGCGCGCACGGCGGCGACGTCGAGCGCTTCGTCGGCATTTGGCCCGAACAGCTTCGGGAAGTGCGCCGGATGGATCTTGCCGAGCATGACGTTGCAGTCGGTGACCGCCAGCGGCCCGCCGCGCCGGTAGCTGGCCGGGCCGGGATTCGCGCCCGCGCTGTCGGGACCGACGCGGTAGCGGCTGCCGTCGAAATGCAGGATCGAGCCGCCGCCGGCCGCCACGGTGTGGATGCTCATCATCGGCGCGCGCATGCGCACGCCGGCCACCTGGGTCTCGAACACGCGCTCATAATCGGAAGCATGCGCGCCGGCGAAATGCGAGACGTCGGTCGAGGTACCACCCATGTCGAAGCCGATGATCTTCTCGAAGCCGGCCAGGCGGCTGGCGCGCACCATGCCGACGATGCCGCCGGCCGGGCCGGACAAAATACTGTCCTTGCCCTGGAAGGCGCGCGCATCGGTCAGGCCGCCGTTCGACTGCATGAATTGCAAATTCACGCCCGGCAGCTCGGAGGCCACCTGGTCGACGTAGCGGCGCAGGATCGGCGACAAATAGGCGTCGACCACCGTGGTATCGCCACGCGCGACCAGCTTCATCATCGGACTGGTTGCGTGTGAGGCGGAGACTTGCGTAAAGCCGATCTCGCGTGCGATGCGCGCCACCTCGGCCTCGTGCGCCGTGTAGCGGTAGCCGTGCATGAAGACGATCGCCAGTGCGCGCAGCCCCTTGTCGTACGCGGCCTGCAGGCCGGCGCGGGCCGCCGCTTCATCCAGCGGCTGCACGACTTCGCCATGGGCGCCCATGCGCTCGTCGATCTCGATTACCTGCGCGTAGAGCAGTTCGGGCAGCACGATGTGGCGGTCGAACAGACGCGGACGGTTCTGGTAGGCGATGCGCAGCGCGTCGCGGAAACCGCGCGTGATGGCCAGCGCGGTCGGCTCGCCCTTGCGCTCCAACAGCGCGTTGGTGGCGACCGTGGTGCCCATCTTCACCGCCTCGACCTGGGCGGCTGGCAGCGCCGCGCCGGCAGCCACGCCGAGCAGGTGGCGGATGCCGGCCACCGCCGCATCGCGGTACTGTTCCGGATTCTCGGACAGGAGTTTGTGCGTCACCAGCTGCCCATCCGGGCGGCGCGCCACGATGTCGGTGAAGGTGCCGCCGCGGTCGATCCAGAACTGCCAATCCATGTGTGTCTCCATGCAGGTTGTCTTTTCCCTATTGTAGCCGCCGTCGCGCCAGGATCAGGCACAATGCGGGCAAGGACATTCAAGAGAAGATAAATGGATAACAAGCTTTACAGCGGCAAGCTTTACAGCGTCGCGCAGATCCGCGCGGTCGAAGAAGCGGCGATGCAGGAACTGGAAACCGGCACGCTGATGACGCGCGCAGGCCGCGCCGCGGCCGACCTGGCGCTGCAACTCGTGGGCGAGGCCCGTGCCCGCCCGGTGCTGGTCCTGGCCGGCCCCGGCAACAACGGCGGCGACGCCCTGGAGCTGGCCGCCAACCTGGGCGAGGACGGCCTCGACGTGGTGGTGCTCTACTTCGCCCCCACCGGCCAGCCCTCGCCGGAATCCGCGCAAGCCCTGGCGCGCGCCCGCGCCAGCCGCGCCAACTTTGCCGACGTCGCACCCGATACGCGCGACTGGTCGCTGGTGGTCGACGGCCTGTTCGGCATCGGCCTGGCGCGCAACCTGGTGGGCCGCTACCCGGAACTGGTCACCGCACTGTCGGACGTGCGCTGCCCGGTGCTGGCGCTGGACGTGCCGAGCGGCCTGGATGCCGACACCGGCGTGCCGGTGGGCGAAGGCGGCGTCGCCGTACGCGCCACCCACACCATCACCTTCATCGGCGACAAGCCCGGCCTGCATACCGCCTGCGGGCGCGACCACGCGGGCCAGGTCGTCGTGGCAGACCTCGGCATCGCGCCCGAGCTGTACCCGCCGGCGGCGGCATCGGTTGCGGCGCCGGCCCTATTCGCAGCGCAACTGGCGCCGCGCCGCCAGAACACGCACAAGGGAAGCTTCGGCGACGTGGCGATCGTCGGCGGCGCGCACGGCATGTGTGGGGCCGCCGTGCTGGCCGGACGCGGCGCGCTGCACGCCGGCGCCGGACGCGTGTTCGTGGCCACGGTCGATGTCGGGCCGGGCTACGACAGCATGCAGCCGGAACTGATGTTCCGCACCACGCACGATTTCGATATCGACAGCCGCACCCTGGTGCTGGGGCCGGGCATGGGCGACGCGATCGAGGCCATGCGCGTGCTCGGGCACGGGATCGATGCGGCGGCGCCGGTGGTGATCGACGCCGACGGCTTGAACCTGGTGTCCGCCAGCACCGACCTGCAGGCGCGCGTGGCCCAGCGCGTGGCGGCGACGGTAATCACGCCGCACCCGCTGGAGGCGGCGCGGTTGCTGGGGGTGTCCGCAGGCGAGGTGCAGGCCGACCGCCTGGGCTCGGCGCGCACGCTGGCCAAGCGCCTGCATGCGGTCGTGGTGCTGAAGGGATCGGGCACCGTGCTGGCGGCGCCGGATGGGGCGCTGGCGGTGAATCCGACCGGGAACCCGGGGTTGGCGACAGGCGGCACCGGCGACGTGCTGGCGGGCGTCGTGGGGGCGTTGCTGGCACAGGGCTGGCCGGCGTGGGAAGCGGCCGTGGGGGCGGTGTGGATGCATGGCGCCGCGGCGGACCAGCTGGTGGCCGATGGCGTCGGGCCGATTGGCTTGACGGCAGGCGAGCTGCCAGCGGCGATCAGGAAAGTGTTGAATGGCCTGGTGACGCGCTAGGCACTCGTGCGCAACGGTCGCACTGTGGCATTCCCCCACCGTTACCGGGACGTCAGGCCGTTGTAGGGTGGGCTCTCGAGCCCACGCGGTCTCACCGCCGGCGTTCCGGTAACGTGTGGGTTTGCCACCGTACGACCGCGTGGGCACAAGTGCACACCCTATAACAGCGAAACCCGGGGCATCCAGGCGTGGGGGGCGAAATCAAGCCAAGCGCCCCGCCGCAATGGTCAAGGTCCGCCCACAACGCGCCGCCATCGCCGGATCATGCGTGACGAGCACCAGCGTCGACCCCCGCTCGCGGTTCAGTTCGAACATCAACCCGATCACCGCCTCCCCCGTCGCCGCATCCAGGCTGCCGGTCGGCTCGTCCGCAAACAGCAGCGGCGGCTCGGTGACGAACGCGCGCGCCAGGGCAACGCGCTGCTGCTCCCCGCCCGACAAATACTTCGGATAATGCTTCAGCCGGCTCGACAGCCCCACGCGCCCCAGCATCGCCTCCGCCTTCTCGCGCGCGTTGTCATCGCCGCGCAATTCCAGCGGCAGCATCACGTTCTCGACCGCATTCAAATGGGCCAGCAGCTGGAACGACTGGAACACGAACCCCAGCTTGGCCTTGCGAAACGCCGCACGCCCATCCTCGTCCAGCGCAAAAATATCGGTGCCATCGAGCAGCACCTTGCCGTCGCTCGGCGTATCCAGGCCGGCCAGCAGGCCAAGCAGGGTCGACTTGCCCGAACCCGATGCGCCGACGAGCGCGAGCGTCTCGGCCGCTCCCACGGTAAAATCGATGCCATGCAGGATGGTGAGTTCGCCGCTGGCGTCCGCCACCCGCTTGGACAACCCGGTCACCTCGATGGCGGCCGGTCGCCCCGCTGCGGCGGATACGTCATTTTTGAAAGCCTCGGGATTATCACGCATGCTTGCTCGTCTCAAGAAATTGTCTGTCGGTTTGCTCATGCTGGCTGCATCAGCGAGCGCTTATTCTGCACCAAAAACCGTGCTGGTGGTGGGCGATAGCCTGTCGGCCGAATATGGCCTGACGCGCGGCGCAGGCTGGGTCGCCCTGCTCGAACAGAAACTCAAAGCCGAAAAGATCGACGCGCGCATCGTCAACGCCAGCATCAGCGGCGAGACCACCAGCGGCGGGCGGGCGCGCCTGCCGGCTCTGCTCACCGCCCACAAGCCGCAGATCGTGGTCATCGAACTGGGCGCCAACGACGGCCTGCGCGGCTTGCCGGTGGCGTCGGCCGAGGCCAACCTGCGCCAGATGGTCACGCTCTCGCAACAGCAGGATGCCAAGGTCATGCTGATCGGCATGCGCATGCCGCCGAACTATGGCCGCGCCTACACCGAACGCTTCTTCGGCATGTACGGCGCCCTGTCGAAGGACTTGAAGGCGCCGCTGGTGCCCTTCATGCTGGAAGGCGTGGCCGACAAGCCGGCGCTGTTCCAGGCCGACCGCCTGCACCCTAACGCCCAGGCTCACCCCATCATTTTGAATACCATCTGGCCGACCTTCTCCAGCCTGATCCGACAACGATAACCGGAATCCGTTCCCGACGATGAAATACCCTGCCGTACTGCCTTTCGCCGACATCCTGCCCGAACTCGACAGCTTCGATGCCATCATCGACGCCCGCAGCGAAGGCGAGTTCGCGCTCGACCACATTCCGGGCGCGATCAATTGCCCGGTGCTGAACAACGAAGAGCGTATCCGGGTCGGCACGCTGTACAAGCAGGTCGGCGCGTTCGAGGCGAAGAAGCTCGGCGCGCCGATCGTGGCGGCGAATATCGCTCGCCACATCGAGCAACTGTTCGCGGACAAGCCGCGCGAATGGAAGCCGCTGGTGTACTGCTGGCGCGGCGGCAACCGCAGCGGCTCGATGGCGCATATCCTGGCCAGGATCGGCTGGCCGGTGGTGCAGCTGGAAGGCGGCTACAAGGCTTACCGGGCCCAGGTGAGCACGGCGCTGGAGAATCCGCCGGAAGTGGACTTCCGCGTGGTCTGCGGCACCACCGGCAGCGGCAAGAGCCGCCTGCTGGAGACCCTGGAGCGCGTCGGCGCCCAGGTGCTGGACCTGGAACGCCTGGCGGCCCACCGCGGCTCGGTGCTCGGCCATCTGCCGCACGAACCGCAACCGACCCAGAAAATGTTCGAGAGCCAGATCTGGAACAAACTGCGTCACTTCGATCCGAACCAACCGGTGTTCGTCGAGTCTGAAAGCAAGAAGGTCGGCAACCTGCGCGTGCCCGACGCGGTGATGGCGCGCATGCGTGCCTCGCCCTGCATCGCGGTAGGGTTGTCGCGCCCGAACCGGGTACGGCTGCTGATGGAAGACTACGAACATTTTGCACAGGATGCCGATGCACTGAACGACCAGCTCGATCATCTGGTGCAGCTGCATGGGCGGGCGAAGATCGATGCCTGGCATGCGCTAGCGATCGCCGGCGCCATGCCGGAGCTGGTCGATCAACTGCTGGTGGAGCATTACGATCCAGCCTACCTGCGCTCGATCGACCGGAATTTCACGGAGTATGCAAGGGCGCAGGTGCTGGAGTTGCCGGATATTTCGCCGGAGGATTTCGTCCGTGCGGCGAAGAGCCTGCACTCGGCTTGATGTCAGCGTGCAGCTGACGGTGGCATGCAGCTGAAGCTGGTCCGCGGGAGACGATCACATGCGGCGTCACGATGGCACGCGGCCTTGACCGTAGGGTGGGCACTCCGTGCCCACGCGGTTACGTGCTGATCTTTTAATCTGCGACCGTGGCTATCCGCTCCGGGACGCCGACTCGAATGATGGGCTAACAATGCGCTTCTGGAACGTTTGCCATTGTGCGGCGTTCGCCTCATCGTCACCGGCCGACAATGTTCATAGTTCCGCGTGGGCACGGAGTGCCCACCCTACGGTCATTGCCTCCACAATTATTTGCGGTCGCTAGCGAACCGCCAGACGTAAAAAAACCCGGCTGCTCACACAGCCGGGTTTTTTCATGCACGCCTCGACAAGCTTACTCAGCCTGCTCCGCCGGCTTGGCGGCGCCGACATTGATCTTGGCCTTGTTCTTGACCTTGATCGCCTCGACGTAGTTATACAGCTCGGCCTGGCCGACCAGGCCGCCGATCTGCTGGGCTTCCTGGTTGCGGCGGGTGGTATCCACCTGGGCC
>Ga0308160_10008124_pt1 | contig 10270 bp, 12 predicted proteins | sample PhyFR1_FD_201036 | JGI IMG/M metagenome (GOLD analysis project Ga0308160, IMG submission 201036) | Phyllosphere microbial communities from UC Gill Tract Community Farm, Albany, California, United States - DLSLF.R1 | ecosystem: Host-associated > Plants > Phyllosphere > Unclassified | place: USA...
CTCGCTCGCGGCCTCGCTGACCATGCGCACGGCGCGCTCGATGACTTCGGGGGAATACTTCGGTTGCTTCTTCATGACTCCATTTTCTCAAACATTGGAGCCTCTACAAAACCCGGGGCGGTTCAGTCCACGCCGTCAGAAAATCATTTGAGCTGCTTCTCGACGTGCTTGAGCAGTTTTTGCCGCAACGACGGTTCGAGGGTCGGGATAGCACGCATGTACGCACGCCCTACAGAAGCATCGTGAACCCACGAAAAGCTGAAGTCGCAGGCGATCGACAGCAAACCGGCCGCGACGAAGACGCCCAAAACGACTCCGGCGAGCACACCGCGCCAGCCTCGTGGCGGACTCACCTGGCTGGACTCAACGCGTCCCGCCTCACGTATTGCTTTTCTCAAGCATATGTCAACTGCATTGACGTATGCCTTCTGATCAGCCGCAGTTTGCCGTGCAAGAGCAGTGGCATCAGCTACCACCTTACACGCATCATCTACGGCAACCTTCACGGCCTTTCCTGCCTCGGCAATCTGCCCAGCTGCTTCCCGGGTTGCCTGGCGCATGATATGGGCTTGGAAGAAAGCAGCTACGACGATAGGATCGTCCTCGTCCATTTTTTTACCGGTCACGGCGAATACATCGGCGGTAATAGCACGCATCTGAGCGGCGTCGTACATTTCAGATCGTGATTGTGTCAAGTTGCTCATAGAGGTCCCGGCGTACTTCGGCAAAGCGCTGCCTTTGTGAAAGTTTGAATTTGTGATCGCCTACCTCGTCAAACGTGAGTTTATTTCGCAGAAGATTCGAGAAGTCGACTCCAAATGTATCGGCGGCACGCGTTTTGACATTCACGATTCCTACCACACGGTTCTCAAATTTCTTGTATAGCTGTGTTTCAGTAATAGGCTTCCCGTTTAACTCGACAACCCCAAAGTTTCCATTTAGCCAAATAACCACCTCGACATCGGTCCACTTCAATATGCTTTCCAAAGCCAATAGTGTTTCTGTAACCGCAGAGCCGCCGACGATGGGAACGTGAATGACAACCCGCACGCCTTCTTTCCTTAACATACTGAAGGTAGATGCCTCGGTAACATAACTCATAAGGGGGAAAAATGTTGTGGAGCCAGTATCGATAACACTATATCCTTCGTGCTCCGCAACGTTGTCGACCAAATCATCGAACCGTGCACGATCGATCTGCATCTCATCGTTCGCGATCTCGATATAATGGACCTGCAAGGCCTTATATCCGGCAAATGTTGGGTTGCCTGGGTCTGTATCAGCGCAATACATGTCGTAGCCCTTGAACTTGCCATGTTGGGCTAAAATCCATGCAATAAAGGACTTACCAACACCACCTTTACTCGTAAGAACAAGGTTGCAAAGCTTCATATGTTCACCTTTTAAAATTTAGAAAAGTCTCTGGTCAGCACATCCTGCCCATTCCATCGGAAGCGTTTGGGTTCCTCTGACTCAGTGACGATAGTACCTATAGCGTCGCGACATCCTTCAGAAAATGCGCTAGTAGAATCGAGCGCATTTGCAGTGCTACCTTGCTGCGCTTGTGGTCTCGGGGTCTGCTCCCGCGTCGGATTTAGTCCAGACTCGAGTTTGTTCTTCGCAAGCTGGCGCTCGGCCCGAAGCTTGTGCAGCACGCGGTGGTAATACGGCAGACTGATGTTGATTCCCAGCGCAGGCAGCTCGGCATGCATTACGGCATGCGAATAACCTTTAGCAAGACCATCCTCGATCTGCGGTAGCAAATCTTCGATCCGCCGAAGAACTGACCTTTTATCCGTTGGAATGCCTTTTGTTAGTATATTGACCATAATCCTCCTGAGGCTGCTTCTGGTGTAAGCAGGAATATCAGCGATGTGCAAAGAATGTACATTCGGTGTACGTGGTGAGTTTATTCCGGGTATATAAGCTGCGAAAATGACTGTGCCATGTTTATTCAGTGTATATAGAACGCGTAGACGTTGTACATTTCGCATATATAAAGAAGGATAGATGGACGGCGCGTGCTGCGACGAGCGAATGTGACACAAAAAAATGAACGATTTAATTTGACTCGCTAGTAACCTTGCCCTAATATAACTTCGCCACGCTGTGGCACGTTGTCAATCAAGTTATTCAGTTCGTTGGAAGAAAATTTCTGCAAACTTGCTGCATCGCGGCACTCACACGTCTACTAGCTGGCTGGTGTACAGCTTCGTCTCAAGTAACATCTTTATCGCCATGTGACATAATTAGTCGAATTACGCTTCCCCTACATCGCTCAGTTTGGCTCGGCTAATTGATTAAGACAGGGGCAAACATGCTACCCTTTTGTTGTCTTCTTTGACACACAGGGTGCAGAAGCAGGCCTTCGCATGCGAGCGAATCAACAAAAACTGATTTGCGTTTGCCTTGGCAATCTACTTCGCGTACACTGCTGAGGCCGCTATGCGGCACGCGTCACCAGAATATCTATTTCAGTGAAAATCTTTCTCGTGCATAGTACTAGAAAGACTATTTAGTACCCCCGCATTTGCGGACTCCAATCCATGACTGTGTCAACGCGAGTTGATGCTTACAACGGGCATGTTATATGTTATACACATGCACTGATGCAACCTTAGATAGGTCACCAGTTTTCGACTGGTACGCGCTCTCACCACTTCGTTCAACTGTCTGAGCGGCTGTATTGCCTGTCACACATGGGAGCGATGCGGCTTCCCGTGAACGCCAGTCTAGACCTAGCACCTATCGCCCGGCATGTGCTGACATGTTCGCCTGCGATACCGCTGCGTCTCTTTTTAAAACCGTCACTATCCGATAGTGACGCGACTTTCAAAACCCTCCAAACGTAGTGTTCATGCGGTTCCGCAGTCGGGACCCCGAAGTGAGTACTCGAAATTTGGCTTCGCCACCGCCCAGAACGCGGAATCTCCACACCATCCTCGCCCCTCACCCAGGTGCACCCCCTCCCACAAGCAGCCTAGAAGAGATCCTCTTCACAAGCCTAGCGCGGCATATAGCGCACCTTTCAGCATGTTGTTCTCCTGGCCGAAGTATCCACCGTCTGCATGACGGCAGCCGCTCCTATCTAAACGTTGTTGGACCACCGTTCATGCAGTGCGGTGTTGGTAGCACCTAGCTGGTTTCGTTCCCAAACTGGAGATTGTTCGATGGATGATATCTACAAGAAGAGTGATTCATTTCAGGCAAAATTTATGAAAGCTGCTCTGGCTTCGAAAGGAGCAGCAACGCTAACCAAGGTCAAGATGACGACCACATTTAAGAACCTAGAGCGATGTGCGAAGAAAAATCGATGGGGCAACGTCGGACCCGATACTTTAACGTTCAAGCAGCTAGGAGGATTTGTTATCTTCCGGCTCGATAAAGGAATTGGTACGCGTTCGCTTCAAAACGACATGAGCATCATACGGCGTGCGCTTGAGGGCGCAGGGAGGGAAGAATTCGCCCAGAAAACGTGCTCGAACTCGGAACTGGGTGTACCTTCTGGAACCAGAATCGGCGATGGCAAAGTCGTTGATCCTGAGGTGCTGGCTAGTGCTTTGGAAAAGGCTGCGGCTAACACGAAGGCGCTTATTCAGCTAAGCCGATATCTTGGCTTGCGCGAGCGGGAAGCGGTCATGTCAGGCGACTCTGTGAATGAATGGGAAATCGCATTATCTCAACGTCGACCGATCACTATCAGGCATGGGACAAAGGGAGGGCGTCTTAGATCCGTGATGGTGGCGCCTGGAATTTTGCACAAGGCTCTAGAGGGAGTTCGCGCGGCACAAGAGGTGTTGCGGCACCAGGAATATCTTGTCGTAAGCAAGAATCTGAAGGCGGCTGTCGAGCAGCATTCTGACCGGTTGGCCAAGCTGGGCCTCAAAGGTGAGGATTCTTGCCATTCTTTGCGACGTGCCTTTGCAATGGACCAGTACAATCATTACTTGGCTATGGGCTATAGCAAAAAAATCGCTCTTTCCTACACTTCGAATGATCTTGGGCATGGCGACGGGCGCGGTCGCTGGGTCTATAACAACTACCTCCGCAAAACGCTTGAAGATGACTGCCCTGTGAAAAAATAAGACATGAGACTCTGAGTCAGGATCATGGCTAAACGCGCCATGAGGAAAAACCTCATGGCGTTTCAGAGATGCAGCTAGCTCAACAGAAAGCTGACTTACCTTATTAACATTATTTTCAGCATCTGGAATTCATGGCTAACCTGTGGAAAAAAATTTCTATTCATGATCTTTTTTTCGCATTCCAAACAAAAATCCAAGTTGGCGCCTTACGAATCTTATGAGTCGGCGGAGGCCACGCAACACCCAAACAAAAGGTTCAAAAAAAGTTTTGAAATCCTCTATCGCGACACGTTTAATATGCTCGAAAATTTCCTTCATCTTGCAATCATCCTTAACTTTGTCTAGCCGTCGCACAGTTTAGGCTACAGCATATCGTTCTAATATGCCCGCTCGCACCGTGGAATTCCAGATATTGATAAAATGGGAAAGTAGCGGCGATTTCTGCTACAAATCCATGATAAAAGTTAAGTTAAGCGACGCAAGTCGAAGCCGAATGTTTTACTTGTTTTCTACGCGCACTAAGCATGCGAAAATTTCAAACTAGGCAACAGCATTAAGCGCGATCAGATTCACGTAGGCGAGGATTTTGCCGGCGAAAAGTATGGCAGCGCAGCCACAACGTTAGGTCCAATGCTTTGAAACGACCTGCAGCATAAGCCGTGTTAGCTTCAACATTAGGCTATCTTGACGGCGATGAGGTCACACATCGTCTAACGGTAGTTTGTTAAATACGAAGGCAGAGGTTGATTCCTTGACTGCTGACCACAGCTTCGATCAGGGCCGCAAGTTCAGGGGGCGGGGGCATTGCGGAGAACGCGGCCTAACAGCGCGCCAGCCAGTGCACCGGGCCAGCTAAGCCCGGACCGCATGCAGCGCCCAGGTCCAGTACGGCGTCGTTTTCACGGGCCGATTTTTTTTCCCGGCACGTCGACGTCGGCGTGACTCTGTCCGGATGCCATATTTCGTCGCTGACACGCCAGCCTCGACCCACCTTGTATATCCTTCAACGTCGATCAGAATATGACCATCGGGCGCCTTTTTCCACTTCCGACCCTCGCGTCAACGTCGCGAATCTTTGTACAGATGGCGTCTCCTTGTAGCTGGACGCGTCCGCATCGATGCATGGCCTGCAGCTGGTCCGGCGATGACGGGCACTGAAGCGAATGGCATAATCGAGCGACATCCTCGCACTGCCTGGCGCGGCCCACCTGTTATGCGAACTCGTCAGGATTCGTGCGTGCGCTAGGAGGTAGACATGCGCAGACTGATTACGGCAAGACACCTGGAGGTGGGATCGTGGATCGTGGCGATTATCGGCTTTCCGCTAATGCTGTACCAGTTCTGGGCGACCGTCTTTCCCGGCGCGCCACCGCCAGCAACCGTCGCGGCCGCCGCTGGTACGTCTAGCGGAGACCGGCCGAACCGGGCCGGCGATCGTCCAAACGTGGTGCAAAAGCAAAATAGCGGGACGCAGGTAGGATTTGCTGAGACGGTCAACATTCACAACGGAGCAAGCGAAGAGTCGTCGACAGAGTCGTCGCCGCGTGCGGCGAAGGCGCAGCTTGCTACGTTCAATATCAATTCTAACGGCGGTTATTGGGAAGCATTGCTGCCCGACGAGACGGACAAGTACCGACATGCCCAGTTTCGGTACACGGGCACCGAATATTGGTCTGAACTGGCCAATTGTATGGAATTCTCCCACACAAAGCGCGAGAAAAAAACCTGCGGCGACGCAGCGAAGCTGCTGCCTGTATTCGACGTGACTCTCGTTGTCCCGGGTCGGGGACAGGTCGTCCTCAAAGAAATCCGTGTGCAAATCACGTCCATGACCGAGTATAAGGGTGATGCTGGCGAATTGCCGCGCGCGGCCATCCCGAAATCGGCAACGTACAAAGTTCAGCTTCCCAGAATCGACGGCAACACCAAGCTGCGAATCGGCGCGATTCCACCATTGCTAATCGAAAAAGAGCGGCCGGCTCGGTTTGAACTGTTATTTTCTCCTGGCGAACCGACCGAATGTGTGTATTACCTGTATGTGGAATTTGTGCTGTCTTCCGGGCAGGTCATTGCCACCGAGTCGTTCGCACTAGACTTCATACAAAGTAGCCTGCCGACGCGGCAGGACAGCCGCATTCCGGCCGCGGCCAAACAATATTGGCGGAGTCGAGGCGCTGATTGAGGCTTGTGTGCAGCTCCAAGGACTGCATTTCGCAAGGCGCCAGATGCTTGCATCAGCATAGACCTGCGGGCCCCTTTCGCCCAAACCGAAGGGCGGGATCGAGACCACTGAGACCATTTCGCGCACGCGCGCGCGGGGCAGCAGTCCGGCTCAGCCGGCCCCGATGTTCGGTGCAATCGCCAACGTGCCCGCACCGCCAGCACCGCGCCTGGCCGCCGCCCTGGGCCAACCGGTAGACTGTTGTGATGCCAACTGAGGGATGATGTACGACGACGAGCGATACGACGACCTGGACGAACTTCCGGCACCGCCGCGCAGGGAAATGCTTGCATCTGATCGCGAACTGCTGCACCTGGCCGGCCGCGCCTTGGGTGCCGTGCGCGTCGAGGACGTCGAGGGCGAGAACTGGGTGAACCTGCACTTCGCGAACGGGTCGACCCTGTTCCACTGGAATCCCTTGGTGCATCGTGACGACACGTTGGAACTCTCCGTGCGGCTTGAACTAGACATCATGCACGGCGTGGTCGGTGGCAAGCATGTCGAGGTGCTGCCGCCTAACGGTCCACTTATGCAGGAGTTTTACGAGGACGATGGCATGCCGGGCACCTGCCGGGCCATCACGCGCGGCGCCGCCGAGATCAGCAAGGCGCGACAGTAGCTGCCCGGCCTCAATGTTCTGACTCCAGTACTGCTGTGCTAGCATGGTTTTCACGCGATAGGGATCGCGCATAACGAAAACTGGAGAGCGAAATGTTAAAGATTAACGGCAATGAAGTAATTTTTTCGACATCGTTCCTGATGGCCAAGGGTGACAACGTCGTCTTAGCAGTGCCAGAGGCGCCGGGATTCTCGGTGGTAATCGTTTCTGAAAAATTCGAAAGCGAATGGCCGCCGGGAGCGCCGAGCTTTATTGCACGTCATCTGGTAAATCAGATAATTGGTGAAGTGCCTTTCGTGCAAGGAGCCGCTGACTTCGACACCGAATTCCGGAGCCCCCAATTCCTGTCTGCAAAAGGCCCGTTAAACTGCCGCGTTTCGGGGCACCGGGCTGGCAGCCGTATGTTGGTCCACGTCGATATTCACCAGCTTGCTCTTTGAATTCCTGAGCGAGAGTTATTGACAGCAGGAAAACTCAGCAGTAAATCCCGAGCTCTCCTCAACGAGCGGATGCTTAGTAGCAGTCTGCGGCGACTCCGGACCTGAAGCCCTTACCGAAAGGTAGCGGGCTTTTTGCTTTCGGCCGCACTGGAGCGCTGCGACAGACCTTCGATTCGATCGAGCGACAGATTGAGGTTGTAATCTATCAGATTGCCGGCGAGCGCTTCACTTAAGGTCACCTCGAATAACCCGGCTTTTGGCATGCTCGGGCGATATGATGCGTGATCGAATGTCGCCGGGCTGTTGCACCCGCCGTCTGCGTCATTTTGATAGCGAAAACCACGCTCGAATCAGGCCAGTTTGGCAGCCGCAGGCTGCCAAACTGCTGGTTTAGAAGGCTGCAACCCCGTGTTTCTTCAAGAAGACGAGACGCTTGAGGTTGTAACTGGCAGCTTTTAGCTGCAGGGCGAACGTCGTGCGTACGATCCCCAGACAGCGCACCAGTTTGCCGCCCATCTGCGCCAAGGCGCCAAACACATGCTCGACACGGGCGCGCGGCGTGGCGATCGCGCGGTTGCGTCGTTTCTGCGTATCGGAAATGCCTTTGGTTGCATGGCCTCGTCGTTGGATCTGCACGCGCCAGCCCGCTTGCTTCAACCTGGCTTCCCGTTCAAGGCTGGGGTAGCCTCGATCGGCATATACATCGCGACTAGTATTGTTCAGGTCGAGCAACTCTTCGAAAACATTGGTATCAGCGACGGCGGCATGCGTGACGGCGATCTTGCGGATCAGCTTGCAACGCTTGTCGACACTGGCATGCAGCTTGTAGCCAAAGTGATTCTTGCCGTGTTTTTTGGTCCACTTCGCGTCGACATCCTTCTGCGCACGCTTATGCGGTTTCCAACCCAGCGGCATGGTGCCTTCCTTGACCGTCTCGGCTTCCTCTCGCTTGTTACGCTGAACCGGGGCCTGGACCAGCGAGGCATCGACGATCTGGCCGCAGCGCGCCAGATAGCCTTGCGACAGCAGTTGTTGCTGGACTTGCTCGAATACCTGGTTACCGACGCCCGCCTGGGCCAGCCGGTCACGAAACAGCCAGATCGTCTTGGCGTCGGGAATGCTGCTGCTTTCAGTCAGGTCCAGGAAACGCAGGAAGCTGCGGCGGTCCAGCAACTGATACTCCAGTGCGTCATCGGCCAGGTTATACAGCTGTTGCAGCACCAGGATCTTGATCATCAGGACTGTCGGGTACGGCGGCCGGCCGCCCTTGGCGCGCGACGGCCGCGGTGCGGCTGCATCGATGCGCGCGGCCAGCGCTTCGAAATCAACGTGCTCGGCCAGGCCTACCAATGGATCGCCCAGTTTCGAACGCCGATCCCCACGCTCCTGCTCGGCAAATAGGCTGATCCGGGGTTTCATCATGGCGACACTCGCTGGCTTCGTTCGATCTCAGGATTTTACCCAGCCGGCGCCAGGTCAGCAGAGGTTTTTCGAGGTGCCCATAAGCAACGGCGATGCCGTTGATGAGGTGAGTTGGATCGCCCTCAGCAACCTTGCATTTTTCATGGCCCTTGATAGGACAACTGCATACGTCGCCGACGCAGGCAACCGGGGTGCCGTTCACTGTGAAATGGGTTGCACTCACGTTCTCAACTTTGCCACCGTGGGACGTAGCGTCACCGAGACGAATCACGTGGGCCATCGCCTATCCTTTGTTCGAGTGTGATAAGTTGTCGCTGCCGCTGCAGATACCATCTTTTGCAGCGGCGTCCAAAGAAACTGTTTGCACCATTGCTGGCGTCTGATTCGCCATATTGGCATCGCCAGGCATGTCATCGTAGCTCACCAATTTCCAGACCGTCGCTGTTTGGTAAGTCGGCCGCTCTCCCTTGAGCTTTTGCCACAAGGATAGTTCACTGGTTAAAACCACATGCGGCATCCGGTCGCCGGACTTGATATGCTGGCGCAGGCTACCTGTGTTTTCGGCAAATTCATCAGGTTGCCACCAGCCAGTCTGCGGACAGGTACGTCCGGTTGCAGCAAGCTCTCCAAGCGGAAGGATTGGGTGTGGACGTGCTCCAGTGATCTTGTCTGAAACAGTACTTGTCGGGCGCACGCGAATTGTGCTGGTAATCTTGTCCCATACTGCAATGGCTTCCTCGTCGGTCAAGCTCGCTTTGGTTGCACCGGCAGCGTTGTCTGAGACGCCAGTTTGAAACTGGATATCTGCGTATGGTTTAATTGGATCATTCGGCACGCCAGTGAACTTGATCTGGAAATCATGATGTGAATGTGAGCCATTCTCATCAGGTAAACGTGTAAGTACCTCGTACCCGGTTTTCCAATCTTGAATCTCGCGCGGACTTTCGCGAAAAAATTTAGTGCTGGCGAGTGCCTTCTGCTCTTCAGGCGTTGCTGGATCTTCTTTGATACGTTTCCACTGTGCTCTGAGTGAATCACGCTCTGGATCATGAGGATTTGATGGACCAATTTGAATGGAAAGGTGGACGTCTGGATATTCTTTTAAGCGAAATCCAATGCTCACCAACTCCCCCGACGCTTTCCTAAATGCGCCCGACTCGTCCGGCAAAAATCCGTGCTCAATACAATTGCCGGGCTCAGTAGGGACTTCGTTTTCCGCACGTTTCCGCAGGCGCTTAACAAAATTCTTAATGAGCACCACCGCGCCTTCCTTTTCCTCTTTAAACGAATTCACATTCAAAATAACGCCATCATTATCCAACCTGAAATATCCATTGATTTTAATTCCGCTGATAGACTGGAAGGGCTTTGTTGAGCAAATCGCGCGAAGGCCGAGCTGACGCTATTTGTGGCTCGTTTTATAACACTGGGATCGTAATCGGCGTACCCAGCCGAGTGAAGCGGTTCAGCACAGCCGCTCGCA
>Ga0308160_10008125_pt1 | contig 10270 bp, 8 predicted proteins | sample PhyFR1_FD_201036 | JGI IMG/M metagenome (GOLD analysis project Ga0308160, IMG submission 201036) | Phyllosphere microbial communities from UC Gill Tract Community Farm, Albany, California, United States - DLSLF.R1 | ecosystem: Host-associated > Plants > Phyllosphere > Unclassified | place: USA...
TATGAATTGAGGCTGACAATTAGGGCGTACAAAGATACTTTGACCCTCAAGCAGGAACGGACGATACTTCCAAGTTCCTCGCATCAGCAGACCAAAGTAGGATATGTATGAACTGCAAGCGACCAGGGCATAATTCACGGGAATGTCCTCATATCCTTGTATGTCATCTCATTCATCCTCCCTTCAGCATAGCTGACAGGCAGTGCCCTACATGCGGCAAAGAGGACGACCACGAACGTCGTGACTGTCCATACAACTTGATCTGCTTCCGATGTGGGCTCGCCGGGCACAAGATCCAAGTAAGCTGGTGTGCACCGTTTCAAATCAGAGCTGATATTCAGGATTGCAGTAAACCTCGAACCAAAAGTGGAGCATGTGAGAAATGCGGAGCTGGTGATCATACCGCTATCGTAAGCCTACTCCGCCCCGGGGGAATGCGAGACCTGACTATTAGGTATGCCCATCGATCTGGAGAATGTACTCGTACTACTCTGAAGATGAGCGTCGAGCGGTCCAAGAACAACATGCTGCAGCGAAAGGCTGGGCCAAGGAAGCAGTCGGTGGCAGGGAGCACGACAGATGGTGCTACAACTGTGCCCAGGTGCGTCTTTTCTCTATTCGCTAGTACAATGACTGATATAGCAGGAAGGACATTTCGGAGACGATTGTCCCAGAAGTCGTGGTTCCCTCGCTCGATTTACCGCTTCTGCATTCAGCAAGCTATCACAGTCCCGAGGTCCATTCGCCGCTTCCAATAACCTACTCTCGACACGTACATCAGCCGCACCGATCCATCAGCGCTGGGACGCAAGTGACGACGAGGATGACACCAAGTTACCTGGGGAAGTCACTCCATTCGCAGGTCTAGGGGCAGGTAGGAAGACGGTCGAGAAACGTAAGAGGGTAGCCATGGATCAGGAACGTCAATTCGGAGGAAGTGAGCCTAGACATCAGAAGAGAGGAAAGGATACTGGGAATGGAAATGGATTACCATTCGGCCATCGGCAGTTCATGACCCCTGGATCTGGATCTGGGTCGAACGGATCACCAGCGGTTCGAAAGCCCAAGGGCAAGGGCACTCCGGGCAGCGCAGCACAGATCCAATTTGGTAAATTATCAATGCCGGGAGAAGGGGAAGGTACACCCAAAAGAGGATCAGCATCATCAACCCTAGTAAACAGGGCATTACGATCATCAATGATGAATTCTCCCAAATCTCCTACAGTCAATCTCAATAGCAATGGTAATGGGAACACTTCAAGTCCATTAGCTAGTACACCGGGAAGTACATCAAAGAGACGTAGGAAGAAGGAGAAATTGGGCGATAGGGAAGAAGGCGAGATTGAAGAGGTAGCATTCAGGAAGAGTGGGCTTGGAGGTGGGAAAGTAGAAGGATGGGGACGGGAATTGGATGAGGAGGAAAAGAAGGCTAAGAAGGTTGGCAAGATGGAGAGAAAGAGGGCTAAAGATGAGAAGGCGGTGAACGGGGGTGGGGGTGGTGGATTGAGCATAAAAGGAAGGAGTCAAGTCCAAGCTACAGCACCTGGTCAGAAATACCATGGTAGTTATTGAGTCATGCATGAGCAAGCTCAACTGAGTAGCTCACCGTATCAGGCATAAGAGCAATCGCGGGATCGGAAGTGTACTCCCACAGATTGGGAAGTGAAACGTCTTCCCGCAACATCTTGTCGAACGACGCGATAGAAGACGCTGCATACCTGGTTCAACTAGCTAATTATACTGAAAGACCTAGTCTGTACAACAACAGACTTGGGGGTAGACTACCAAGTTGAAATTTCGAAATCGAATGAATCGGAGAAATACAAAAGAGTAAGGAAATAAAGAAACTAAAGAAAACCAAATAGATAAAAGAAGGTAAACGCTCAACGTCAACCATGATGTCGTGAATGTCAAGCCGGAAGTCGTGATATATACATTTCGAGACGTTGGAGTCGTATGCAATGCCATGATGAAGAAAAGAAATCGAGTCGAAATATAGATACAGTATTGACGAAGAGGCCGGTTGAGGAGAGGAATCGAGTCAATGGAATCAAGCGAATGAAAGCATTTACTTCTTCTTGAAGCCAACAGCGTACATCCATTCTGGATCCCTTGATTTGGACTGCTGTGCGACATGACGAAGCGGCGGGGGTAGATCAAACATTGATTTCGGTTTCGGAGGGGCGACCTTTGGTTCTTCGACCGGGGTGATTCGAGGTAGAAGACCACCTTCTGCTTCCCGCAAGAATTGAGCTTCTTGCTCGGCGGTCAAGACGACTATTGGTCGTCCCTTGAGTTTCGGGTGGTTCATGATGTGTTCCATAGTCAAGAACTTTCGTACTGGCCTGACCGAAGTGTCGTCGAGAATACCGGTCCACTCAGCCTCTCTCCTTATGCGTGCTGCTTTCCTTTTCGGACTCCAGCCTTTATAATCGGGATCTGGGTAGAAGAGCTCCTCAAAGAGTTCCGGCGTGACTTCGATATCGGGCTGTTCTTGCGGGAGGACGATGGCGACGAGCTTGGCGTACCATGCGAGATCGGATTCCTCTTGGAGCTTTTTCTGACCAGCGATGATGACGCCTCGTCGCTTCTCTTCATCGACTCGACCGTATGTACCGTTTTCTTTATGATCTACCAATCAGCTTGGAACGAGAAAAGGGTGGACAAAGTGTATCGTGATGAAACAGGGTGAAATTTCCACTTACATCCTCTTTTGCAGTATACGGGTACCTTTTCATCGTAACTTGGTCGAGCTGAGTTGGGACATCGGTTTCCATCTGCGAGTATCTGCAGGTTAGATCTAGGCAGAGAGAAGAAGGGTTAGATGGGACGTACGGCATGGCAAGAGTGCTGTACAGATTAGCATGATGCACAATCGGGACGATTAGGGTAGACTCACGAATTTGCAGAAGTTCGTACCAAAAGATCCCAACGACGGCTCCCAACAGAATTCGGAGGCAAAGCACTGTTAAGTCAGCCAAGAAAGGCGAGCAGTGGAGCTGTACGTACTTCACCGTCCACAGGGGGCCTGCCACGTCCACGTCTGGCGGGAGGCCCCTCTGGACCTCTCCTTCTTTCATTCGCTTGTCCGGATGCCTGAACTTTAGGTGGTCGAGCCTGTTCAGCCTGTTGGCCTGGTCGATCGGGAGGAGGCCGATCCACGGGGGGTCGATTAGGGGCACGACCAACACGAGCAGGAATAGCCACTGAAGATGGCGTGAGACCAGGACACGAAGGTTCGGATGGATAAGGTGGTGCAGTAGGCTTGAAAGGTTTCGATGGCGGCAAAGGCTCGAGTGGCTTCGATGGCGGCAGATGCTTGAGCGGTTTCGATGGCGGCAAAGGCTTGAGTGACTTCGATGGGGGCAAAGCTTGTGGTGGCTTCGGGGGCAGCGGAGGATAGGGTCTGGATGATTGGGTAGGTATCGGCTCGTCAAAGTATCGCTTGCCTTTCTGTCTCTGGAAAGGTCCATAGACTAATATATCCCGCTCTCGAACCAGCTTTGGATCTGTCCAGTTTATCCTTCCTGCCGTTTGAGCTGTTTCGGTTGACCGATCAGGAGCCCTAGACTGAGACGAGCTCGAGGCTTGATCCGTAGCGGCGGTCGTTGAGGGTTTGGGTCTCATCACGAGTCCATGCTTCCTCAAGGATTGAGTCAGGAGCGACTGGTATTGCGGAGCGACAGTGACAGAGGGCGAAGGAGCAGGCGGTGCGAAAGGGTCGGAAGCGTCATCCTCATTTTCGGAGGATGAAGTCGAGACCGTGACGCAAGAGATCGAGAACTTGACCTTGTGCTTGCCCGGTTCCAAACGTTGCCGAGGCTGCTGCTGTTGAGCGGGAATGTTTTCGTCTCGGGGAGCGAGGTGTACAAGGCCCGCATTGCGTGGAAGAGAGTTGGGATCGTCCACTACAATCTCCTCGATGACTGGTGACCCTTGTGTTGTTTGCGTTTGTACAGGTATATTCTCGGTATCTTGCGCTGCTGATTGTCGAGTTTGAGTTGGAGTTGGGGGAGAGACCTTGGTGACTGGAATCGCCCTCTTGACCTGTACCATCTTCTCCTCCTTCAATGGAGTGTGACTCGCACTACAGACGCGATTGGCGTTGACTTGTGGTGGAGATATACGAGGCGGAGTTATACGGGATGGAGTTGCGCGAGGTGGGGAAGCGCGAGGAGGGGGTGGACGCGAAGGAGGTAGGCTGGAAGCAGTATCGGGGGGCATGTTGGTGGCGTATATGAAAGCTACGAGGGAATGGGGCTTCATTGCTCTGGTACTGTAAGCGATGTTCGATCGATATTACCTGAAAGGAGTCGCGAGACACCCCAGGGTTCGTTAAACGACGCGAAGTGGGAATGTGAGGGTAGAATTGACTCACTAGTATTCCAGGTATGGGGGATGTGGGGAGTTGAAAGGAGTTGAGAATATGATCGGATGTAGAAGTACAAAGGAGCAATAAGATACTGATGGCGGTGTTGTGATGACGGAAAGGAAAGTAAAGGAAAGGAATTGGATGGGATGATTGAAAATGGTGTTTGAGCAAGAACCAGTCTGTTTTAGATATTGAGAATGACGTCTCGTGTTTTGAATTGTTTTCCCAGTACCTTTCACGCGGTTCCGAGTTTGGTTCGAATAGTATAGGCCGGTTTGGGTAAAGATTCAATAGAGTTTGGTGTGATGTGATGTGGGTGTACCCGTGGGGTGAGTAATTGTAGAGTTATATGGGAGGATCCAACTACTCGAGAGTTGAATGATAGTTGCAACAAGGGCGGTACATTTGATGGAATTGCTTTTATTAATGTCGATCAATTACACATCATCATAGCGTACTCTGTCAGTGTCTCATCTCAATTACCCCCTCCTTCCACACTCCACTCCACACGCATCGACATCCCTTTCGCAATCATACACTCACAACCGTGCACATCAAATTCAAACGATGCCTCGCCCACAATTAGCTCATTAAGCTGCGAGACACACTTCCTTTGGCGTCTATCCCTTTATATAGATACCTTTCGGGGTGCCATCATACCCGAAGAGTAAGTTATCCGGCGGTCAAAGTGGTTCGGGTGGTACTCGTGAGTGGTTTTGTGAGGAAATTAGAAGGTCCGTGTACCCTCCTTTAGTTTCAGCCCCGGTTTAAGGGGGGATTGCATTTATTGCATAGCAACCAGTGGAGCGGGTCAATCAGCTGGTATGTCATCACAGAGGTCAATGGCATGCGATAAGATACGTGTATAGCTCATCAGCAGGTCTTCAAGCATCACTTACCATACCCAACCAACACTTCGATACCACAATACCGCGACAGCCGGACCCAATCTCGACAAGAGGGATCACTCCCATCCCTCGAAATTACCGCCCCGGACCTCAATCAGGTGTCTCACACTCTAAAAGCTTCCAAAGGAAGGGGAATGAAAATAAAGGGATTGTCAATGCGTGATCGCAGTCCGAATAAAGTTCGGGTAGGGGGTCGTCCTATTTCGGGTTGACTTGTGTATATTCAAGGATGAGCACTAATTACGCTTAGATAGCGTTACATCCTATCCTTTGAATGACCATGGCGTCGATAATACCCAGGGGATGTCGAGATAAGACAAGGATATCAGGAGATTGACTAAGGGGGATAGACGCTGGGAGCAGGGGATCGACGCCACTCCGAATCCCGACTGAAGCCTATCCGTGAGTGAGAAGTTCGGGAATCGCTGATCTCTCCTCTTGGCTTGGTTCCAATGGAGCGATCCAAGGACCCCGAAATCTGACCAGGAAAGAGGGATGTACAGGCACCGAGTGTCTCATGCGAATTCGATATTCCAAAATTCGAAATCAATAGTCGAAGCTGTGGTGGCATCGAGCTTATCGTCACTGGATCGCCTACCCCTTTTATCGTCCTGGCTACCGTCGTCGACTGCTTTATCGCTCATTGCTTGATTTGGTACGAGCACGGCATTAGCAGAATTTCCGGAAATTGATGCCGGTCGGATATCGGCTCGGATGTCTCGGGGTGTCGGGTGACGTAAATTATAGAAAGTTGCTCATGTTCATGTCCCGCGAAGTCATCTTACTATGAAAGCTGAATGGGGGGCCTAGCTACTAGTACTCTATCGTATATCGAAGACTGTGCGTATGAATGCACTCGTAAACAGATCCAAGTTCCGGGGACGGGACCGGCTGTATGTAGAGTCAAGGTGTATCTCCGTTCCGATATGGGGATGCAAGTTGCATTACTATGTATGTAGCTGTCCCTAGCCATGCTTGACACCAATCGAGTGCAATTACTGGACCAGTAGGGGTCACAGACGTCAACTGAGTTGATTCTGCGGCTGAATATTAGGATCATGCAAGCCGTACTTGTTTCCCAGATCTCATGCCCGCTTGAACGAGAAATAGGTCGCTTGGCAAATGTCCATGTGCCGTGGCACATGTATGATGGCACTCGATCTCATGCACATGACAAGTGGCTGCGATTCATCCAGCCGAAGCTGACTTTATCAAGCAGACCAAAGCAGTGAGGCCCAAAGGGCACTATCAAATGAGAACTGAAAATGAATCACGTGATCCTATTTGGACGGACACAGCGGACCGGGTTCCTCGTATATCTTTCTTCAAGTCAACTCTCACCTCAACTAAGTCTAACACATGAAACAGCTTCTACTATGCTTCTCAGCCTTCGCAGGAGCCGCTCCATCGGGAGGCGTCTTCGGACTCAGGCTCAGGGTGATGTTTTTGCTAAATAACTCATAAAACACACACACAGTCAGCGCATTATTGAAACCTGAATTAAACCGCTTTGACCCCTACCCCCTAAAACCTTTCTTTTCGCATGTCAACACTCTATCTCTTTCTTTCAACATCTGGAGATGTCAGATTCTACGGGGATGTCAGAGTCTGCTCCCGAGCCCGGTAAGTCCAGCATCTGTATCCCACTGCTTCGCTGACTCAGTAGAAGAAATTCCAATCAGATTGGGTTACCAATGCCGATTTCCAGTCGTAGTCATGGAGAACATCTTGTACTTCCTCGCTTTGGAGGTCTTAGACAGCGTGGATCAGGACAAGGAGAACGGTTCAACTGCCGACGACTCGACGACACGCTATCTAGAGGATCAGCGCGCCTCCGCCGTGAAACGGGCTCCGACCGCGGCGCTCAGGGCGATACAGCAGACTTCTTCGGCCATCTACGAGGTCGCGACCCCGTTCCTTTATCGATATTTGCGGGTTACAAGTTGGGAGATCACCAGCATGCTGAGATCATTTCATGAAGTCGTAGGGGTTCGAGAGGTCATATTGCAGGACCGCAGGAAAGACATACATCCTCTCGATTATCACCTCTATCGTCGACTACAATGGGCACTCTCGTCCGTTCGTCAAATCCACCTGGCCGTAGATCCATATTTCGACATTCGAGACGATTTTCTCATTGACTACACCGAAATATGCACAGTGTTGAGGCGCCTCGGCCGTCCTCATCTATGGCCTGCACTCGAAAAGGTGAGCATCAGAGTCCGAGATTATCTCGGCAGGAAAGTGGCGGATCCGGACAGCTACCTGGCTTACGAGGGCACGATGATCCGCGCCATAGGACCCACTCTTCATCCGACCTTTCTCGACATCGAATATCTTGATCCGCCTCGGAGCAAGCACTTCGACACCGTCATACCTGATATGCGGTCCTCACTATATCATATGCGTGCCGATCACGTCACGGTCTCAAACATAACGGATACGTGCCAAGATATTCCGAGCGCCAGGTTGTGGCTCACAATCGAATTCTCAGCCAGGTTCGGTACCTTCGTGAGAGGGTGTTCTTCCGACCCAACACACGCACTTAGATGGAGATACTTGTTCCTGGAATCCAACCCCAAATACGTCCCAAGGTTGACCTTGATCGGAATTGAAAGAGGACTGGAGGGTCTGCCTTCAAAACACATCCGGACACAGCTCCAGATGGCACTGGATCGGTCCCAGAGCGCGTACGACCACCGGAATGATGAAGCTCGATACAGGATCAGACCTTGGAATAGTTCCGAAGGAGGGGACTGGGATGTCTGGCACTCTTACCATGAAGAACCCATCAGTGAACAGTGAGTGCTCTTTCCTCTCGGTTGCTTGTGATGGCGAACGCTAAGTCCTAGCTTCTTCCGTCCTGATGTCGAAGGCCCTAGTGTCGAAGTCCCAGACGATGACAGCGATGATGATAGCGTTTTATACCCTGGGCAAATGGACGACGATGAGTACGCCTCGGCTACCTACGAGGTCCTTCAAGGCGATGTGAAAGCAGGAATTCACGCGATCAAAGCCAAGTCGATCTCAACGGAACGACGAATCGATTCTATCGTCCAAAGGACAAGTACAACCGACAAGAATATGGTCGAGATGAAGAGAAACCAGGTCACGATGATGGAGGATATGGCGGCAATGATGTCTACGATGAAGGAGATAGCAAGCAAGGGAAACAAGGGGACTAGGAGGAGCAAGATCAGGCGATATCAGGGAAAGAGGATTTCCAAAAAGGCTGAAAAGAAGGCGGGGGAAGAGGATGCAGGCTGGATCGATGAAAAGTGACGATTTGGGCACAGGTGGAGGGTGTGATGCTATATCTGATAGGGTGATGAAACTGTATATTTGGAAAAGGTCCGAGAACCATCTCTTCCGGACACGATGATGCGGCGATCATCACAAAGGTCGTCGCAAGGGAAGCAAAGGAGTGCAGTCTCAATTATGACGGAGTTGTTTGACATTTAGGTATACTGATTGGCGGGGGCTGTTGCGCATGTATGCTCATTCACCTTTCAAGCAATCATGAGACTGACTACATTTATCGAATTGAGCACTCTTGTTCTGCCGACAGTTCTCGGAGAATCCTACGTCTACATATACGTCCTAACAAAATGGAAAAACGATGTCGACTCCGTCGGGGGCAGGATGACAGACGGACTAATGTATCAGCCATCCTTATGTCATACGGACTCGACGATTGAGCAGAAGTCGGAGGAAGACTGCAAGGATCAGGTCCACTATACTCCCCTCCATCAGATCATGTTCAATACACCCGGCGATTACGGTTGATCGACATCAACATGCCTGAAACTAATCTTTCGGTGAGGTTCAATAGTTGAGCCTAGGGCAGGGCTTGAACTGACTCTGCAGTGCAACGTCAATGCAACTGCCAGCAGAGAGTCGGTGTATTGGCTTGTGGGGTATGGACTGCATAGTTTCGACGGAGTATATCGCTTTGCACCAGAAATCGTCTGTAATGAAACCAGGGCGTGATATGTAGAGGATAGGATATGCAACAACAGGGGCAATATGTTGAGCAGGTGGATACATGACCAAAGGATAAAGTTGTTGGTCGTGTTGATCTGACGTATTTGCGAAATCTGCATACACTAACTACTGTATCAAGCAACCTAAGTACACATATATATAATCTATCTAACCTCTCTTCTCTGTTGTCTGCTCATGACCATCCGGGTAGATAGCCTGACCCTCTCCTCTCGCTCCAGGGTACACTTCCTGTGGTGGCTGTTGCGGCAGAGCACCTCCATTCTCTGCACCAGTGTTGACGGAAGAAGAGTTGTTGTTTGCCTTTTCATCAGGAGTACCGGACGAGTAGTATTGACGAGGTGGGAATGGGCAGTTTCCCTCGAGATCTCGGTCATGGTAGGCGTAGTCGGCGACATATTCTCCTAGTTCGACCTCATCCATACCGACGATTTCTGCTTCTTCGGAAGCTCGGAAGTGACATCCTGGGATCAAGTTGATCAGGAACATGAGCAAGTAGGTGACGACAAAGGTCCATGCGGAGGTGACGGCGATCCATGCGATTTGCTTGGGAAGTTGGATCCAGTTTCGGTCCCTACTTTATCAGTATTCGCAACCAGATCAAGAGGTATGGTGACTTACATCCATCCACCATCAATGACGGCGTATCCATCATTGGCAGCTACGGACGCCTGGGCAAAGAGACCAGTCATGAAGAGTCCGATCATACCGGCTAGAGCGTGAACGGCGAAAATATCCATGGGATCGTCGACTCTCATAGTAGCCTTGAGTCGTGTACACAAGTTCGAGACAACGGCGGAAACGACTCCAATAAGAGCACAAGCGGGTGCACCACAGAATCCAGCGGCGGGGGTGACGGCAACAAGTCCAGCAATGGCACCGGTACAGAAACCGACAACGGACCACTTTCGTTCAAGTCGGAAATCCATAAACAACCAAGTGAGGGCACCGGTGGATCCAGCGAGATTGGTGTTGAAGACGGCGAGTG
>Ga0308160_10008127_pt1 | contig 10268 bp, 8 predicted proteins | sample PhyFR1_FD_201036 | JGI IMG/M metagenome (GOLD analysis project Ga0308160, IMG submission 201036) | Phyllosphere microbial communities from UC Gill Tract Community Farm, Albany, California, United States - DLSLF.R1 | ecosystem: Host-associated > Plants > Phyllosphere > Unclassified | place: USA...
AAGGCGTCCCTATCAACAATCGATCCCTCCTCCTCCTCCTCCTTTGGCTCCTCAATTCTCTCCCCCTCTCAGTCAACCTCCTCAGAGAACCCCTTCGAGATCTCACAGATATCAACATCCATCTCAATCGAACGTACAGTATCAACCGTATCAATACCCTCAACAAGTTAGACAGAATGGAGGTCATTTACCTCCTCCAACTTTCCCATTCTGGAACGGTTCAAACCTCGTTAGCTTGTCACGATCTTGCTCTCATCAGTACCCTAAAGTCGGAACTGATCAGAGGAAGCTTGTCTTTTACAGACACCAGCTCAAACTGGATTCATCGAAGGACCTTCACTCGCAACTTACGGTACTCAACCCCCTCCGTCCTCCTTCTCTCCACACGGCGCACCTCCCTCCCATCCTTCCACCTCCTCCTCTTCGAGTACATCGATCTATCAGCCCCCAACCCCAGTCCCACCTCTTCCCCCTCGCGGTTATCCTTCCTACGAGCCAACTCTCACTCCAACCCCCGGTCATCCTCTCTTGCACAATAACCAACTCCTCGTGTACCCAGTCAACAAAGAGCAATGTTACAAGTGTCAAAACACGGGATACAAACCATTCGATTATGGATCGGGTTACAAAGGTGATGATCCATCTCACCCTTGTCGTAAAGTACACTTCCTCCTCCCTTCCCTTCCCTCCTCACCTTCCCTCACTAATCAACCCCGGAGCAATATTCAGTGTTGGCAAAAGTTTGGCAAAGCCTACACTTCAATCCTCAAGCATTCTTGCGCACCGACGGCTCCTTCAAATTATCAGAGACCTCTTCGACTGCTCGAGACTCCTGGTCAAAACCCTCAATACCCTCAACAACAAGGAAGACCTCCACCAGTATTCACGACTCAGAGACCTCATATCGATGTGTTAGGGAATACTTTAGTGGTCAGACCTGGAGATCCGAGAATAGGTAAGCTTTATTTGTTCTTTCGAATTTTGAAGTGAGGGAGGAGGAGGAAACTGATGAGGGTTTGTTTTGAGGGATAGGTGGGGTGCTGTGTAGAGCTTGTGGAGGGGATGGGTTGCAAATGGGTCCGTTTATTTTCGACGAGGTGAGTTGTAATCGATGTAGTGGGACGGGAAGAGTGTTTTAGGAAGGGAACGGCAGTGTTTGGGGGAGGGCTCGAGAGAGGGCTCGAGAGAGGAGAGGAAAACCTCCACGTGGATATGAAGCATGCGAGTCGAAGTAAAGGGGAACAAGAGAGGGAAAGGAGATGGGTTTTCGAATGTTTGAGAGAGAGTTTTGTTGTTGTACTTTTCGTTTTCCCTCTGTTTGTTTTGACCCGTTCCAATTGATACATGTTTTACTCGTCGAATCCTTGTTCCCCCTTGGCTCGACGTTGCGAGAACTTTATCAGTGTTTTTGAAAGTCATTGCGAGGTTTCCTTCCTTCGCTCCACCTCACTCTCACAAGCCAGCTTGGGTCCAAGTACAGGATGGCCAGTATCCGTTCAATAGTATCAACAACGCGGTCCCTCCTGCCCTCCTGCCCTCACCGTTGTTTCTCTTCTTCATCTAGATCTCGTTCAGTCCACACTCCTCTGACCTCTCGACAAATCGGCAAAGTACCTAGACCAGCGCGTCCTACTCCCTTACCTACCGGCCCCCCTCAACGGAAATACCCTAAACCGTTACCGTTGTCTTTGGGTCATCAAACTGAATTATTAAAGAATTTGGCCGCTACTCCTGCGATTAGAGCGAGACCTACTCTGATTAATGAGGAGAGCTGTAGGGATTTAGTCAGGGCTTGGGGAGTAGATAGGATGAAGGATGTTACAGTGATCGATACTTATGCAGGTACGCTCACAAACCTTCCTCTCACGCACGAACTATTGCATGAGGCTGATCGTGAGATAGGAGATTGACGTACAGGTGCTGGTGGTCTAACGAGAGCGTTCTTGGAATTACCAAATGTGAAAAAAGTAATCACGATTGAAGATGCGTTTCGATATCATCCACATCTCCTCGTACGTTCCTCTGTAGAGCTCTCCTAGTCACACAAACGGCTCTCTGACTAGTAAACTCCGACGGGTCATACAGGCATTGAAAGAAGAATCGGATGCAGAGAATCCAGGGAGAATGGAATTGGTCGAAATGGATAGTTTTACTTGGGAAGCTTATACTGAAGCTGCGAAACATATACAAGATGTACCAACAGTACCATGGGAAGAACGTGAGTCATCTCTTTTCGCTATCAACTCCTATTCCAGGCTGATAAGAAACGAGGTGGTTTCACAGCGAATGATAACTTGTTCTTTGCGGGACAACTACCGAATAATCGACATGGAGAACAATTGTTCGTACAGATTGTGACACAAGCTAGTGATAGGATGTGGTATTTCACACGAGGGAGATTCTCGATGGGATTCGTCGGTTCCGAGAATTACTGGAAAGTGCGTCTCCTCCGTCTCTTTCCACCCATCTCACCTTCTCCTGGCGCTGATGGGTAGATGTTCGGATCCGCACAGAAAATCTTTGCTCAGCCTGGCGAACCCTCTCACCATAAACTTTCAGTCCTTCTCCCTTCGCTCCACCATATGGAGTACGTTCGAATCATGTCCGATTTCCGACCGGTCGAATCACACTTCCACAAACCTCGAGGAGACCCCGCCCATGTCAAAGCGATCAAGATTACTCCGAGAGCGAAACCTTTGGTCAAGAATTATGATGCGTTGGAGTATGTTGCGAAACACATGTTTGTGGGTAAAGCGATGCCTTGGCCAAAAGCTGTATCGTATGTTCTCTCTCTCTCTCTCTCTCCCTTCCCTCCCTCCTGATTCTGAGACTCTCGAAGTAATCAAGTCGAGTTTTGCAAAATGAAAAAAAACTGATCTCTTCCGATTTCCGATCATAGGGCTATCACTCCTGGAACCTCGAACCTAGTTCCTCTGTTGGTGAAACAAGGACTGACAGATCAGAGCAAACCGGTCAACAAGCTTTCCTTGCAAGAGTGGACAAAGATTGCCGATACTTTTGAAGATTGGCCTTTTAGACCGGCTGTACGTCGCTATCCACTTTCCACCCGTCTTCACTGCAATGCGCTGACTGGTAGGGAGCTTGGATCGATCTACAGAACTTGATGGATATCTGGGGAGATCAAGAGGATCAACGATAGAGGATAATTAGTGAATTTGCGAATTTGAGTGAACGAAAAGATACGTTGCGTGTTGTAATCCTACGCAAATCAAAGAGATTCACTGTGCTCCCAAAGCATCGACGATGATATTCGGCTCTTTCGAATCTGCTTGCGACGGAGAAATTTGTTCGCATGTGCCTTGATGAAATGTCGTTCTTGGCTTACGCTCCTCCCCAAATCTCATCTTCAGCCACATACCCAACTCGCTCGTTCTTGATTGTTGCTATACTATATCTGTACCCTTCAAAATGCCACTACATATCCCTCTCACAGTGTATCCTTCTCTCCTCTCTTCAAATCCGAACAACGCGACTTTCTCATCTCATTCCGTAAGCTCTTCTTCTCCAACTCCCTGTATACCACTCGCTAACGCCCTTACCTTGACACAGTCACCGGCCTCTTCTCCCTCTTCATCCTCCTCCTCGAGTCTGATCGAAGAACGCTTCATCCCTCCCACTTCCTCACAAGGCGTCTGGATCAGAATCAAAGGTTATACTCAACACCTCTCTCCCATCGGTCAACGTTACGCGAGGGAACTACCAAATAAGATTGGAATAGAAGCGAATCAATACATCGGTTAGTCCTCTCTTCCTCCCATCTCTCCAAGAAACTACTTGTCTGATAAGAGGGCGAGATGAAACAGAAACGCTACTGGAGGATAGAGAGGGCGTGTTGAAAGTCGAAGCGTTGAAGGATGGGAAAGTACTTGCGGTGGTCAACTCGAGGTTGTCGAAAGAGGAAGAAGAAGTGTTTTACAAGTTTCGACGATCGACCTCTACCCCTACCTCCCCTAGACCAACTGCATCGACATCGACATCGACATCAAGAGAAGAGGATGGAGTTCGACGTTCGAGTTGGATCAATAGGCGAACCGATGAGGATGGGAGGATCCGATTCAATCGAAGAACGATCATTCAAGATTCACCATCTGATGAGGAGGTGGACGATGACGATGAAGAAGACTATTCAGATCTCCCACCGCTCGTCTCCCTCGCACCGGGCGAATCCTTCTACTCTACCTCTCCCTCACAAACAACCGAACCCCAACCCCCACAAGACTCCCCTCAAGATCACCTCTCATTCCTCTTCACTCCTCCCACATTACCCTCTCGATTAGATCGTTTCAACCACGTCCTACCTCCTCCTCCTTCAACACACGCCACGAATAGCGCAAGAGATCATTTATTTTATTCTCATCCAAATTCTTCTTCGTACCTCCCACCTGCTCCTGCTCCCGCTTCACCCAACGACAACGAAGACGACGAGGAAGGATCTACGGATGCGATGGTCGAGGAAAGGATTGAGAGAGCTAGGTTGTATGGGGAACCGATGGATGAAGTTGAGGATACGAGGGAGAGGAGGAGGAGGGTAGGGGAGGAGACGGTCGTGTTGAGAAGTATGAATCGCTATACTGGTTGGCCGAGTAGTAGAATGGTGGGGAGAGAGACGGTGGGCAGATAGATGGTTGTGAAGGCTCTTAAGTTATCTCTGAAGGGAGGATTGTAATCAACTAGACACACTGTTTTCACTCGATCGAAGTAGCCGGTGCGTGTTAAGAGAGTCGGCTCTCGAGTGGAATACGCGAGAAGGGGGAACCACAGAGTATTGACAACAAAAAGGAACAAATTCGAAGAACGAACAAACTACGAAAACCGTTTTCCTCCCTTACTTTCCACTCCAAGTGAATTTCGCCTGTACCGCACCACCACCAGGATTCCCACCTCCACCCGCTTGTTGTATTCCCTGTTGCTGTTCCCTCTGAGCCGCTTGCAATTCCTCCAACCTCTTCTTCTCTTTCCTCTTCGCGCTCGCCTTCTTCTTCTCTTCTTTCCTTCTCTCAACCAACACTTTCTCCCTCTCGACCGGATCCTGAGGTAAAGTAGGATCTTGTGAATCGATAAGTGCTTGTTGAGCTGCTTTACGTTGTTTCTTCAATTGAGCTGCCGTGAGTCCTCCGAGTTGAGAAGAAACAGATTGATTTCCATCCGACATCTCGGCTGCTGCAGCGGCGATTGCTGCCGAGGATCGCTTCTTCTGTCGTTGCTGTTGTTGTTGGGAAGTGACTGATGCTGCAGGAGATGCGGCTCGGGGGGTTTGGGAAGCTCCTCGCGAGTTCGAGGCTTGTTGGGACGCGGCGTGGGATCCACCGAGTCGGATCGAAGTGATGGCGGAACCAGGTTGGGCAGTGATGGAAGATGATGCGGGAGCAGCAGAAGGAGGCGCGTGGTGAGCGTGGGGATTCGATTGTCGTTCTCGATAAGATTGGATGAATGCCAAGCGAGAGAATCTATCGAGAACCTTTGCTGGTCAGTACACAGCTAGATAGTTGAAAAAGGATGAAAGCATACGCAGGTCCTTTCGTTTTGAGAATCCCTTCATCACCAACTTTCATCAATTTCTCGTGTTCCTCCAATTCTCTCTTCTCTCGACCTTCTGCCGAATTCGCCATCGAGGAGGAAGAGTGAGAGTGATTGTGAGATGCATCGTCGCAGTCGCCAGAGGAACAGAATCGTTTGCGTTTCGGAGGTCGGAGAGTTGTCGCTCGTAACATGGAATTGGCGATTCGGGAGGTTTGAATCGATGGGTCGAGGCAGAGGGGTGGGAGTGTACGATTCTATGTGTGCGAATTTAGAGGAAAACGAGAAAGGGTGGGTAACGAGAATGAGCAGAAATTGTCAGTTCCTGCCTCTCGAAGCCGAAGTCGAGAGATCGACAAGTGCGGGAGACGTACGAGTATGACAGCTTCCATCTTGACTGCCTGTTCCTGACTGAACCCTTCGCCTCCTCCTGCTCCCTCGTCACCTCTCGCAACTGCCTCGTCCTCTATTCTCGAACTCAATATTCCCAGTTCCGTCCACAACGTCGCAGGATTCGGACCGAGCACGATTCGATACACTTCTGCTTTCTGATTGTAAGGTGAATCTTGTTGCGAAGAGGGAGTAATTGAAAATGAGAAGATTTTTGATTTTGATAAAGGATGAGCCGTGATGGGAGTCGCATTCTGTCGATGATCGTGTACTTCGACGATCAAGCAGCCTGCACATGATTACGTGGTCAGTAGGAGAGCGTTGGAGAGAGGGGGAGAGGGAGAGGGGTGTAGAGCTAACCATCGTAATAAACTACGTTTGATTGATCCAACAAGTCCAACAAATCAGTTGGAAGTTTCTGTTCCCTGATTGCCTCCAAGAAGCACTTTATTGGATGATCGTAAGAGAAGTTTCCAGTTGAATGTTCGAATCTGAAATGGTTTGGATATAAATGAACTACGATCGAAGGTGGTGCTCGACGGTGACGTTTGAGTACTTGTCGAGTGAATCGAGTGACATTATATGTAGCTCCTGATGCCATACAAAGTGAATCGGAGCTAGTTGAGAGAGAGGTGGAGGACAACAAGATCGTCTCCTCTTCTTGACTTTGAACCAACTACTCTCAATCACTATGAGCTGTAAGTAACGATCCAGCTATACTCCAAGATAGTTCACTAACACTGTACAAGTATAGATAACGGGATTGGATTGAGTACACCTCGAGGATCTGGCACTTCTGGTCACATTCAAGCAAACAGATCAACATTACGCTCGAGGCAACAGTTTGATCACAAAGGAGGTCCACAAGATTTCAAAGGAGACTCGACCAATTTCCGTCAACCAGATCAATCCATCTTGGACCACGAGAGGAAACGTAGAATCGAAGCGAAATGTTTCGAATTACAAGTAGCATTGGAGGATGAAGGGTTAGTATCAGAGGAACAAATACAAGAACAAGTTAGTCAAATGAGGGAAAAGTTATTGAGTGAACAAGGCAGTGGTTCAAAACAAGGTTTCATCAAACCCTCCGAACGACACGAATTGGCGCAAGCGAAACAAGTACAAGATGAAAAGTTTAGGAAAGCGTTGGGAATCAAGAGTGATCATGTCGAAGGATTGGCGTTCGATCGGGAAGCTCAAGCAGAGATCAAGAGGCAGAAACAAGAGGATAGGGAGAAAGCTAAGGAGGAGAGGGCAAAGATTCAAGCAGATCTCGAGAAGGCCAGGGAGAGGGCTTTGAAGGAGAGGAATGAGAGGATGAAGGTCCAGGACGAAGAGAGGAGGGAACACGAGGAACAAATGAGGAGGGAAAGGAGGGAACACGAGGAGAAAATGAAGAGTGATCGTAGGAGGATGGAACAAGAGTTGGAAGCTAGGAGGAGAGGAGCACCTCCAACCGCAGAGACTAGAGGAGGTCAACCCACAACTTCACTTCCTTACGACAACAACGCCGCACCCGTTTCCTGTCGAGGTCGACAAGATTCTCGTTCACTCTCCCCTCGCCGCCGCTCGCACTCCCGTTCAATCTCCCGCTCGCGTTCCCGCTCTCGCTCCCTCTCTCGATCCCGATCCCCTCCGCCTCGCAGACGTTACTCCGCCTCTCCTCCCCCTCGCTCAAATCGACAAAGATCCCTTTCTCCTCCCCGCGGTACTCGCCGAGGCCGCTCACCCTCGAGATCCAGGTCGAGGAGTCCTTACAGTGATCGATCAAGATCAAGAAGCAGGAGTAGGAGTTATTCGAGATCGAGGAGCCCGAGTCGCAGCCGATCACCACCGAGAAGGAGGGTCAGGAGGAATAGTCCCAGTTTGAGTCCGAGGAGGAGGAGCGTCAGTCCTCCGCCTAGGAGGAGATAGATGTGGAATGCGTGGTGAGGAAGCGAAGGAGAGAGGGGAGAAATCAAGGAAATCTTGCGAGATGATTGGGGTTCGTTTTCTGCTTTTCTCTGTTTAGTCAGACCTCTCAATTCGTCCACCCCGTCTATACCTCTTGTCTGCCTACCTCCCCTCTTCCTATTCTAGCCTATTCTCCCTCTTCGTCGTCTCGCTTTGAAAATGTATAATGTCAGAAGATTATTTGCGATGAAATCCTGGGAAGAAGCATAAAAGAACAACAAAGGTTTGCGATATGCTAAAGTAGAGGCGAGTAACGAGAGAGCGGAGAATAACATGTGAAGAGAGATCTATAGTTCGATTTCCATTCTTGACTTCTTTTCCTTTTCACTCTGCCTCTCCTTGTCCCTTTCCATCTCTACCTCTTGTTCCTCACTATCCGTCTTCCTCTTCTGCTGATCGAGCAAGAACTGAAGAGTGAAGCTATTATCATCCGACAACTTGACGATTGATTCCTGAACCTCTGTTAAACCCTTCTGTAAACCCCTGAACGTCGCGGCGTGATCTCCCGATTTCTCCCTCAAGTAACGACCATGCGAAGAGAAGATGGAAGAGATCCAAACGAGGTGGAATTCGACGTGAGGAGATTTCTCGAGTTGTAGAGCAAGGAATCTCATGAGTGGTTCGAGGTAGTTCGTCGGGAGTTGTCGAGTGAGGAGGGGGACGACAGAGGAAGGGATAGATTCGTAGACGGTTTGAATGAGGGGTCGTTCGTTTAATCGGAGGGACATAACGAGTGCTTTCAGGTAGTGTCGTTCTTCGTTCAAGGTCGAGAGGATCGTTGCAGGAGTGATGTCGACATCGAGTTCGAAAGGATCGAAGGCGAGAGAGTCGTCCAATGAGTAGACGAGGAGTCCTTCTGTCGATGCGGCGGCCCAACTTCGACCAGTAGGAGAGAACTTGACGCACTTCGTTCGAGCCTCGGGTCGGTACTTGCGTTTCGATAAATCTCCTGTTCTCGCTCCCGGTAACGATTTGTCGATTCGATCCTCGAGGTCCGAAGCCTCTCCTCTGTCGTCCAGTGATTCCCTAGGTCCAGCCTCCGTCAAGTTTCGACTGTCGAGGAATTCCTGAGTCCCATCCAAACTCAAATTCTGACTAATCTCGAACCTCTTGAGTAACACTCCATCCCTCGCATCGTACAAACACACGTGCTTGCTGTTCCCTCCCGCCAACAAACAACTTCCATCCGCCGTGTAAGATAACGAGTTGAACGCTTTCCCACTCGAGTTGTTCTGTGCCGTCACTCGATCATCCACTTTCCTCCCTCCACTGATATCCTTCCTTCCTTCGATCAAAGTCCTCTGTACAGCGTCCTTGAGGTCCCATAATGCTATCTGACCATCGAGAGTTGAAACAGCGACCTCCTTTCCATCCGGTCTGAATGCTAAAGCCAAAGCATCCGCGTTCAACCTGAACGGTTCGACCGCCGAACTCCTCCCGTAAACGTCCCACACTCTGATACTCTTGTCCCAACTGGCGCTGACGAGTCGATCTCCGAGAGGTGAGAAGGCGAGGGATGAAACTGGACCTTCATGACCTGACAAAACGTCGATGAGTTTGCCCGTTTGAGTCGACCACATGTAAATCTCGAATCCATCTCCCGTTCCTCCAGCACAAACGATTTCACCAGAAGGATCGACGGCGAGAGAGTTGAATTGTACTGGGTTCGGAGTGGTGAAAGTTCGGAAGTTTCGGTATCGGATCAAATCGAATGCTCGAACGGTACCATCGAGGGAGGCCGAGAAGACGACTTGACCTTGTTTCGCGAATTCGACTGCCGAGATCGCCGACGAGTGATCCTCGAACGTGACGAAACAGAATCCAGAAGTCGAATTCCAAATCTTTACTTTTCCATCGTCTCCTCCCGTTGCGACTTGTTGTCCATCCGAAGAGAACGACAACGTGTTCATGTCGAAGAAGTGACCTTGTTGTTTGAGAACGTAAGATTCCGACTGCCATTCCCAAACCAACAATTGTCCCAACTTGCTCGCTCCGAACGCCAACCATTCTCCAGTTTCGTTGATTGCGACCGAAGTGATCTTCTCTTGAGAGATTGATAGAGTGTGTACCGAAGTGAATGAAGGCATCTCCCATAATCCAAATACTCCATTCGAGAATCCAGCGATGAGGAGGTTCGAAGCGGGATGGAAAGTGGTAGAAGTGACCTTGGAACCGGTTTGAAGGAAATAGTTTCGATTCTGGATTCCCCATCGAGTGTTGGGGATCGAGTTGTCGAGGACGAGGGCGGAGGAGGTGGAAGCGGTGGGAGGGAGGAGTCCGAGAGGTGCAGCAGTTTCTTCATCGGAATCTTCATCGTTCGAATCTTGATCTTCTTCTTCCTTCTTGCTCCAGGTGAAGACTGCTCCATCTCGAGATACCGTATAGAT
>Ga0308160_10008128_pt1 | contig 10267 bp, 11 predicted proteins | sample PhyFR1_FD_201036 | JGI IMG/M metagenome (GOLD analysis project Ga0308160, IMG submission 201036) | Phyllosphere microbial communities from UC Gill Tract Community Farm, Albany, California, United States - DLSLF.R1 | ecosystem: Host-associated > Plants > Phyllosphere > Unclassified | place: USA...
AGATGTTGCATTGTCCAACGAGGGTAGAAGAGTTTGCCTGAGAACTAAGCTGCGTGGAAAAGGCGAGTCGGTCAGCTCACCAGTTGCGCTGCGATTGTGACTGTCTCTACGAGATCAGCGGGTGTCTCGACGACGGAATCAGCTACACTCACGATTGGTATTGATCACAGGGACGACTTGTACTCCCGCCTGTCTGTCAGTCGCGCACGCTGTCAACGCCTTTGTCTAAACTCACATTCACACCGGCTATCGATTTGAAGAGGAAAATGGCGCTGGGCAAACTCCCAAAAAGATCTCGAGCCCCGGTCAGAAAACCGTTACCCAACGAGAAATTCCGAAACGAAAAGCGCTTGTGAGCGCGACGGAGGCTCAGCGTTTGGAAGTGGACTAGAAAGGCTACTTCGTCAGCGGGTGGGCTGAGCGGTCAAACTGGACTGACCTCTTATACACTCCTTTTTGTCTTCTCCTATTCCATCCCAAAGTTCGCTCCGCCCCTCCACGATTTCCATCCATATTTCCCTCACCTCTTTCTCGGCCGCTTCAGAGGGGAAGCGGTACGCGAAGAAATCGTAAATCGCCTGACGCTCTTTCTCTCCTTGTGTGGCCGGTACCGCAGATGTAGGAATTAGCCGTATTAGTCTAGATCCTGATATCAGCAGAGTAAGAGGGAACAGATGGTGAACGCACGGATGTCGCCTATAGATGGGCCGCCGAAGCAGCGCAATATTTCCGCTGAAGAGCCACCGTCATCAGACACAGGAAGGACGAATGCTGGCGAGTGACCGAACGCCGATGCTATCGAGTTGGCGCCTGTGCCGCCGGATATGATCAGGTACGAAAGAGATCCAGGGTCGGTCGACGTGTGGTTGTTGAATGGTGCGAGGTCACCGAATCGATCAGGCTGGGGCGAGATGGGAACGGGAGACGTAAGGAACGCTGAATCATCGGAAGGGGCTGTTTCCTTCGGCCCATTCAGCTCAAGCGAGGAGATGGCTCTCGTCATGTCCTGGAGAATGGTGGCTGCGGGACTCGATATTCGGCATAGGTCGTCTTTCCTTCGCGCTTGGTATGGCCGTGTAGTACAGAACGGGCGGTCGTTGAACTGCACACAGCGGCGACAGAGTTATTTTGAGTTATGAGGTGATGTCGTGATTTCCAGTGACTGATGCTACTTGGCTTTGGTCGATCGCTGAGATGGCTGTATCGTTATCGCCCTTATCGGCACCCTCGAACGTCCGAATCTGCTGGGAGGGTGCGGGCCTTGGAGATACTTTTCGTGCAAGGCAACGCCTGGTCTTCAAGGCTTTGTTGTGAGTCCTATCTCCTGCAGTTTTGAGTCAATCTGCCAACTCTGACGGCAGTACTCATACACAAAGTCGAAGTAGAACAGCACACGAGTGAGAGACTAGCTTCAGCGTCGGTGTAAAACCGGCAATGAGGTCCGGAATCAGGCACATGTTTCAGGGTGATTGACCCTCATCACGTGACCAATGCGCCCCTTTGCTTGGTGATGTAAAAGGGGACCGAGATCATCGTTCCATACCTACAGCTCCATTGTCCGGACCATTTTCATCTTTGGCATAGCGACAATTGATTGGGCACTTGCATCGAACTAGCGCAAGTGCAAGGATTCTGCCAATATGCAGCGAAAAGCCATGAAGCAGGTGAGTCGGCGGCCCAGTCTGGAATGACATCACGGCATCAATTGCGGTCGGTGCTGATACGCAGCTGGGCAAGGTCACCCAATGGACCAGCGAAAAGGCAAGTTCACTCCATGCACCTGGTATGGGGCTGATATTAGGTATTCTCGGGCGAGAAGACTAGCTTGTCTGACGAATTTACCGAGTTTGAAAAAGAGGTCGATGTGCGCCGTATAGGCATAGAGCGGTACGTGCCCCGCTCCACCTTGAGTTTGAGCTGATCCCTCAGCTTGCACGGCACTTCGATTCCGTTTTTCCAGCAGATCACAAAACTAAAAGCGACGGGAGACCCCTATCCGCCCTCCGGCTCGGGCAAGGATAAGGTGTTGCATACCGAGGCACTGGGCCTGGTGATGATCGATTACGGAGGAGATGTTGGCGGAGTCTACGGAGATGGTCTGGGGAAATACGGTAGAGCTAGGTGCAAGCTGGCTATTGTGAGCTATTCATCTTGACGATTTTGTGAGAGACCGCTCATCTACAGGCGCAAGAGGAATTCGGATCGCGCTTGAGTGAAGGCTATATCGGTGGAATGGGTGAGCATCGAAACGATACGTCGAGGTCGCGTAGCTCATTTCACAGAGAGCGCACTGGAGACTGTGAACGAGTACAAGGCATTTCGAAAGAAGCTGGATTCGAGGCGGCTCGCACTTGATTCCGCCATTTCGCGCGTTCAGAGCACCAAGAAGGATTCTCGCTCATTGGAGCTCGAGGTTGAAAACTGCAGGGAGAGATTGTGAGTATCATCAAAGTGGACAGACTAGAGGAACTATTACCGGGGCTGACAATCAAGCGAGGAGATTGAAGAGGAGACTCAAGCTCGTCTGGTGGTGATACAGGAGCAGGAAGAACAGCAGTGGTCAGACCTGACGGATCTATTGGACGCAGAGTATGAGTATTTTGCGAAGTGCAAAGATATCCTGGAGGACCTGCGATCTTCATGGCCGACAGGGTAGGTCTCTCGTGCAGGGATGGAGACGGACGAGAGCTGATCGAACAGCGAGGTATCCAAGCCCACCAGCCGTGCCAGAGCCAAATCGAACGCTTCGGCCCGATCTCTCAATCGTCAAGCCACGACACGCAACATCGTTCGTGCATCGTCTGAAGAGGATGAGCCGACTCCCAACCGGTCTCGTTCCGAGTCCAACGCTTCGTCCACTGGAAAGAGCGGAGGAAGAAGGAGCATGCTGCCTTCTTTCGGCTCGTTCGGCAAGAAGAGCGGACTTGCCAGCATGGGCAGCTCGAGTAAGCGGAAAGGGTTCACCAAGGAGAAGGAGACTCGCTACGATGACGAGGCGAGGCAAGCGCTGCATTCCGACGATGATGAGGGCGACGACCAACGATCTCCCGTTTCATACACCGATATCGCCTCCGGACGTAACCGTTCACACAGCACGCTGTCGAATTCGCGAGTCAGTCTCGCCGGCGACTCGTATGGTGCACCGCCTCCGATGCGCCGTACACATACCACGCCTAAGCGAGTCGACGCACACTACGTCAAGGCGCTCTACGACTACAACGGCGGAGCGGCCGACGAGCTGATGGTCCGCGCAGGCGAGATCATCGAAGTGAAGAAGAAAGTGTCGGACGATTGGTGGATTGGAGAATGCGGGAATCGATCGGGTCTGTTCCCATCGGCGTACTGCGAGGATTACGTCCCCACGCCAACAATTGCACGCCCCACTCCCGCTCTGCCCGCCGCAAGAACACTGCCCCCCGGTCCTGGTGCTCCGCGAAACGGCACAACATCGACACCAGTAGCGCGGACGCTTCCTCCCACATCTCAGCTTGCTACCCCGAGCTCACCCGTCGACTTCTACGCTATGACATCCGATTCCGAAGCCGACCAAGATTACTCCGATACGGAAACGCAAGCAACTGCTAGTCTCGCCACAGGCGGTCAGCCCCCTTCTTCGCAATATAAGCCGATGATTCCTTCACCCGCGCCTGCGCCCAGCGCGTTCCGAAAACCTGCGCCACCTCCGCCTCCCTCGCGCCGAACTCAATCTTCCGGTAATCTCATGACTGCGTCTCATTCCTCTTCTTTCCTCTCCCCGCCCCAGCCCGCGTATGCCCGCGCGCCCAACTCACCAGAAGGCTCACCGTTCGGCGGCAGCGAAGGTGAGGAGGACGAGGACGAGGGCGAGATCTTCGGAGGGAGATCAAGGAGCGGAACTGTCAGTGCGTCACCAAACGGATCTCCTCCTACCGGAACGACCGGTCTTGGAACCGGTCTGGGGAACATGCATTTGGGCAGATCAGGTGGCAATGCGGCGAGCGTGGGCCAGTGCTCGCAGTGCGGATGTGGCGATTTCACCCAGAACGTCTTCAAGGCGCAAGGGACATGCTCGACGTGTTTCCACCAGCATTAGGCTGGCGAGGGAAGGGGGGTGAGGGTGTGGATTAGGAACAGAGCGGAGAAGCTAGGGACGCAGGAGAGACTGTGGGGCTTATACACACTGGTGGATCTGAGTTGCAGCGCACACGAACAATGCAAATATCACGAAGATCGATCGCGTTCCGCCTGCCGAGTAAATAAGTTTCTCGGAAGGATTGACTAGATTGTGTACATGGTGCATGGTAAGGGGAGGTCTCGCTACGATGCCTGGTGTAGAAAGCGTGTAATGAGGATGTGCCAGCCGAGTGTTTTAAAGAAGCTCAAGCCGGAGACCATGCTCGGAGTGAATCTTGATCTTTCAGAAGCGAGACGAGGCGCACGCCAGCGGGGGCGCGAGTCAGACCGAGCGAGCCGGCGTCGTTTGGCGAGATAGCTCTCAGAGGCCGCCGAGGGAACTTGAACGCGGTGAGCGATTCGTGCCCTTTGCGCGTCTCCTCCAGTTGGGGAAATGAAAAAGCGGGGAGATCTTGAGCCGTAGTGGCAACTGGAGTGAATCCCGGGACGCCGCTTTGGCCGCGTCGGATTAGCGGAGTTGTGACAGATTGCTTGGGAGGAGAAAAGGTGAGACCGCCGGCCCTTTCTGCCAGAATTGCGAGACCGCGACCCGAATCGATGCGCCTTGGGGTCTTGTACGGCGAGAACCTCTCGAATCGGTCCGTCTTGCGCGGTTGATAGCTTGTGGGTTCCGCATCCTGACAAGCGGCAGAATTCCAATGAAAGAACGGTGACTGTCTATGATCGGGCGGATCGACGAAGGTCTGTACACCTCTTTGAGATTGGATCCTGAAATAGCGGGGAAGGGAGGTAGCCTGCGGCATGAGTGGGGTAAGACGATGATCTTACCTCAGGCTGTCGTAGCGATGTAACGAATGATTCCTTTTGTTGTCCTTGGCTTTGATTGTTCGGGTCGACCTCACTCATTTCCTGCTTGAATGTTGCAGCCTCAGGCAGCCCATCAAACAGCTCCATTGGGATGTACTCAGCCGGACCGGCGTATTGCCACGGCCAGATCGCCCATCCTTGGAGCTCCACCATCTTTCCCCGCAGAAAGCTCTCTTCTATCCAGGTGCAGTCGTACAGTACCACATAGTCCATGTATAGTGAGGGAATCATAATGTCGTTTGGCCCAGATACGATATACACGGAAGCTTTTCGTTGAGAAGTAGCCAGCCCGCCGTTAAGGAGGAACAATTTGCGGAGGTGAGTAGGAACAGACGGGGACAGGTAAGTTGGGAGACTCGAGGAGAAAAGCGATGAGACCGTCTTGATGGGAATACGGTAGGGCTTCTTCTTGACTCGTCGTCTTGGTACAGCGGTTCTTGCTATGACGGGCCGTGCGGTGGGAGATTGGTGATGCGCCTCCATGAGTGGGTCGGGTGAGTATGGAAGATCAGAGGAACGCTCTTCGATTGGATCTGAGCGTCAGTCAGAGCATCAGTGACATCGATCAGAGCCTCACGGCTGGCAAACTGGCCCATGGCGTGAATAGTGCAGTGGGAAGAATGACTGGACCGGTCCGACGTAAGTCAAGCTCCTCGCCTCCCCTCGGCGATCCCCGCTTTCCACGCTATCGCCACATGCTGTTTGGTTCGTAAGTCTCGTAATTAACGCTTGACCGTCTTCGGGCTGTGTGCAAGGGTTAACCGTGATCGTACTCCTCAACATCACACAACTAAACGTACCAAACCCCTGTTTCGGCATATCGTCCCGCCCGCAGCTGATGGTCAATTCAACTGGCTGAACTTTCATCGATCTCTCTCGACTTCACGCTGCGCATCGCGAATCACAATGCTCGCGCTTCGGGACCAAATCACTCTTTTGTTCGTGCTATGCGGCCTGGCGATCCTCGGCCCCGCATCGGCACAAACTTGCTCGCAGTATGGTAACGCGACTTCGAACGGATGTCTCTGTCCGCCCGGCTTCAACTCACCTGTTTCGGGCAATGACTGTGCGCTGCCAGTCTGCGGTGGAAGCCTCTACGATCCCAGTACGACCGCCCCAGGCGGTGATGGAGGAAATGGGAATCTTACCCTAGGCGAGAACGGTTGCGCTTGCTCGAGCGGATGGCTAGGTCCATCTTGTACTGGTAAGCTAGGACACCGCGCGATTACAGTGACCAAGCTGATGGCAGTCTGCACCACCCCACAATCATGTCAGAGCTCATTGGGAAAGTACCTCAATTCGACTACGTCGACGCCCGGACTCAACAGCACCCTCACGTGTTCGAACGTCCCTACCACCTATTCCTCCTCCCAGATGACATGCAGCGTCAATACGCCGCTGGTCACGACCCTTTTCCCCGGCAGTACGACCCTGACGATCACGCGAACACTCGACGCGGCTCTGACACCCGGCAGCTCCGATACATTGACCGCTGCGGGTCTGATTGGGGGAACAGGTGAAGCTCGCGCACAGTTGTGGTACGAGGGAACGGAGCAATTCTTCTGCCAGGCAAGCGGCTGCGCACAAACGGTCGAGACGGATGGCTCGTCCGGGGTCAACTCGTCGACTTGGCTTTGCCCGAATTTGGCCTGCACCTGCCGCCCTGGCACCGACTTCTGCGGAAAGAGTGCAATCGTAAGAGCTGTGTTCTCCCTTCGCGTAGCCGGGCTGACGAAAAGTCAAACCTTACCTCAACCATCGACGATCTCGAAGGACCGCTGACCATCGCCTGTTCGGGGTCTAGCGTTGGTTCATGCTCCTTCAGCTCACCTCTCCTCTCTTCATTCTTTGGTAGCCAAGGTCTCGGCCTCACAGGGTGTACGTTCGGCGAATGCGTACAGCAGTATGTCGTCGACCAGGCGCTCGGGATCACAGCCGCGTCGTCGGACGGAGAGAGTCTGAGCGGGGGCGTCATCGCTGGTCTAGCAGTAGTCGGGGTCATCTTGCTCGCCATCATTGGTCTTCTCGTGTGGGGGCTCATTCGACAACGCAAAGCGAAACGGAGCTTTGTGGCCGACGGGCAAATCCCCGACAACGGAGGTGTGGGCGTGAAATGGAGTGGTGTAGGCTACGAGGTCAAGACGGTCCGACGTCCTTTGAACAATGCCCTTGCCTGGGCAAGAGGCTCCGGCGGCAAGAAGGAAAGGTTGAACGAAGAAGGCGCGGCGCTCGGGCCTGGAGGAGGCAAGGTGATTTTGAGGGAGTCCTGTGGTCAGATCCCACCGGGTGGACTTGTGGCTGTCCTTGGCCCTTCTGGTGCCGGAAAGAGTACGCTCGTCGACATTCTCGCTGGAAAGCGGAAAGCTGGTCGAGTGGAGGGCAATGTTGGCTTCATGAAGAAGGAGGGCGGTGGCAAGGTGAAAGTCGGTTATGTCGATCAGGTCAGCTCTCCTTCGCCTTATGGGTGCAAAGCTGACGCCTAGTCTGACGTTCTATCCCCTACGTCGACTGTGCTTGAGACACTGCTCTTCGCAGCCAAGCTTCGTCTGCCAGAGTCTGTGTCTTCTGCGGTGAAAGCGCAAAGAGCGCAGACTGTCATGGAGCAACTTGGCTTGGAACATGTCGCGCACACCCGCGTTGGATCGACGGAACATCGCGGTATATCTGGCGGAGAGATGCGTCGCGTCTCTATTGGTGTCGAGCTTGTCGCGGCGCCGGACGTGCTAGTCCTCGACGAGCCGACATCCGGTCTCGACAGTGTTTCTGCCGCACGACTCATCAAGCTGCTCAAGGGTCTCACGACCGGCTCCAATAGGACTACGATCATCGCAAGTATCCATCAACCGTCTTCGGCGCTGTATCACTCGTTCGACCAGGTCGTGCTCCTCGCTCAGGGCCGCCAGCTCTACTTCGGTCCAGGTGGTGTCAAGCCCGCAGAGTACTTCGCCTCACAAGGCCGCCCGTGTCCGCGTGGATACAATGTGGCTGATCATTTGTTGGAGATCGCAAGTTCGCCTCGTGATGGGTTGCCGACTGGGTCAGCGGCAATACTGTCCACTCCTAGAGACGGCGATAACTCCGGCGGCACGCCCAGCAGCCGTTCAGAATCCAACGAGGAACACTCCCTTGAGCGGAGATACACGGTGGAGAAGAGCGACAGTCCTCTCGTCGAAAAATCACAGCCGACGACTTATCCTCCGCCCGCTCTATACAAGGACAGTCAGGACGACGTCGATTTGTCCGCCCTCGGAGATAGCGGTCATAAAGCGAACAAGGAGTCGAAATGGTTGCCGCGGAACCAGTGCGCTACGACATTCTTGACTCAGCTCGAAGTGTTGTCCGGCCGCGAATGGCGCAACCTCAAGCGGTCAGCTCTCTTTTTCGCTAGAATGAGCATAGCTGACGTTCAGTGACAAGACCTTGCTCATCGCACATGTCTTCTTTGCGTGCATCGTCGGTGTGTTCGCCGGTGGACTGTACTACAAAGTCGGTATCACGATCGCCGGTTTCCAAAACCGAGTTGGGAGTCTCTTCTTCCTCGGATCGCTCATTGCTTTCTCCTCGTTGAGGTGAGTTGTGTAGACCGTGTAGGAATGAAGCTTACATGAAGTGCGTTGTACAACTTGGTCGAGGTCCGCGGGCTGTTCTTGCGCGAGAGAGCAGGATCCTTCTACTCGCCTCAAGCGTGGTTGTTGTCGAGAGTCATCTTTGATGTCATCCCGCTCAGGCTGATCCCTACTATTCTTGTTGGGTAAGTCTCTCAGCCCGCCAGGAGTCTCAGCTAACGGCAGCATTATCGTCTACTTCAGTTCGTCTGAGCCTTGTTGTGCGGAGTACAAACAGCTAACGGATAGTGGTCGGCCTCGCCAAGGAGGCAGACAGATTCTTCAAGTATCTCTTGATCCTCGTGGAGTACTCTCTGGGCATGACCCTTTTTGTGAGGAACACAACTTAATCGCATCGCAACGCAGGCTGACGGTCAGAACTTCCTGCTCGCCTGTATATTCTCGCATGGTGGAATCGCCATCCTCCTCTCGTCTCTTTTCAATCTGTTCCTCATGACCTACGCCGGGTAAGCTTGTCTAGCTCAATGCCTTGACGTGTCGGCTGACTTGCGTAGCTTCTTCGTCAATATCGCGCAGATCCCGCCGGTTTTGCGGTGGCTTAGATGGTTTTCCACCCTGGGCTACACGCTGGAAGCGCTGGCGGTCAACGAAGTCGGAGCAGGACTCATGATCAAGGTCAGCTCCTCCCTTTGACTGCCGATCGAGCTAACCCGCAGGACTCGCTCGGAGGCGTGCCTGTCGAGATCAACGCGCAGATCATCATGGAAACGCTGTTCGGCTTTGGACAAGGGAACTACTACCGGTACGTCAATATCTGCACATCGCCAGCGCACGCTGACGGACAGCGACGTTCTGGTGCTCTTCGCTTACATTGTGGGGTACGGCGTACTGCTGGTCGGCGCGGTGGTGTACCTCCTGAGGGAACGGCGATAGTTGGAAGGAGTAGTCTGATTCGCTGTGCGCACATAGCATATAGCTTTAATGAGGTTGTTTTCGAATAAGATATCGTCCTGCATGTAATTAATCTATGAGAAGATCTTATTGATCTCCGCTGCGTCCTCTCCCTCCAGCCCGCGGTCCTCTTGGCCCGCTTTACCCCACTTGGTCCATACACTCTTGACCTCCTCCTTCTGCTCCGAAGTCAAGCCGTCCTTCTCCGCCGCCTTAGACAAAGCCTTGACGACATTCTCCTCGTACTCCACATCCCCGCCGTCTTCCTTCAACCCGTTGATCATGGCGGCGTAAACGCCTTCCCGCTTCAAACCCGCCACCAGACTCTCGTCCACCGCTCCACTCTTCGTGTGCGTCTCGACGAGGTCCCTCACTTCTCCCGGAATGTCCCCTTCGTACTCCTCCCCACTTTGCATTGTTAATGTCCCGACTAAGAACGCCATCTTTCTTCGGATGACCGGCTCGGGATCTTGCACACCGCGAGACAGGGCCGCGTAACCTTGACTTGAGGCTGATGCGAGTGCGGAAGAGGCGAGCGGCCAGTGTTTCAGCATAGAGGAGAAGGCGTAGGTCGCTTTGGCCCGGGTGGATGTGTATGGTTTAGAGGAGGAGTCGGAGGGGTAGATGGTGTTGAGGATCTCGGGGAGGGCGTTGAAGATGAATGCCTAGGGTCAGTGTGTCGTTCTTGATACGGACGCGCCATGAGGAAGGGGGCCAAGAGAAGGGTACGATCGAGCTTTGGGCAAGGACCTCGTACGAGCTGCAACCCT
>Ga0308160_10008129_pt1 | contig 10267 bp, 11 predicted proteins | sample PhyFR1_FD_201036 | JGI IMG/M metagenome (GOLD analysis project Ga0308160, IMG submission 201036) | Phyllosphere microbial communities from UC Gill Tract Community Farm, Albany, California, United States - DLSLF.R1 | ecosystem: Host-associated > Plants > Phyllosphere > Unclassified | place: USA...
ACCGTTTTTATTTGCTAGGGTCAATCGTCTACGTTCGTTATTCGCGGAACAATGCCTCAATGCTAAGCCCCTGCGTCTGTAAAATTTCGCGCAGGCGGCGCAACCCTTCAACCTGAATCTGACGCACACGTTCACGCGTTAGACCAATCTCCCGGCCTACATCTTCCAACGTTGCCGATTCGTAGCCCAGCAGACCAAAACGCCGGGCCAGCACTTCCCGCTGTTTGGCATTCAGCTCAAATAGCCACTTGACAATGCTCTGTTTCATATCATCATCTTGCGTGGTGCCTTCAGGCCCGTTGTCTTTCTCGTCGGCCAGAATATCTAGCAGCGCTTTCTCTGAATCACCGCCCAATGGCGTATCAACCGAGGTGATACGCTCATTGAGACGCAGCATACGACTAACGTCACCGACTGGTTTGTCGAGTTGCTCCGCAATCTCTTCAGCGCTCGGTTCATGATCCAGTCTGTGAGAAAGCTCGCGCGCGGTGCGCAGGTAGACATTAAGCTCTTTGACGATATGGATAGGCAGGCGGATGGTACGGGTTTGGTTCATAATGGCCCGTTCAATCGTCTGACGTATCCACCAGGTTGCATAGGTGGAGAAACGGAAACCGCGTTCCGGGTCAAACTTTTCCACTGCGCGGATCAGACCAAGGTTACCCTCTTCAATCAGATCCAGCAGTGCCAGGCCACGGTTGCTGTAGCGGCGAGCAATTTTCACCACCAAACGAAGGTTGCTTTCTATCATACGACGGCGGGATAGCACATCACCGCGCAGAGCACGCCGTGCAAAATAAACCTCTTCCTCTGCGGTAAGCAGGGGGGAATAGCCGATCTCACCCAAATAAAGCTGTGTCGCATCCAATACACGCTGGGTAACACTTTGAGACAATAGTTCTTCTTCTGCTAAATCATTCTCGCTGCTCTCTTCTTCTAACAGCGCTTTTTCATCAAATGATTCAGCTTCAGTTCCATTTTGGTCGAAATCCGTATCATCATGTAACTCGTTAACTTGTAGCGTATTTTGGCTCATAAGTGGCTCCTACCCGTGATACCGCGAGCAGAACACAACGTATTCTGCTCATTCTATCGCTGCGGAAGATAATGCAGCGGGTTTACGGATTTCCCCTTGTAACGAATTTCAAAATGCAAACGTACTGAACTGGTTCCGGTGCTACCCATGGTGGCTACTTTTTGACCCGCTTTCACTTCTTGTTGTTCCCGAACCAGCATTGTGTCGTTGTGAGCGTAGGCACTCAGGTAATCATCATTATGTTTGATGATGATTAGATTGCCGTAACCCCGTAAAGCATTGCCTGCATACACTACGCGACCCTCGGCGGTAGCGAAGATAGGCTGCCCAGCGGGGCCGGCGATATCGACTCCTTTATTCCCACCTTCTGATGAGGAAAAGTTATCAATAATCTTACCCTCAGCCGGCCATCTCCAACTGCTTATCGACGCGGTGCTGCTCACAGGTGGAGCGGCTGCCGGGGCGATAACAGGAGACACTGCGCTCCCAACTGCTGCGGATAATACATTTTGTTTATCCGAATCATTAGAATACGCGTTAGTTGAGTAAGAATCAACCATTGCAGTTTGCATCTGGTTGCTGGATGGCGGTTTGGGAACGCCCCCTTTGGTGGCATCGGTTGCCACCAGCATGCCACCGTCTCCGTTGGCAGAATCATTACCAAGTTGAATACTTTGGCCTACATTCAGACTGTAAGGTTCGGGAATATTATTGCGCTGTGCCAAATCCCGAAAATCGTTACCGGTGATCCAGGCAATATAAAATAGTGTATCCCCGCGCTTGACGGTATATGTATTACCGCTGTAGCTCCCTTTAGGAATCGACTCGTAGCTGCGGTTGTAAACAATGCGGCCATCAGAGCTAGCCTGCTGGCCGCCGACATTACCAGATGCAGCGGCTCCATCACCGCCCACGCTGCTGATGGGGGCTGGTGTCGATGTATTATTCGTACAACCCGCCAGCCACCAACTTAACAACATACACACCGCAACCCGGCGTAAATTCATCATTGGGATCCCCGTGCTCATGTTTCCCCCACCACAGCAATATCAGCGATGTATCCAACATTCCCTTTACATCGTAGCCGAGCTTTTATCTCTTTCTCAATTTCTGCGATACAAAGAAGTTCCCAGCCGCTCCCTAAACGCCAGGTGACCTTCTGCCAGAACATCAAAACAGCGCGCCAATGCTAATCAAATTAGCGCTGCCGCACCATAAGACAGGCAATTTTATTGAAAATCAGTCTTATTGAAACAATAAAACCTTATCCAAAGGTGATGAAAGTGCAACAGATCGCGCAGACGATGGAAGACCGGAAAATCGCTAGGCCAGTTCACCTCTTACCAGTGGCACAAAGCGCACCGCTTCAACGCTGTCGATGGCAAATTCATTGCCACGACGTTGGATACGTTTGAGGGTTTGAGCTTGTTCCCCCAGCGGTAGCACCAGCATGCCACCATCGTCCAGTTGTTCCATTAACGCCTGCGGAATTTCCGTCGGCGCAGCGGTGACGATAATCGCATCGAATGGGCCACGCGATGCCCAACCCTGCCAACCGTCACCATGGCGGGTAGAGACATTATGAAGATCGAGCTGTTTCAAACGGCGCTTGGCCTGCCATTGCAGGACTTTAATGCGTTCAACGGAGCAAACGTGTTGTACTAGATGTGCCAGAATGGCGGTTTGATAACCGGAGCCAGTGCCAATCTCTAGCACCCGTGAGGTGGGCTTCAGGTTCAGCAGTTGGGTCATCCGCGCCACCATATAAGGCTGTGAAATAGTCTGGCCTGAACCGATAGGCAGCGCGGTATTTTCATAGACCTTGTGTTCAAACGCCTCGTCAACAAAACGTTCACGCGGCACAGCCTCGATCGCCTGTAGCAACCGTTCGTCCAGTATTCCCTGCTGGCGTAGCTGCGTCAGCAAAGTTTGCATACGCTTGTTCACCATTCCCCGTTAACCCTTGCATTGGTTAACCATGTTTTCACGACCTCCTGAGCCGTGTAAGCGGTTACATCCACCTGTAGTGGCGTTATCGCCACATAGCCCTGTTCAACCGCCGCGAAGTCGGTATCTGGCCCGGCATCAAACTTATCACCAGGTGGCCCAATCCAATAGAGGTTCTGCCCACGCGGATCTTGCTGACAAAACACCTTATCGGCGGGATGGCGGCTGCCACAGCGGGTCACGCGGATGCCTTTGATCGCTGCCAGCGGCAAATCAGGTACATTGATATTCAGTATTTTTCCCGTACGCAGCGGCTCACGCTGTAGCGCCCGTAGTATGCGGCAGGTAATAATAGCGGCAGTTGTATAGTGCTGCTGGCCGTTCAGTGACACCGCCAGCGCGGGCAAGCCCAAATGACGTCCCTCCGTGGCGGCCGCCACGGTGCCGGAATAGATAACGTCATCGCCGAGGTTGGGGCCAGCGTTGATACCTGAAACCACGATATCTGGTGCAGGTTGCATCAACGCATTAACGCCCAGAAATACGCAGTCGGTCGGCGTACCCTGCTGCACAGCAATATCGCCGTTGGCCAACGTCAAGGTGCGCAACGGCGACTCCAGCGTCAATGCATTGGAAGAACCACTGCGATTGCGATCCGGTGCGACCACTTGTACATCGGCAAATTCCCGCAGCGCCGCCGCCAGCACCTGAATGCCTGGCGCGGTAACGCCATCATCATTACTCAGCAATATCCGCATCATTGCTATCCTGCTGCATGATTTCGCGAACAACGCTGGTGGCGAAACAGCCTGCGGGCAACCAGAAGCGTAATTCAACGGTGACATCATCCCACCAATTCCACCGCATACTTTGCGGCTGCAACAGTAGGGCCTTGCGAGCGGGTTCAACACGCTCGCGCCTTAAAAGCGTAAGCAAATCCGGCTGTTCCGCTAAGCATTGTTGTTCAAATTTTAAAGCATCCCCAGCGGTGCCTGGTTCGCCGTTCCCCGGTAACGGAGCAGTGATGGTTAACTCACCAGCATCCAGACGCTGCTGGAGCGTCTCTAACTCGTCTACTTTGGCAATGAACCAGCTACCGCAGCCACTGAGCTGTAGGGCATCGCCCGCCAGCACGGTACGCGACAGGCCATCAGCCAGACGGCGACTGACAATATGATTGAACAGCGCACTGCGGCTGGCGGAAAGATAGAAGCTGCGCTTGCTGCGCTCCTTGACGCGAATTTCGTCATTGGCCCAACGCCGCGCCATCACCAGGTTATTGCCGCCGCGACCGAAACGCTGGCTACCAAAGTAGTTCGGCACACCGCCGCTGGCAATCGCCCGCAAGCGCCGTTCAACGTCATCACCATCGGAAATTTGACGCAATATCAGCGTAAAGGCATTGCCTTTCAACGTGCCGATGCGCATTTTGCGCAGGTGACGGGCGCAAGCCAACACTTCGCAGCCCTCCAGCGCAAACTGCGAGAAATCAGGCGTTTTCTTACCCGGTAGATGCAGGCAGAACCATTGTTCAGTCACCGCATGGCGATCTTTCAGCCCTGCGTAACCGACGGAGCGGGCATGAATGCCAGCGAAGCGCGCCAGGTGATCCGCCACGAACTGGGTGTTGCAGCCTGTTTTGCGGATGTTAACCAAAACGTGTTCGCCTTCGCCGTCCGGCTCAAACCCCAACTCCTCCACCACCATGAAGTCTTCTGGGTTCGCTTTCAACATGCCGATACTCTGTGGCCGGCCATGCAGCCAGGTCAGATTGGCCATATCCATGCAGCTATTCCTTGATCAGTAAAGCGACGGCTTCGCAGGCAATGCCTTCGCCGCGCCCAGTAAAACCGAGCTGTTCGGTGGTGGTGGCCTTGACGTTAACATCGCCTATATGGCATTGCAGATCTGCTGCCAGGAAAATACACATCTGCGGGATGTATGGAGCCATCTTCGGTGCCTGGGCAATAATGGTAATATCCAGGTTGCCCAAGTGGTAACCTTTGGCGCGGATACGCTTCCAGGCTTGGCGCAACAGTTCGCGGCTATCTACGCCCTTAAACGCCTGATCAGTATCAGGGAACAGCCTACCGATATCCCCCAACCCCGCCGCCCCCAATAGGGCATCCGTCGCCGCATGCAGGGTAACATCACCGTCTGAATGGGCTAGTAAACCGTTTTCGTAAGGGATGCGAACGCCACCGATCACCAGCGGCCCTTCGCCACCGAATTTATGTACGTCAAAACCGTGACCGATACGCATACTGCGCTCCTTAGTTGTCCAACTGAGTCAAATAAAACGCGGCCAGCGCCAAATCCTCTGGCCGAGTTACTTTAATATTGTCCGAACGCCCACTCACCAGCAACGGATGATAACCACAATACTCCAGCGCCGATGCCTCGTCAGTGATAGTCACGCCTTCATCCAACGCACGTTGCAGGCAATGCTTGAGTAACGCCAGCGGGAACAACTGCGGCGTCAGCGCATGCCACAGCTCCTGGCGTTCAATGGTATGGGAAATGGTGCCTAGGCTAGGCTCAGCACGCTTCATGGTATCGCGCACTGGCGCGGCGAGAATGCCGCCAACTTTACTGTGTTCCGTGATTGCCAGTAAGCGTGCAAGATCGTCGGCGTGCAAGCAAGGGCGCGCAGCATCATGTACCAACACCCATTGCGCCTCACCCGCCAATTGCAGGCCAGCCAGCACTGAATCAGCGCGCTGCCGACCACCAATGGTGACACTTACCCTGGGATCAGCGGCAATCGGTAACTGCTCAAACTGTTGGTCTCCAAGGCTAATAGCGACTATGACCCGTTGAATGCGCGGATGGCGCAGCAACGCGTCGATGGCGTGTTCAAGAATGCTGCGGTGGCCGATGGTTAAATACTGTTTCGGGCAATCAGCCTGCATGCGGCTGCCAATACCGGCAGCGGGCAGGACAGCAGTGACCGATGGCAAGGTTGTCGCGGGATGATTCATGCGCTATTTTTGCACGTTGGTCTGCGAAGGGGGAACCGCGTAGCGTTTGTATTGGTCGGAAACCAGACGATAGAAAGTTTCACCAGGCTTGATCATGCCCAGTTCATTACGCGCACGCTCTTCGAGCGCTTCCTGGCCCTCATTCAAATCGTCAATTTCGGCAAACAACAGATCGTTACGCGCTTTCAATTTAGCATTGTTGCCCCGTTGAACCACAATGTCTTCATTGACTCGCACATAATCGTGAATACCATTTTTGCCCAGCCACAGTGAATACTGTAACCAACTGAGCAAGGCCAGCAATAGCAGCGTAAGTTTTCCCATCCCCGTCCCCTGAAAAACCGCCTAATCATCCCACAACTTTTCGTTGGACTCTACACTGAGAGCGGCTTTTCAGCACCAATTTAGCCCACAGATAAGTATTTCCTGCGTTTAAAAGCGAAGAGCCTATCCCATTAGGCTATTTTATTTGCCATTTTGGCTGGGCAGTGCTCACCCTCCTCATGGACTCCCTATACACGCCGGTGGTTGCGCGCTGTCCTGATCCAAACTGGCTGCAACAATGTTACACCTACTGGGATGGGTTCTTAACGTAAAAGCCTACGGTGCAAACACCACAGGCTTTTTGAATTCAGGGTTCGATAATAGTCTTATCACGCAGTACGTATAACAATTGCGCAATCGAGTTTGTTACCAATTGTTGGCCATCCAAACGAATATCAGGCTGTTGCGGTGCCTCGAAAACCGCATCAATTCCGGTGAAACTTCGCAGCTCACCGGCGCGCGCTTTTTTATACAATCCCTTCGGATCGCGCGCTTCACAAATTGCCAGTGGGGTATCAACAAACACCTCGATAAAGCTCGCAACGTCGAACATTTCGCGTATTTTTTGCCGTTCGTCGCGGTGGGGTGAAATGAACGCCGTCAGCACCACCAGCCCGGCATCGACCATCAGCTTGGCCACTTCGCCGACCCGGCGGATATTCTCCCGCCGGTCATCGTCAGAAAAGCCCAGATCACCACACAGGCCATGGCGCACATTATCGCCGTCCAACAGATAGGTACTGATACCCAGCGCATGCAACGCCTGTTCCAACGCACCAGCAACAGTGGATTTTCCCGAACCGGACAGCCCGGTAAACCACAGCAGCGCACCCTTATGGCCGTTGCAGGCTTCACGATCTACTCGTGTCACCGCATGCGGGTGCCAAACTACATTCTTGTCGTCCGGCCCTGTCGGCCGTAGATGGATAGCGGCCATTTTATTGACCTCCAAGCAGATCACGCGCGTCCCAGTGCGGGAAATGCCTGCGCACCAGCGCGTTCAGTTCCAGCTCGAAGGCGCTGAATGCACTGTCCTTAGCTTTCAGCAGCGCCTCGCGCATCAGGCCAGCACCGACCGTCTCGTTACTAAGACGATCGATAATGATCAGCCCGCCGGTATCGTGGTTGCTCCGGTAGCTATCCAGCACCAGCGGTTCGTCGAAGGTCAGTTCCACCAATCCGATGCCGTTTAGCGGCAGCCTCTCCGCCGGGTACTGCGCCAGCGAGTTACTTTCCACCTGATGACGAATGCCTTCTACCCGCGCACGACTTTTCTTGCCAGCCACCTTAATACCATAGCTCTGGCCCGGCAACAGCGGCTGTTCGGCCATCCACACCACGTCCACTAGCACGCGCTGTACCGCCTTCAGGGTTTCACCCGCATCCACCAGCAGATCGCCGCGACTGATGTCCACTTCATCCTGTAGCACCAGGGTAATGGCCTCGCCCGGTACCGCCTCTTGCAAATCGCCGTCAAAGGTGACGATGCGTGCCACTGTGGACTCTACACCGGAAGGCAGTACCTTCACCCGTTGCCCCACGCGCACCACACCGGCAGACAACGTGCCAGCATAACCACGGAAGTCGAGGTTCGGGCGGTTGACGTACTGTACCGGGAAGCGCAGCGGCTGGGTTTCCCGATCGCTGATCACGTTCACAGACTCCAACACGTGCAGCAACGCCGGGCCGCTGTACCAAGGCATATGCGTGCTTTCACGCGCCACATTATCGCCATCCAACGCTGACAGCGGCACAAACGTGATATCCAGATCCTTTGGCAACTGTTGGGCAAAGGTCAGGTAGTCCTGTTTGAACTGGTGGAACACCGATTCTTGATAGTCCACCAAATCCATCTTGTTCACCGCTACCACCAGATGGCGAATGCCCAACAGGGTGGCGATAAAGCTGTGCCTGCGCGTTTGATCCAGCATACCTTTGCGTGCGTCAATCAGCAGGATCGCCAGATCACAGGTGGACGCGCCGGTAGCCATATTGCGCGTGTACTGCTCATGCCCTGGAGTGTCGGCGATAATAAATTTGCGCTTTTCGGTCGAGAAATAGCGATAGGCCACATCAATGGTAATACCCTGTTCTCGCTCGGCCTGTAGGCCGTCCACCAACAGGGCCAGGTCGAGTTTCTCACCTTGAGTGCCAATGCGCTTGCTGTCGCTGTGCAGCGTAGACAGTTGATCCTCGTAGATCTGGCGCGTGTCATGCAGCAAACGCCCGATCAGGGTGCTTTTGCCATCGTCAACGCTGCCGCAGGTCAGAAAACGCAGCAGGCTTTTATGTTGCTGAGCATGCAGATAAGACTCGACGCCGCCCTGGGCGGCAATTTGTTGAGCAATTACCTTGTTCATCCAGTGGCTCCTCAGAAATACCCTTGACGCTTTTTTAATTCCATTGAACCGGATTGATCACGGTCGATCATCCGCCCCTGGCGCTCACTGTTGGTAGAGACCAGCATCTCTTCGATGATCTCCGGCAGCGTTTGCGCCGCCGAATCCACCGCGCCGGTTAGCGGCCAGCACCCCAAGGTGCGGAAACGCACCCTGCGTTGGCTGATCACTTCTCCCGGCTGTAGAACGATGCGATCATCGTCCACCATCAACAACATGCCATCGCGCTCCACCACTGGCCGTGATTTCGCCAAATACAATGGCACAATGTCGATTTTTTCCAGGAAGATGTACTGCCAAATATCCAGCTCAGTCCAATTCGATAGCGGGAACACGCGGATGCTTTCGCCCTTGTTGATCTGGCCGTTGTAGTTGTGCCACAGCTCCGGGCGCTGGTTTTTCGGATCCCAGCGGTGCAAGCGGTCACGGAAGGAATAGATGCGTTCCTTGGCACGCGACTTCTCTTCATCGCGGCGCGCACCGCCAAAGGCGGCATCGAAACCATATTGGTTCAGCGCCTGCTTCAGACTTTCGGTTTTCATGATGTCGGTATACTTGGTGCTGCCATGCATAAACGGGTTAATATTCATCGCTACCCCTTCCGGGTTTTTGTGCACCAGCAGTTCGAAACCGTATTCCTGCGCCATGCGATCCCGGAACTGGTACATTTCACGGAATTTCCACCCCGTATCCACATGCAGCAGCGGGAACGGCAGTGTGCCGGGGAAGAATGCCTTGCGTGCCAAGTGCAGCATCACCGAAGAGTCCTTGCCGATAGAATACAGCATCACCGGATTGCCAAATTCAGCGGCGACTTCACGGATGATATGGATACTCTCCGCCTCCAACTGCCGCAAATGAGTGAGTCGTTTTTCGTCCATAGCCATTCTTTAAAAGCCTTTCTTAAGCCAAATTAACAACAGCCGGGCGCGATGTCCCTGCTGCCTGCGGTTGCTGCCCAAACCAGGCGATTTGATGATGCAGTGCCACCACCTCGCCGATCACCAGCAGCGCGGGCAGCGCTGCCCGTTGAGCCAACTCTTCAAGTTGTTGCAGCGTGCCTATATGCACCTGCTGATCGGCACGCGTACCCCGACTGATCACCGCCACTGGCGTAGCAGCTACACGACCATGGGCCATCAGGCACTGGCTGATGGCCGCCGCTTTCATAGCACCCATATAAATCGCTAACGTCTGCCGTGACCGAGCCAGATCAGCCCAATCCAAACCGTCGCTATCGGGGCGGCAATGACCAGTGATAAAGGTCACGCTCTGCGCATGATCACGGTGGGTCAGCGGAATGCCGGCATAGGCGGTCGCCCCAGCGGCGGCAGTGATGCCCGGCACCACCTGAAACGGAATGCCTGCCTCCGCTGCCACCTGTAGCTCTTCGCCACCACGACCGAAAATGAACGGGTCGCCTCCCTTAAGACGCACTACACGTTTGCCCTGCTGCGCCAACGCCAGCAGTAGACGATTGATCTCTTCCTGAATCACCGAGTGTGCACCAGCGCGTTTACCCACGCAGATACGCTCAGCATCGCGGCGCACCAGATCGAGGATCTCGTCACTAACCAAAT